>Ga0209755_10005594_pt1 | contig 14245 bp, 18 predicted proteins | sample TergutCo191P1_FD_187301 | JGI IMG/M metagenome (GOLD analysis project Ga0209755, IMG submission 187301) | Cornitermes sp. P1 segment gut microbial communities from Petit-Saut dam, French Guiana - Co191P1 (SPAdes) (version 2) | ecosystem: Host-associated > Arthropoda: Insects > Digestive system... | reverse complement strand
GTCTGCCCAATTCAAGCGACCACACTGTTGTCAAACCGCCAGAAAGTGGCACGGGTTGGGTGTTGGTGGGTTGAAAATACTTGTTGACATCGCCAGCAAACATCGGTATATTTAAAGAATGCAAAAATCATACATGGCAAAAGAAAGCGACGTCAAAAGGGAATGGCTTTTGGTGGACGCAACGGGTATGCCCATCGGGCGTCTTGCGGCACAAGTTGCGGCAATTTTACGCGGTAAAAACAAACCAACTTTCACGCCTCACGTGGACTGCGGCGATTACGTCGTAATCATCAACAGCGACAAAGTCGTGCTTACCGGCAACAAAATGACCGACAAATATTACTTTTCACACAGCGGTTTTGTCGGCGGCGACAAACACGTCCAAGCCAAAATCATGCTTGAAAAGAAAAGCGATTACGCGGTCGAACGCGCAATCAAAGGTATGCTTCCAAAAAACGCACTTGGTCGCCAAATGTTCCGCAAATTAAAAGTTTATAAAGGCGCAACACATGAACACAGTGCGCAACAACCACGCAAAATCACCCTTGTTGGAGGAATTAAATAATGGCAGAAGTAACAAAGGCACCCGAAGTAAAACCCGCGGTCGCAAAGAAACCCAAAATCAAAATGAACGGCGTAAACGCAAGCGGTCGTCGTAAACACAGCATCGCACGTGTGCGCCTTGTCGCAGGCACGGGCAAAGTCATCATCAACACACGCCCAATGGAAGAATACTTCGCGTCGGGCTTCTTGCGCCTTATGGTAAATCAACCTATGACGACGGTCGACATAAAAAACTTTGACGCAATTGTCAATGTCAACGGTGGCGGTTTAAGCGGTCAAGCAGGCGCAATCCGTCACGGTATCGCCCGCGCGCTTATCAAAGACAACCCACAACTTAAACCCGAACTTAAAAAACACGGCTTTTTGAAACGCGACCCACGTATGAAAGAACGTAAAAAGCCCGGTCTTAAAAAAGCACGTCGCGCACCACAATTCTCTAAACGCTAAAAAGGAGGCATCGTGGATTTTGCAATTTTTATTGGCGAAGAAAAGACCCTTATTTACCGCAACGGTCAAGGCATCGTGTTGAACGAGCCCTCAATGGTCGCCTACCTAAACGGAAAAATCATCGCCGTGGGCAAAGACACCTTGCAATATCTTGAAAATCCCGACGTCAAATTTAACCAAATCATCAAATTCGGCAACATCCAAAACGTGGACGCCGCGTCCGTGTTTTTGCGCGCGCTAATCAAAAAGGTCGGCACAATGGGTGTTTGCCTTATTTGCATCCCCGCAAGTTTGAACCAAGACGGCTTGAATAATTACAAAACTGCGATTTATTCCGCGGGCGTCGCCGACGCAATGTTTATCCCAAGCGTCGTTGCAAATTTGGTGGCTTCCGGACACGATTTATTTAACGAAACCAAAATCATGAGCATCGTCATGGAAGGCGAATCCGCCGACATCGCAGTCATCCGCGGTGGGGAAATCATCGACGGTGGCTCGTTATACGACATCGACCGCTTTGAAGAAGCCCGCACACAACTTGAAGCCAAATATTCCGGAATCCAATCTTTCCACGGCGACCGCATGATGATAATCAACGGCGCAGGCGAACTTTTGACCAAACCCGACATCGTGAAAAAAATTATAGCCTTGAATTAATCCACGCAATGTGTTACATTATGGTAATGTATAATCCATTTAAACTTGGTATCTCAAATAGACTTGATGAAATCCGCGCCGTCTTCGTCGAATACTACGGCGAATCTTATCGCGCCATAATCGAACAAAGTTTCCGCGAACTTATCATCAACGAATACACAACGCCGTACGGAAGCGATGCAATATTGCGCAATTATATGGACTTGCCCGACGACGAAATCATACGCCACGAACGTGAACGCCAACAAATATGGCGCAACGAAAGAATCGACATCAATCCGTATCATTTCGTCGGTCAATTCGCTAACCAAGACAAACTCTTCTTGTTACCCATGGAATGCGAAGAATCGGGGCACAGGTGCGAACCCAACGCCTTGGTCGACGGCAATGGCAACTTTGAAACCAAAAACATAATCTGCATCGACATGTACAATCCGCCGGTGTGGTTTGATTACATCATTGTGCACGAACTTAACCACGGTATTGAATCCGGCGTAGTCCCTTTAAACAAAGACTTTACACGGGTCAAAACAATTTGTGGGTTCAGCCAAACCGAATTGCAATACGACCCCGCAAAAGACGATTTTGTAAGTGAATCCACAACACCACAAAGGAAACAAATCTACAACCTTAACGAAGTAATAAACGAAATGCTGTCCCGCGACATCACACAACTTTTGCATGCGCGCGGTGTGTTTTTGTACAACGACGGGGAACATATTGAAGAATACACAAAGGTTCACAAATTCTATACCGACCGCGTCCCCAAAACCCAAGACTTTTACACCCAAAACCGCGACGTAATAATCGAAAGCCGTCTTAAAAAGAACCTGTCGATTTTGACCGACGCAATAGGCAAAGACAGGTTTTTAAAACAAGCCGAATATACATTGTAATGCGTCTTGTGTTTCATCCGCTGTTTTTGGCGGTCATCGTCATTGCGTTTTGGTCCGGACTTGGATTTTACATGCTTGCGTGCATCTTGGCGGTTTTGATACACGAATTTTCCCACGCCGCCGTCGCGCGTCACTTTGGCGTCAAAGCAAAGCGAATCACATTGCTACCGTTCGGGGCGGCGGTGAATTTGGATTGCTCGATTTTGCCGCGCAGGTGCCAAGCCCTTATCCTGTTCGCCGGCGCACTTGGTAACGCGATTGCGGGCATTGTCGCAGGAGCCTTCCTTTGGGTCATACCGGGTTTGTTTGGGATGCTTGGATTATTTATCGTCGCGAACACAACGATTGCCGTGATGAATCTTATGCCGTTTTACCCGTTGGACGGAGGCAAAATCATCGACCTTTTTTGCGGGCGACGCACAACCACGGCAATGCACGTCTTGTCAAACATCGTGTTTGCCGTTTTGTTCGTGGTCGCGTGTTTTGCGTTGCAAAGTTGGTCAATCGCCCTGTTCGCAATTTGCATGATTTTCACGGTAAATGTTCAAGGTAAAAACGAATACGTGGTAACACTTGCGCAGGCTTTGGATATATTATATAATGAACGTTATGGCGAAAATAAAAAAAATTAAGCCCGCGCGAATTTTCGACACCTTGGCGGACGTCGGAAGTTTGTTCATGGCGGTGGTGTACATTTTATACGTTGCGCTTTTGTTGATTTTTGACTATGGCACCACATGGCTTAATTGGACAATGCTTGGAATTACAATCGTTTACATTTTGTTCTTTGTGATTAAACTTTCCGCAATTAACGGCATCTTCGAAAAACGTGGCGTCCAGCGTCGTGCAAAGTTCATCATCCGTTACTCCAAATGGTCGATGAAACTTATCAATGCGGCGTTTGTTTGCACCGCGATTGCCACCACTCGCAACAGCGAAGGCAACGTCTTGATGATGGTGGGTATATTTATTGTTGGGTTCTCGTTCCTTATCTCGGTTTTGTGGGACGTCGCGTGGTTCGTCGTGCGCCGTAAAATGAACGATTTGAAACTTAATTGGGACAACTTGTCACAAGTCGACAAAAGCAAACGCATCGAAATGATTGTCGACACCTTTATTCACAGTCTTGACAGCATCACAGGCGTAGACGTCACACAAAGCGTGCAACTTACTGCCGCCGTCCGACAAAATAGAAAATCAGACCAAGAAGACAAGCCAACAGGGCAGACCCCATCGGGACAATTTGATACGGAAGCAAATCCTTGATATTGAACTTCATTGCGCCAGGAACGATTTTGTTCGCCAAACTTATCATGTCGAAATACATCCACAACCACGTACCGGTAACAAGTGCCGCGGATATTAAAAACCAAATCGAAATGCGATAAAAGCGTCGGATATTGCCAAGGCGGAATTTTGACAAAATGCAAAGCAACAACATCGCCAAAAGCACGCCCGCATTAATCAAAAGAAACGCAATCAACGAATAGACGTGAAAGTCCACCGACGATGTGCCCATTTTGATGTCGCCCTTAATCATGCCCGAAATGTACGCGTCAAGCAACTTGTAACCGCTCCACTCGTTAACCAACAAAACAATGACGGTGGACCCAATTATCGCCGCCGCAAGAATTATGTAAAACAAAGACCTTTTCATGGTATAAGTATAACCTTTTTATTTGCAAAAGCAACAAATTTTTGGTACATTATTGCGTGATTATAAATTTCAAAGGAGAACTTGTTAATTGGGATAAACAGACCCACCGCGCAATCTGCCACAACTGTGGGTGCGAGTTCCGCAACTATATCGAAACCGGCAAACTTGGGTGCAGCGTATGCTATGACGTATTTCACGACCAGATTAAGGAGCAAGTCTCGCGATGGAACTGAACGATTTGGTCGTGTCAAGTCGCGTCCGTTTGGCGCGCAATTTGGAAGGCGTGCCCTTTAAAACGCGTGTCAATGGCGCATTTGACGGCTTGGCGGGCACCATCAAGCAACGAAATGCCCGATTCGTATCGACTTCTGTCGCCCAACTTCAACCCGATATGGCGCAGGCACTCTTTGAACAACATCTTATTTCACGCGAACTTATCGACAACAAGCGCAACAGCGTAATCGTGGCGCGCAACGACAACCGCGTCGTCGTAATGCTTGGCGAAGAAGACCACGTCCGCATCCAATGCATCCAAACGGGCTTCGATTTGGACAATGCATACATGCTTGCCAAAAAGATTGCCGACGATATTGAAGCCGACCACAAAATCGCGTGGCGCAAGGACTTTGGCTATTTGACTTCGTGCCCGACAAATTTGGGCTCGGGTATGCGCGCGTCGGTAATGGTGTTTTTGCCCGCGCTTACAATCACGGGGCAAATCCACGGCATTGCCGACCAACTTTCCAACCAACTTTTCACGGTGCGCGGTGTTTACGGCGAGGGAAGCCAAGCCGGCGGTTACATGTACCAAATTTCCAACCAAGCCTGCTTTAACATGACGCCGACCCAAATCCTTGACCGCGTCAAAAAAATCACCACACAAATTGCAAAAATGGAAATGGACACGCAAGCCACCCTTTACAAACAAAATCAAGACGCAATTCTTGACGACGTAATGCGCGCGTGGGGACTTTTAACTAACGCGTACATGCTGTCAAGCGACGAAGCCGTGCAAAACATCGCATTGCTGAAACTTGGCTCGTGCCTTGGCATCATCAAGTTCAAAAACAACAATTCCAAAATCCTTGACGACATGTTTTTTATAATACAACCCAATACGCTTGTCACCGTGGACAACCGCGCAACCGCCGTAATCGAACGCGACAAAATCCGCGCCAAACGCGTAAAAGATTTGCTACTGTCATCGCGGGTGTGATAAAATTTTAACATGAACGTATCATTAAACGTCAACGCCATCATAAAGACCGCCAATAACGTCGCCGCCCAAGGCGCAGACCCAATGCCCACCATGCCGATACATTTGCTTTACGGCTCCGCCGCTGTGGTAAGTTGCCTTGCAAGTAAATATCTTGCAAAAGTCGGCGTCACGACGGACAGCATCACCCGCGTGAAAATGGTGCACAGACCCGACATGACAATCTCCTCGATATTAAAAGACGCCTATCACATAAGTTTGGAATTTGGTCAAACCGCGGTCGTGTCCGAAGCATTGCTATTCGTTCTTGCCACCCAATGTATTCAAACGGTGGACGTGTTGGAAAGTTTCGGCAAGGGCACATGTAAATTCCTTGCCGACCTTATTTTGTCCGAAGCCGGCATCGACCCAAAGAAATTGACCGCATTGTCCAAATATGCACAAGTAAGCAAGGACTTTATGATGGACAGCGATGACAACATCGAAGCTTTCCCACAAGGCGACACAAAGACCCTGAAACGCGAAACCGATTCCAAACTGCCACCCGAGTTGCTTTCCATGGGTGCGGACATCACGGCAAAAGCCAAAGCGGGCAAAATCGACAACATCGTCGGGCGCGACGAAGAAACAAGCCGCATTATCGAAATTCTTTGCCGCAAGACCAAAAACAACCCCGTGCTTATAGGTGAAGCCGGCGTCGGCAAAAGCGCGATTGTTGAAGGCTTGGCACTTCGAATCGTGGCGGGGAATGTTCCCAAACTTTTGGAAGACAAAACGATTTTCAGCCTTGACATCGGTTCACTTATGGCAGGCACGAAATTCCGTGGCGAATTGGAACAACGATTGGAAGGTCTTATCAAAACCGTGACGACGCGCGACGACATTATTTTGTTCATAGACGAATTGCACCAAATCACCACTGCGACGGGCAAAGAGGGCGAAATCGGCATAAGTGAAATCTTAAAACCCCGACTTGCCCGTGGCGAAATGCAAACAATTGGCGCGACCACGACCGATGAGTACCGCAAATTCATCGAAAAAGACGCCGCGCTTGAAAGACGGTTCCAACCAATCATTGTCAATCCACCAACCCCAAGCCAAGCAATCGAAATCTTGCGCGGTATCAAAGCAAGTTACGAAAAATTCCACGGGCTTAACATCGGCGATGATGCGATTGTGGCTTCGGTCAATTTGTCCGACCGATACATCACCGACCGCAACTTGCCCGACAAAGCAATCGATATGTTGGACGAAGCCTGCGCCCGCGTAAAGGTCAACCGTCAAGGCGGCGACGTACCGTTTATAACTGCGGAACAAATCGCCGAAGCCGTGGCGCGCGCAACCGGCGTACCTGTGTCCAAAATGACGGGCGACGACCGCGAGAACTTGAAGAACTTGGAAGAAGAATTGAAAAAAGGCATCATCGGTCAAGACGTCGCATTGTCCTTCATCGCAAAGGCAATCCGCCGTTCGCGCGCGGGCGTGTCCGACGCAAACCGTCCTGTTGGGTCGTTCATGTTCCTTGGGCGAACCGGCGTCGGCAAAACCGAAGTGTGCAAAGTATTGGCAAAACAACTTTTCAGTAATGACAAGAGTCTTATCAAGTTGGACATGAGTGAATACGGCGAAGCCCACAGCGTATCGAAACTTATCGGTGCGCCTCCGGGATACGTTGGATTTGACGACGGTGCAGTGGTTTGCGACCGCGTGCGGCGCAACCCATATTGCATAGTGCTGTTCGACGAAATCGAAAAAGCCCACCCCGACGTTTACAATGTCTTGTTGCAAATTCTTGACGAAGGGCGCTTGACCGACAACCGCGGCAAAACCACAAGTTTCCGCAACGCAATCATAATCATGACAAGCAACTGTGGCATCGAGAATCTTTCCAAAACCGCGCAAATTGGGTTCGCCACCGCCGACGCGGGACGCACCGAAGAAACCGCGATTATGGCTGGACTTAAAAAGCGCTTCAAGCCTGAATTCATCAACCGCATTGACAATGTCGTCGTGTTCAACAGCCTTTCCCAAGACGACATCCGCAAAATCACCGCGCTTACAATTGCCAACCTTTCGCGCAAAATGGAAGGCGTCGGGCTTGAACTTAAAATTGGGCAAGACGTCATCAACTATCTCGCCGAAAAAGGTTACAGCGCCGAATACGGGGCGCGCCCAATCAAGCGCCTTATCCAAACCGAATTGGAAGACCCAATCGCGGAATCACTCCTTGCGGAGGGCGGTAATAAATCCTTATGTGTTGCCCTTAAAGATGGCAAATTGGAATTCAAGTTCGTCTAAAACGGGATATCGTCAAGCATCGCCATCGGGTCAAAGTTCGGCGAGTACGGGTCGGTCGCCGTATTCTCGCGTTTTTGCTTTTCACGTTCCAATCTCTCCGCATGTTCCGCAAGCCACCTTTCAAGTTTGGTCGGCGGGCGCGGAATGCTTGGGCACGATTGCAAAAATACGGTTTTACGTTTAAGTTTCTCGGTAGGCTTGTAAACTTCGGCGATTGTGTCAAGGTCGTAACCGCGGTCCAACAAAATCCCCCGTGATTTTAACAATTCGGACTTCTTGCGATTGGGTGGCAGGAAATTTTGGATTTCGGCGCGTGCGATTTCGTCGACAGGCTCGGGATATGCGGACGGGATTTTGTCGTGCAAGGTCTTTTCCCAAACTGTTCGGTCCAATGAAATGGCGCTTCGGTCAATTTTGCTTCTTCGGTATTCAGTGCGATTTCGCGAAACGACTTCCCAAACTGCCCACTTTATGCGCATTTTCAACCACATCGACGGATGCGGCGTACCCTTGGTTTTGTCGTATTTGAAAAAGTAAAAATTGACCATCGCCAAAACATCGGTAAAGGCGCCCTCGATTATATTTTGCGGTGGATAAGATTGCCGAAAGCCACGGTAAATCGATTTGTAAATGTACTTTTTCAAACACTCGGCGCGCAAAAATTCAATCCTTGCCATTTCGTCGCCACCTTTGACGCGCGCAAGAATTTCCTTTAATGTTTTGTTGTCATCAAGCCGTTTTAATTCCATACCTTACGCTTGCATTGTATCACGTGTTATTGTAAAATACAATATGCTGTTAATTGACATAGCATTTCGTTTCAAAGATTTGGACTTCACATTTTCGGCGACGGTTCGTCGCGGGGAAGTGCACGATTTTGCGACGGGCGAACCCGCCCTTGCCGACAAGTTGTTTTGGGTTTTATGTGGTCTTGACCAAGACTATACCGGCAAAATCGACGGCGAGGGGATTTGTTTCAACGCGTCGTCTTGGAACAATGTGCTTGCGCTTGGTGACCGGTCGATGTTTATTCGGGGCAGTGTTCGACGCAATATTTACAAGGCTTTGCGAATCCGCGCCGACAAAAAAACGGCACGTGCCCGCACCGAGGAAGTTATCAAACTTTATAATCTTGAACGCATCGCAGGGTTTAACATCAACTTGTTGGAAGACAACGAGTTGACAACCGTTGCAATGGCGCGCGCGCACTATCGCAAAATCGGGCTTGTCGTGTGTAAAAATGTCGAAATTGATTTGACTAGGTTCAAAGATGCGTATATAATTAAAGTATGAAAACAACAATCCACACAAAAAATTACGTAGTCTCGGACAGGCTTAAAGGCATCATTGACAAAAAATTGGTCAAGATTTCAAAGTACTTTGACAAATCGGAATGCGTCATCGTTTGCACCCGCGTCGGTACAATTGAACGCATGGAGTTAACAATCACATCCGGCGGGCACGCTTTCCGCGCGCAACAAGAAAACCGCAGTATGTACAGCAACATCGACATCGTGCTTGGTAAAATCGAGCGCCAAATTATCAAAAACCGCGAAAGACTTCGCACCATCTTGCGCAAAGACGCAATGGAAGAAAAGGCAACCGGATTCTTCAAGGCAAAAGAAGTCGGCAAGGCGTTCATCCCCGTTGTCAAAAAGAACAAGGCTTTTGCAATTATCGCGATGAACGATACGCAAGCCGAATTGAATTTGGCGACCTTGGATTATGGATTTTTTATCTATGCCGACGAAAAAACCAAAGCCGTCAAGGTCATGTATCGCCGTAATGATGGTCACGTTGGTGTCATCGATATTTTAAACGCAAGCGTCAAGAAGTAACAACATCTGGCATAGTTTCAAAACTTTTATGAATTTTAAGTAAACCCCTAAATTCTTGGGCAATTTGTTCAAGTTCATCTTTCTTTATTGATTTAAGATATATCTCATGCTTGGCAAAAAACGTTTGCAATTTTGGGCGTGTGTCGCATTTCACGTTTTCGCCATAAAGTTTTTGAATTATGTACTCTATGTCGGATGTGTCGTAAGTATCATAATTACTTTTCTCTTGCGCACTTATGAAGTCCTCGATGATATACAGTTCCTTACCCATTAGCATAATTTACGATATAACTGTGTAATTGTCAAGTGACAAAGTTTTATCGTTGCTTTTTGGCTCGGGTTTTTTCGCGGTCATTTGCATTATTAAAGGAAGCAGTGTCATAACATCAAGTTTTTCACCTTTTATAAGGTTTAATGCCAACCCAATCGCAGGGTTGTTTAAAAAGTCCAACGGGGAAGACGTCGACTCGGACGTACTTTCGGGTTGGGGGATTTCGGTTTTCACGTCAAAAATGGGCGCGGGTTGCGGCGCGACATTTTCCATGGCGGGCGTTTCGCCTACCGCGGCACCAAGCGTCGTCGGGGTAGCCCAATCGCGGATGTCAGCCTTGGACACTTCGTAAAATTTCCTCCATGCGCTTTTGTTGCTCCGGCGTCAAAAACGGTTTGATGCGTTCGATTGTCTTGCGCATACTTGCCCCGCCGTCTTTTTGACTTTGCGCAGCATAGTGCTTGGCGAATTCCATCATCAACTCGTCATTTGATAATTTGCTGTAAGTTTCAACTACCTCTTTTATTTGCTTCTCAAACATGTTATATATATATGTGCAAACGATTAAAGTAGACAAAATTTTCACCCACCTGACGACATTATTCGGCGCCGACCCAAAGTGCGAATTGAATTTCACCAATGAATTAGAGTTGCTTGTTTCAATAATCTTGTCGGCACAATGCACCGATAAACGCGTCAACATAGTAACGCCAAAATTGTTCGCACGATATAAAACCATTGAAGATTACGCCAACGCAGACATAAAAGAATTAGAACAAATCATATACAGCACGGGTTTTTACCGCAATAAAGCCCGCAACATTGTAGGCATGGCACGCGCCCTTATTGAAAACCACAACGGAGTAATTCCAAGCGACATTGACACGTTAACAAAGTTATCGGGCGTGGGGCGAAAGACGGCAAGTGTGTTCATCGTCGAATGGTATAAACAGCCCGCAATCCCCGTCGACACACACGTTGCACGCGTTTCTAAACGCCTTGGCTTGACCAAGGAGCACGACCCACACAAAATCGAACAAGATTTGGCAAACCAACTTGCGCGCGAAAATTGGGCGTCCTATCACCTTAAATTGGTACTTTTCGGGCGTTATAATTGCACGGCAAAAAATCCAAAATGCGAAAACTGTGGCATCAAGGAATTTTGTGAGAATTCAAAAAATCCCTGACCAAATCCCAGCGTTTAAGTTGTAAATATGTCGCTTCGTCGTCGCGTTTGTTCATGTTCGCGCGCGTGGTTTTGTAACCGTCGGGGATGAAGATTTTGTCATATCCAAACCCTCCGTCGCCCGTGGGTTTTTGCGCGACTTCGCCGTACCGCACGCCTTCGAAAAACTTTACGGTGTCGGCATCTTTGTACCCAATGATGCAACGCGCAGTACATTTGCGGGACTTGCCGTCCAACATGCGACACATGCTTTCAAGTCCAATTTGGTCGATGAAAAATTTTACAAATGGTCCGGGTAATTTCCCCAAGGCTTCGAATTCCAAGGACACGTCTTCGACAAGCACGGGTTTTTGGATAATCTCGAACGCGCGTTGTAATTTCAACCCGATGATGTCGCGCAAATCAAGTGATTGAATCTCGGGCAAATCCAAGGCTTGGTGCACAACTTCAAACCCCAACAATTTTGTGGCGTATGTGGCTTTGCCTTTGTTGCCTGTTGCGAAAATGACTTGTTTCATAACAATCAATATGTTACATTAAGTTATGTTTCTTGACAAGGTCGAAATTACGATTAAAGCAGGCAACGGTGGCAACGGGCACACGTCATTTCACCGCGACAAAATTACCCAACGCGGAGGTCCCAACGGCGGTGACGGCGGCAAAGGTGGCGACGTAATTTTTGTCGGTACAACAAATGTGGACAACTTGATTGATTTCAGGTTCACAAAAAATTACAAAGCCCAAGACGGCGAACACGGAAGACCCGGGCGCAAAGACGGTTGCGACGGAAAGCCCGTTACAATTCGTGTCCCATTGGGCACCAAGATTTTCAAAAAAACCGAAGACGGCGACGAACTTTTACTTTGCGACATCATGGAAGAAAGTCAACAATTTGTGGCACTTCGTGGCGGTGGCGGAGGTCGCGGGAATACTCACTTTGCGACGGCGCGACGCCAAACCCCGAACTTTTCGCAACGCGGTCTTGTTACCGACGTTTATACCGTTGTGCTTGAACTTCAATGCATCGCGGATGTCGGGCTTGTAGGTTTCCCAAATGTGGGCAAAAGCACGTTCCTGTCAATCGTCACGCGCGCGAATCCAAAGATTGGCAATTACCCGTTCACAACCTTGCACCCAAACATCGGCGTACTTAACACGGGCGGAAGCAACATCGTGCTTGCCGATATTCCGGGGCTTATTGAAGGCGCACACCAAGGCGTCGGGCTTGGTATTGATTTTTTAAGGCACATTAACCGCACGCGTTTGCTTGTGCACATCATTGACGACGTGTCGCAAATCGAAATTATCAATAATGAGTTGGAAAGGTTTTCGGCAGATTTAATGAAAAAACCAAAAATCCTTGCGCAAAACAAAATCGACGAGTTCGACAAAATCAAGGGTTGCGATTTTTATATTTCGTGTGCCACACGCGAGGGCGTAGACGATTTGATAAAAGAAATCATCAAACAGGTGCAAAAACTTCCAAAGATTACCACCTCCGAAGCCGTTGCCACGCTTGAAATCGCGGTTGATAAAAACGCGTTCGAAATCATGGTCGATGACGAAGGCGTTTACAACGTGGTTGGTCCTATGGTTGACAATCTTATCCGCGGGGTAGTTTTGTCCGACACAGAATCCGCGGCATACTTTCATCGTCGCCTTGAAAAAAGCGGTGTAATCGCCGAGTTGAAACGCTTTGGAATGGTCGAAGGCGACACCGTGCAAATCGCCGACGCCCAATTCACTTGGCAGGATTGACAAATCGTGCGAACTGTGGCATAATATTGTGAATGGCTAATGATTTTTATAACGAAATTGCTAAACTGAAAACAATAAAACGAAAAGGTTGGGTCGACCGCAAAGTTAAAGGTCGTGTCGAAAGTGACATGGAACACACCGGCGCCTTGGTTTTGCAAAGCCTTGTTCACATGGCACATAACGACCTTGGTCTTGACCAATTGAAGGTTTTGAAAATGCTTGCTTATCACGAGTTGTGCGAAATTGACGCGGGGGACACGACACCTTACGACGGAGTTTCAAAGTTGGACAAATTCTTGAAAGAATACGCGTGCATCAAGCGCATCGCCGAACAATACGACATGCCCGAAATCGAAGAAATTTGGTTGGAATTCGAAGACGGCATGACCGACGAATCGAAATACGCAAAGAAACTTGACAAATACGACGCAGTCAAGCAGGCGAAAATCTATTCGGACAAACAAAACCGCCCCGAAATCCACGAGGAATTCCGTGGCAATGCACAAAGAATCTGCGAAGAAATGGATTTATTAAAGTAATTGTTTGTCGTTTCTTGTCATATCAATTGGCATGGAAGATGCTTACAGCGGTTACAGTTATAAACGTTACAAACCCAAGCGGTCGGTGTTTTTGTTTGTCGTGATACCGGTGGCTTTGGCGATATTGTTCTTCGCGTCTAATCTTGTATTTGGGTTCGTTGTCTTCGGCGGAGGAAAAAGCGCGAATATGGTCGAAATACCACATGTTGTGTTTTACGCGACACATACCACACCACATACCAATAAATCCGACGCAATGCGTACAAGCACCGAAATCAAGAACGCGGGCGGAAGCGGTTATCTTGTATCAAACAATAACTCGTGGACGGTTGTCAACGATATTCGCAATACAAATTTCGACACCGCGACCAAATACACGACCCGCAAAACCAACATAGCATTGACCGACAAAGCCCACTATAAACTTGTGTCGGCATTGATTGGTTCGTTCAAATCGACTTTTGATACCTTGTGCGATTTCCGTGACAAGTACGACGCCGGCGAAATTACCAAAGCCGAAATTTCCGACCTTGCGCGCATTGCGTACATGAACCTTGTCGATTTGCGCGGGGAACTTGAATTGGTCGGCGGATACACGGCGTTGTATTCGTATCTTACGCGCCAACTGTTTGGACTTAACTTGTTATGGTTGGAAGTCGGCACCGCGGGCTTTTCACACGTTTTGAAAAACTCGGCGTCATGGGTCATTTTTGCTTTACACGATTTGTCGAATATTGTATAATATGGCATGAAATTTATGAATTGGGTAACAAAAGGTTTTACCACCGAACAAAGCCAAATTGCCGTCGCCGACAAGAAAAAGCAACCCGAACCTATCGCCACCGTAACCGAGCCCGAATGCGCATGTGGCACATGCACAGGTTGCAATCCAAAGGAACAAGCCTCCGCGGTTTTGTT
>Ga0209755_10005593_pt1 | contig 14246 bp, 13 predicted proteins | sample TergutCo191P1_FD_187301 | JGI IMG/M metagenome (GOLD analysis project Ga0209755, IMG submission 187301) | Cornitermes sp. P1 segment gut microbial communities from Petit-Saut dam, French Guiana - Co191P1 (SPAdes) (version 2) | ecosystem: Host-associated > Arthropoda: Insects > Digestive system... | reverse complement strand
GAAGCTTATATCGAGCTTGAAATTAATAATTTAAGAAGCATGCCTGAAACAGAATATCTGCTTACTATAGATGACATTTTATCAACAAGTACGTTGCCGTATTTGAATCAGGACGATTTGCAGCATTTAGGTTACGGTGTAAGATTTAATGTCGGATTAGGAGCCATAACCTCGGATCATGTATTTCGCCAGACTGGCAGAAGAGAAATGCCTCACATCCCGTTTCACGGTCAAATATGGCTTTTAACTAGCGAACGTAATGCATCTGCATCTGCCCTATTTGCTAGACAAGCAAAATACACCGGCTTTGCAACACTTGTGGGCGGTCATACCGGCGGCTTATATACTATGGCTCCCGTGGCGTATAGATTTTTGCCTAACACAGGCATTATTATATCTTGGGATCACGATTATTTGACAGACCGATATGGCCGTGCCTTAAACGAGTTCCCCACTACGCCGCATTATTTTAACCGCGAAGACATGGACGCACTCGAAACAGTTTTACAAATGATAGCGGAAGAGGATCATTAGAAATGACACGTAAAATCAAATATTCACATACAATTTGGATGTATTCTATATGAAATTGATGAAACATATCATCTATGTCGATATAGATGACAATAAAAAACTGATGATCAACTCTCTTAATGGTTTAATGGGCGAAGCTAGGAGTATTCTCGCGGATATCTTGTTAATAGCTATGACCATTATATTCGTTTTATTATGCGCATGAAAACGTGTATTTGATTGACCCATATGGAAATATATTTTCTGTCCAGCCGCATTGGGTAAAGACAAGCTATCTGTATGGCAAATATTATCCGACTGTTGAGCTTAAAAACAACTCCATTCTCAATCGAAACATTGACACGATTGCTGCGTGCAGAGAGTGTAAATATTCACTATTAATCTGATTTATTTAAACCTCCATGCTCCAGCATCAGAGACCAAATACACAATATTTTGCCCATGTTCTACTGCGCAGAAAGAAATAGTATATCTGCAAGCTAACACTCGGTGCACAGTATGTTGGCTTTGATATAAATAAGATGAAAGGAAAAAGAGCTATGACAAACGATAACAAAGTTGTTGGAATGGAGCCTATTATCGATCTTATTTGGACGGCAGAGGATGTTACTCCTACAGGTGGCTTGCCACCGATGGTGTTGGCAAACTGCGGCGGCAACTGCAGCGGCGGTAGCTGTTTAGGTAGTATCCCATTCGGTAGAGATTGTGGTATCGTTGGCTTGGGTTTGTGCTGGTAATATAGACCTTGCATTGGGATTTTTACATGCGACAGTGTGAAGATATTACTTTCAAAAACATATGCTTTGCTCTTAATGCACCTTAGCAAATTAGCAAATACAACCCATTAAGAGTATAAAAATCGCATTATGGGGGCAATCTCGTAGCTGCTACATTGGTTAGGTATCTTGCTAGTGGCGTGAGCTTGCCCCTATGATGCGATATCACGGAAATAAAGGGGCTTTTTACATGCTTAAAACAATAGTCATGATTACAGTTGTTTTATCTGCTTTATTTATACTGGTATCTTGCGGCTCTGCGCCTAATGAGAATTTAGATACTGAATATAATAATGCTCATTCTCAATTTATTCTGCCAACCGTAACTATCGAAGAGCCCAGCAGTTTTGACAGAGTACGGCATGGTACCGAAATGATTGCAGAAGCTGGGGCAAGACGCTACCAATTCCCGACAGCTGATGAAGCATATAATCTAACACTTGCTTTATTATTTGAAGATGTCGTTTATATGTTTAATGAATTCATAGATGTTGATAGGCGTTTACCGATTGTTTTTACCCAAGACAAAACACACTATAGTGTTAGGGGCAATTTGGGCGAAAGCCTGGTCATTAACCCACATGACCCTGCAACATATGGATGGTTTATTTACTCCATAACATTAGGGAGCATTCCCATGTGGCTTTCTGCCGGGATGGAGATGTCAGTCAGGGGCATTGACTTCGATTATCCTTTAAGTGGGCTTTGCGATATGTATTTCGCGCCGTTTTCATGGGATACAGCCGAACATAGGCGGGCTATAAGCACAGCGTATCATTTTGTTAAGTATTTAACAGATAATAACTATCTGGTAGAAATAGTAGCGAAATATATGTCCGGAGACAGGAATAGAGCGAATCTGCTTGCTGTGGAGCATTTTTATTCGTTTTCCGGGTATTACTTGGATACATTTCTACGCTTAGAGTTTTCCGGAACATCCTTTAATGTAACGGCTGGCACCAATATGTCAGATTACATTTTTGAATTTCCACAGCTACGCTATCAAATCGAATGGCCGGATATGGAGATATGGGGTGTTAAGCGACTCATACTTGACATAGATTATATGGATAAAGCAAGACTGCTAAGAAGCATCGCTTTTGTAGAGGACGCAATATTATTTGTGAAAAATTGGTATGCTGAGTTTGTAGATTTTGACTTTGTCCCAATAACAATTCATATTCCAATGGTGCTTAATATGTTTGGCTGGGCAGATGACCGCCAGATGAAAGTAGACATTACTGGGTTAGCCTCCCTTGCAGCTCATGAAATTTCTCATGTAATAACAAATATGCTGGGCTGGGCGCCTTTTGCGCCATTTAATGAAGGGCTTGCCGAAACTTTGCAATCAAAACATAAATTGTTTGATATGGATGGTCGTGGATGGGAGTATCAACTTTGGCCTGTACGTGTAAAAATGATGGTCCCTGCTTTGTATGAAATTGGTGCTTTTGAAAATTATACCGTAGCAAATGCAGTTATTGCTTTCTTGATTGATGACTTTGAGCGCTATTATGATTTTACTCATTTCCTTGCATATGTTGCACTCAATATACCGGAGGCTGCTGTTTTCCCGCAAATGAGGATGTGGGCTGTTGCTCATCCAGAAATTCAATCTTACAACACATCAAGCTCATTTGTCAGATACCTGATAGGCACCCATGGAGCCGAAACATATATGCAAGTGCACTTTGACATGAGTCGCTTCGAGTATGTGTATGGTATAACTTTGGAAGAGATGATTCAAGAATGGATGATTTTTATTAACATTTATGCGGACGAACTTTTGCTTATGGCTATGCAGGCATATGGTAATTAGGAGGAAACGAAATGAGTTTAGTGTATAACAACCTGATAATAAATAAAAACTCAAATAAATATGCGCCTTTTTTGGTCAACTTAGTATCGGGGCGAAGGCGAGTGCTAAGTAGTGATGAATTTATGCATGTTTCATCCATGTTACGCAAAGCTAATATTTCGGATTATACCGATGAGGAAACAACACTATACGATACGTTAACTGGTGAAAAACAGTTTCTTGATGATAAACAACGTAAAAAAATTGAAGCGCATATGTTAAAAAGCGGCTATTTTGATGCCGCTGATAAATCTAGAGATGGCTTCATGTTTAGTGTGCAATTAACGCAAGATTGCAACATGCATTGTGCATTTTGTTTTGAGCGAGGCTATGCTGATAATCAGGCTCATATGTCAGAGGAAAAGATAGATGCTATTTTCAATTTCTATAAACTCTATGGCAGCTTCTATGGCATTAATGTAACCCCTGCCACCATTCGGGTAACAGGTGGGGAGCCATTGATTAACCAGGAGAGTGTAGATATACTTAAATATATAGTAAACAAGTGGCCAGATTCAAAAATAATACTCTATACAAATGGTAGTAATCTAATAAAGTTCTATGATCAACTTCCAATTGGAAAACTAAAGAATGTGGACATATCTTTGGATGGCTTAGAAGAAGTACACTTGCATAGTCGTAAGCCGGATAAGCCTATACGTAAGTCAGTTTATAATGACATAATCTTAGGAATTAAGAGGCTATTGAACGATCAAGTTGCGGTGAATATAAAGTCAGTTCTAAGTAAAGAAAATTACATCAATTATCCTCAATTTGTAAAGTTTTTGCAAAGCGAAGGTGTGTTTAGCTCGCCATACGTCACTCTTTTAACTGGAATTGTTATTGACTTCTCCAACCCTCTTGATATTGATGAATCATTTAACAATGTAGAAGATACGCTTCGGATACAAGCATATCTTCAAGAAAATTGTGGACAATCTAATCTTACTTTCGATAGCATTTCTATCCTTTGGAGAATTATTACGCGGCCTGACAATAACCCATATATGCCAAGGACTGTGCGATGTGATACATCCTTTTTATCTAAATGCTATTTTTCGCCAAATGGTAATGTTTATTTTTGTGACTGCATGGACAAAGACAAAAACATCATTGGAACATATTATCCAGAAATATCATTAGACGAGAAAGCCGTAAAAAAACTTGCATCACGAAGTGTCATGAATGATGATAGATGCAAGGAATGTGCTTATAAATTTGTATGTTTTGGAAGTTGTCCCCTTTCATCTGCGATAAAGGGTAAAGACATGTCCTGTGGTGCTTTTGTAGACCAAAACATTATGGATAATTTAGAATATCCGTATTATGAGATCATGCAACAACGATGAATGACGCTCTAGTATCAAGGTTTGTTAGAGACTAAATTGTTAAGAACGGTAGGAGGTGTAAAATTTGAAAGAACTATTAACGTTATTAGGCGCAATCGTAATTCTAGGCTTATCCGCATGTGGCAATAGCCAAGAACCATACCGCTCTCCTGCTCCCATACCAGAGCAACAGCCCGCGGCACCGTTAACATTAGCCGACTTTTTGTATGATTTCGATTATATGATGCAGGCAATGGAAGACTCTTTCCCATACTTCGGCATGGTTGAACGGAAGCTTGGTGTCAATATTAGAGAGCTTGGGCACAAGACAAGAGCTATTATAGAAAACTACCCTTATTCCCGCCAGGTCTTTGCATATGAGCTGGGCATTGCACTTGATGATATGCCGCAAATGGATAGGCATGTGTTTTATAGTATTATTTTAGATGAATTTTTTATGCCTTTGCGCTCGTTTGCGCATGTTAGCACTCTGCCGTTTTTTAGGTTCCATCCAAGTGCTACACCGGGCAGCACAGCTTTTGAACAAAATGCCCGGCGAATTTTTTCAAACCCTAATGTGGCAGAGTTTTATCAAGAGCAAGAAAGCCTTTTTATGAATCTAGCCGAATACCAGCCTCATCTATTCCATTTCTATTTCCCTAATATGTATTTGCTTACGGATAGCACCGCGCGCTTCCAACCACCACCAACCACAAAAGGCAGGATTGAAGATGGCAGGATTGCCTATATAAATATGCCTAGTTTTTTGATGTTTAATTTTAGAAATTATATTTGGGAGTTTACCAGCTTTTACAGAGAGATTCAGAATTATGATCATCTAATTATTGACATTAGAGAAAATACGGGAGGGAACTTAGAGTTTGCTAGGCTGATGGTCATGTATCCGTTGATTAGAGACAGGGATAATATGCCCGACTTGCCGTTGTATTCTTTTTTTAAAGACAGCGAGCTGGGGCGGTTTTGGGGAGAAGCCTATATCGAGCTTGAAATTGAAAATTTAAGAAGCATGCCTGAAACAGAATATCTGCTTGCTATGGATGACATTTTATCAACAAGTTCGTTGCCGTATATGAACCCAGACGATTTGCAACATTTAGGCTACGGCGTAAGATTTAATGCTGGATTAGGAGCCATCACTACGGACCATGTGTTTCGCGCGGTCGGAAGAAGAGAAATGCCTCACACCCCGTTTTACGGTCAAATATGGCTTTTGACTAGCGAACGTAATGCTTCTGCATCTGCCCTATTTGCCAGACAAGCAAAGTATACAGGCTTTGCAACACTTGTTGGTGAGCAGACTTATGGATTGTACACAATGGCTCCTGTTGCATTTAGATTTTTGCCTAACACAGGCATTATTGTATCTTGGGATCACGACTATTTGACAGACCAATATGGCCGTCCTTTAAACGAGTTCCCCACCACGCCGCATTATTTTAACCGCGAAGGCATGGACGCACTCGAAACAGTTTTGCAAATGATAGTGGAAGAGAACGACTAGTATAAAGCTACAGGTGATACATTTGAAGGTATTAAAGTTTTGCCAGCCATATTTATTATCACATAAATACACACTAATCACTTATATATTTATTAGCTTATCTTCAACTGCCGTGGTTATCTTATCACCATTTATAGTTGGCAACTTTTTAGATGCCCTTATCCAAGGAGCTGAAATAAGCGCAGTTTTACGCTTTTGCGCTATTTTTGGCGGGCTTAGCATAATAAAGATAATCAAAAATTATATAAGTTCGGTAATGTATGTACGAATGTGGACTAAAATGGGACACGAGCTTAACATGTATATTATAAGGCATGCTCAAAAGCTTTCATTAACATATATTGATCAGCAGGATACAGCATATTTAAACCAAAAAGTTAATGGTGATTCAAATAATGTAATTATGTTTTGTATCTCTACACTACAAAGTATATTAAGCAACGTTGTTCTATTTTTAGTTCCGTTAATATTACTGCTTACGATAAACTGGTTGATATCCATATTATTGATGGGCTTTCTTTTGGTATTCTTGCTTATATATATCACGTTTAAAAAGCACTTGTACACTGCTGGACTGGCCTTGAGAGAAGCACAAAACAAACTGTTTTCGAGTTTATTTGAACAGCTTAAATACATTAAGCTTATTAAGATAAATTCAATACAGCCAGAAATGAACAAACGAGCCGATACGGATTTTGTTAGTATGCAAAAAGCCGCCATACATAATCAAAAAGTAAGCTATGTATACTCCGGTTCAGAAAATTTTGTTTCTACTATAGCCCAAATCATTCTCTTTATTGTGGGTGGCATACAAATTTTAGCTGGCAACTTTACAATAGGTATGTTCACTATTTTTAGCAGTTACTTTAACATGATATTAGGGGCTAGCAAGTATTTTTTTGGACTTGGGGAGGTATACCAAAATACATTGGTTGCGTACGACCGGGTTAAAGAAATATTAGATCAAAAGCCAGAGACTTGCGGCGTTAATTTAATTAGCAATATAAATAAAATCGAGTTGCATAGCTTAGAGTTTTCTTACGCTGGGCAATCGCGAGACACCAAAGCCATTAGTAATCTTAATGTTTCATTTTCTGTCGGAAAGATATATGCCATTACTGGTGCAAACGGTACAGGAAAATCTACTCTTGTTAGCCTGGTATTGGGGCTGTATATAGATGAATACAAGGGCTGCATAACTTATAACGATATTGATATTAAGCACATAGATATGAGACATATACGTAAATACTTTGTTGGCTTTGCAGAGCAGGAGCCAATGTTGCTAAAAAACTCTGTTCGCTATAATTTGTGCTACGATGATATAAATGACAAAGCCTCTGATAATAATGATATGGTAAAAGCACTATCTGAACATATAAATACCCTTAACATGCAGGAATTTATATCATCAAAGGGGCTAGACTTTGTTGTTAATGAAAGAAACGCCAATACGTCCGGTGGTGAAAAGCAAAAAATAGCAATTTTAAAAGTTCTGTACAAAGATCCGACGCTGATGATTTTTGATGAGCCCACATCTGCACTTGATGATGAAACTACCAAAGGGCTGGTTGATTATCTGCAAAAAGTAAAAAAAGATAAAATAATAATTATTATTACCCATGATGAAGCTGTAAAAACCTTATGCGATGAGATTGTATGTTTTAAATAGAGTTATAAATGACAGCGAAAGGGCTAGGTATATATGACACATGCTTTGATTATTGCAGATATTGAAGGAATTGCTGATATTGATGACCTGACTGATATTGAAAAGAGTAGTAAGTTATACACACAAGAGGTAATAGTATATATCAACGCTCTTTTAGCAAACGGTATAAACCAGATCACTATTTGCGATGCCCATGACGAGGGGAAATTGCTTATACGAAAAAAAATCGAGGATATTAATTCTGGTATCAACAAAATAACTTTAGTTTCACGCATAGATGGTATCTCTTTCGAAAACAAATATGATTTCGCTATTTTAGTTGGGTTTCATGGTATGGAGGGCAGTTTCGGGATATTACCCCATACCATACGGTTTGACATAAAGCAAATTTCTTTAGTTAATACAAATAACGAAATAAGCATTCCTATCGGAGAGGTAGAGCTATATATTAGGTGGCTGGGCTATCACAACATACCTGTTATTATGGTTACAGGTGACAGAGAAGCAGTGTATGAAGCAAATTGCTTTAATCCTTATCTGCAAGTATGTTGTGTTAAAAGTCGTCTGCAGAAGGAATTTATTGATCGAGCATTCCTTTATGATAAGTTAACGCAAAGTGTGGAAAATGCATTGGCACTTAACAAAACATTATGTATTTCATGCGACAATGATAAAATTGCGATTGAACTCTATAATCTTGATACAACCCACGCATTATGTATCATGGGTTATAATAATAAAGAGAATAGAATTATATTTAATAATTGTGCCGACCTTGTGAAAGAACTATACACATTTGTAGGACATTTGCAAGATATCAATAAAACAACATGGGAAACAAACATAGCTTTTTTGAAAACAGTACGTGAATTAGCAAAGCCATTGCAGAAAGAAGTTGTAGCCAATTCTGAAATAGGGTCATTGCTTAATAACAACTTGTTACTTCTGGACAGGTATTCGAGAGAGAAGATTACATCTGTAATAAAGGTCTTGCTGCGAAATAGATAGGACTAGATAACATGATACCATACACATACTCCCCCTGCATTCTTTCCCCCAAAATGGCCAAATTCCTAACCCGCGCAACCTTAGGCTTTCATGCGGAAGCAGACCTTATGTGCCGCTGCTTCCCGCATTCTATGCTTCTGCGCTTGCCGTCCCTTTCCCCCAAAATTACAGTCATAGACTTTGCCGCACAGGCTTTTGGGCAGCCATGCCCTTTCCCGGTATATGTAGATGACGAAAATACTATTGCCACAGACATATACATTGTCAAAAACGGCCGCGTACAAGGGTGCATGACTAACAGGGAACTAGCCGCCAAAATGCGGCTGCCCCTTACTGGCAATGCCAGAATCCCAAGCCCCGGGGCGGGGCCGGAAATATATATGCGCAATACCGCACTTTTGCCCTGGAAGGACTCATTCTCCAACATGCTTGAATCTGTTTGCAACGGGTTTTACCTTGTGGACGGGTATGGTGCCGAGGGCGACGAAAATGGCGACTATGCCTGCCATATAACAGAGGGTTACCACATACGAAACGGTACTATTTGCGATCCTATTTATAACTGTGTTGTATGGGGGTGTGGGATAGAATTTCTCACCAGTATCTGTATGGTTGGGGATGATTTTACTTGGTTTGAAGAAACATTTGAAGACCGGCCGCTGGCACCACAGGTATTTGGGGCACCAACAATAACAGCCAGGGTTAATATTGGGCAATATTAGCACTCTCATCTTCAGTTGGTGATACGGCATCGCCATCTGAATTTTTTTGCGGTTTATTTTTTTGCCTGTATGTGGTATAATCGACAAAATTGGAAAAAGCGACTCTGTCGCTTCCCAAAGGGTTTAAAGAGGTGCATTAATGCCAAGTGTAAAAAATGAATTACTAAAGGATGCCTTGGGTTGGGGTAAAACAATTTTGTTTGCGGTAGTTTTCGCGCTGCTGTTTAACCGCTTTATTATTGTAAACGCCCGCGTGCCTTCTGGCAGTATGGAGAGTACCATCCGTACCAATGACAGGATTATTGCAAATAGACTTTCATATATGTTTTCTGCCCCGTCACGTTTCGATATTGTTGTATTCCCAAGCCCAGACAGCCCGGACCAGTTAAATGTTAAACGGGTCATTGGTATACCTGGCGACACAGTTAATATCATAAATGGCCAGGTGTTTATAAATTATGACGCCCAGCCCCTGCGTGATGATTTTGTGCAGGGTGCAATAGAGGGCGATTTTGGCCCGTTTGAAGTGCCGGACGGTCACTTTTTTGTGCTTGGCGACCACAGGGAAGACTCCCTTGACTCCAGACGGTGGCAAACAACTCCGTTTGTATGTGAGGACGACATTTTGGGAAGAGTAATATTCAGATACTTCCCGGGTTTTAGAAATTTAAGAAATACGTAAATTTATATTAATGAAGGAGCATTGTACCATGCGCGAATTATCAAAAGAGATGCTTATCAAAGATGTATTGGGTGTAGATAGGGATCTGGCACTAGTACTAATTAATCACGGAATGCATTGCGTAGGGTGCCCGTCTGCGGCATCCGAAACCCTAGAGCAAGCCGCTGCAACTCATGGGCTAGACCCAGACAAGCTATTAGAAGAAATGCAAGCGTTTTTGCAAAACAAGGGTGAATAAGTAAATTATAATGTCTCCGGCATGGGGGCATTTTTTGAAGGAGTTTTTAATATGCCAAAACCAATAGTCGCCGTAGTAGGCCGCCCCAACGTGGGCAAATCTACATTATTTAACCGCTTGGTAGGCACCCGCCTTGCCATTGTGGACGATACCCCAGGCGTAACACGCGACCGCCTCCATGCAGATGCAGAATGGCTAAACCGCAATTTTACACTGGTAGACACCGGCGGCCTGGATCCAGACTCCGAAGATATTATGACGCGGCATATCTTCCGCCAAGCAGAAGCCGCTATCCAAAGCGCGGACGTTATTGTGTTTCTTGTGGATATCAAAAGCGGGATAATGGATGCAGACAGGCATGTGGCAGATATTTTGCGCAAATCGAAAAAGCCAGTGGTGCTAGTAGTCAACAAAGTTGATGTACCGTCCAGGGATAATCACGAGCTGTTTGAGTTTTATGAACTTGGCTTGGGTGACCCTGTGCCTATTTCTGCCGGGCAGGCCCTTGGCTTGGGCGACATGCTGGACGAAATCGTTGCGCACTTCCCGTCACTATCCGACAGCGAAGTTGAAGATAACCATATACGTGTTGCAATTGTCGGCAAGCCAAACGCGGGCAAGTCGTCGCTTATTAACAAAATACTGGGCGAAGAAAGGCTTATTGTAAGCGATATCCCCGGCACTACCCGCGACGCGGTAGACACCTACGTTACCCGTGACGAGCGTGACTATATTTTAATAGATACAGCTGGCTTGCGGCGCAAGGCAAAAGTTAAAGAGAATATCGAGCGTTATAGTATGCTGCGCACAGTTTCTGCGGTAGAACGCTGTGATGTTTGCGTATTGCTTATAGATGCGGAAGAGGGGATAACAGAGCAGGATACAAAAATTGCCGGTATTGCTCACGAAAGTGGCCGCGCCGCAATTATAGCCGTAAATAAATGGGACAAAATCGAAAAGAATGATAAAACCATGCGCGAGTTCACCAAAAACCTTGAAACCGAGCTTTCATACATGCCATATGCGCCCAAGCTTTTTATCTCGGCATTAACTGGCCAGCGCGTACACAAGTTGTTCGAGCTCATTTATACTTGCTATCAAAACCATGCCCTTCGTGTTTCCACAGGCATATTAAACGATGTTGTGCTGGAAGCCACGGCTATGCATGCCCCGCCAACAGACAAGGGCCGGCCGCTGCGCATTTACTACGCAACGCAAGTTTCTGTAAAGCCGCCAACATTTGTACTGTTTGTAAACGACAAAAGCCTAATGCATTTTTCATATACACGCTATCTGGAAAATAGAATAAGAGATGCCTTTGGTTTTGCAGGCACCCCAGTTCACTTTATAATTCGCGAGAAAAAAGAGAAGTAAATCCCTTTTAAAGGGCAGCAAAAATGCCGCATTTGCGGCATTTTTGTGCTAGAATCACGGCCTAATCAATAAATATATAAACAGCCCGGTTTGTCGCATCCCAATAATGTTGTACACCCAGCACATGTATTACATATATTAGTGGTACAAAGGTGCGATTTTGCACAATCATTGGAGTTCCCATATTATTGGGAAGCGGGGTGCCAATTCTCATCGAATGCGTTTGCCCTGCCAAGTTGAAAGAAACAATGTTATCGTGCATAAAAATGTCGGTTGCCCCAAGCGCAGTTGCTACCACGCGCAGCGGTATCATTGTGCGTCCATTTGCGATAAATGGCGCGGCTTCCAACGTGTTGGATACGCCATTGTGGGTAACTGTTGCGCTGCCAATGGCAAAGCGCATGGCACGTGCGCGGCAGCCTGTTGCAACTCTTATAAAATTATCTGTCCATTCTTCGCCACTAACATTAACGCGCTGGATTTTGCCTTCATTTAAATACAATAGTGCCGGAACCGTCGCTACGTCAAATCTGGCCAATACCGTATCGCGCTGCGGGTGCCCTGCCCACATATCTGTATTGAAATAGTGCACGATTGTTTGTGTCTGCAAGGCCAAGTCATACAGTGTTTCGATAAATGGCCTGCAGCCTGCACAGGTTGGCCGCCCAAAGTATACAAAACCATATTGCAATGCCATAAATGCGTCAATATCTGTTACAAGTTTAAGATTGCCCGAAACAATTTGCCGTCCGCCTATAAAAGTGGCAATTTCGTGAGCGGTAGCATAGCCGTCTATGAATTGTCCGTCTGTGGTTTGGGCGGTTACAATTATTGTAAAGTTGCCCTCGTGCAGCATCGTAAAATCACTTGCCGTAGCGGGTACAATCTCGTTCAAAATATTCCAATTAGAGCCGGGGCGCGATACCCCGGCGACAATATTGCCGTTTTCGTCCAGCACCGCAATGCGCCAATTAGCGTCTGCCCGTTCTGGTGCACGTGTCATGTTAAGAATGTGGATATCTAAATCAATTGCTCTAAGATTGGTATTTGCAGATACGGCAAAGCTAAAAAGTGAAACAAGTAAAATCGCACAAAATACAAATAATTTCATTTGTAACCCCCCATTTTTTTGTTGTATTATAGTATGCCCGTTCTGCTGTGTCAACGATGCTTATCTTGTCGATTAGTGGGTGGAGTTATTATGTTTTCTAAATGTAATATATTTGTAATTGCAATACATCAAAAGCAGTGGTTAAATGTGCTTGTAGCATAAGCGATTAAGCAAACATAGAATAAACTTAATTGCAATGGAAATGGAGGTGGGTGCCATGAGGAAGGCAATGGTTTCGCTGCTACTGGTTTGTTTGATTTCCTTACCACTAACGGCATTCGCTCAGGGAGCTTCTCCACAATATTGGTTTGCTTCATTGGGGGATGAATCATGGTTGAGCACGGAACACTTTAATGATTTGTTTTTCCAAAACAGCCAACACTTCCCGCTTGCGCGTGACGAAATACAACCCGTAGTCGTAAATGAACGAATACTTCCTGAACGATTGGAAGGCTTAGACATATATGGGCGCGTTCCGGTGCTGTCTACCCGGAACTTTGAATACCGCCATATTAATGCACGCATAGATGCTGTTGTAGATTTGCTTATTGCCGACGCAAGGCGTGTGCGTGCAAGGTCAGTTACGTTTGATTTTGAAGAGTATGTGGCAGATGGCGTTATTTCTGTTTTAATAGAGGCCAATGTATCGTCTGTTATTTCCCGCACTTTGGTACGCAGTGTCAATTTTAATTCTAGTACAGGGGCACTGATTACGATACGGGACGCTATGGAATTTGACATTGTTCCTCTTGCAGAACGCATACTGATAGACAGAATGCGCCGCCAGCCGGAAAATTACTATGCAGCACAAGCTGTTTTGCTAGAGTCTCAAGCGTTTTTTGTAAATCGTCAAGGCATTACCATTTTGTTTGACGAGTTTCAGCTTTCTGCAATGGTGAGCGGCATCCGGCGATTAGAAATTCCCAGGCGCAATATCGGGGTCACAACAATTGATGCGTCCAGTATACGCACAGATGAAGGCTACAATTTACTAATGGTGCCAATACGAGACATTGCAGAGGGACTTGGATACCATGTAACATGGTGCAATTTAGAACACAAAGCAATTATTTATTCCCGGTCACCACTTACAGGTGGGCAAAGGCTGGCTTGGATGCGACCGGGGCGCAACGATTATTTTACACCGGTTATGCAACGTTCACTGGAGGCCGCGCCCTCAGTAATCGCAGGTAGTATGTATGTACCCATCACGTTCTTCGAACAAATACTAACGCTCACCTCATATAGCATTGATACAAGCGGAAATGTCACTTTTTTAGCATATTTAGTATAACTTAAACGCCCGTAAATTCCCATTGTAAATGCAACAGTGTAACCGCCACTTGCGTTTAGTCAGAAAAAGCAAGCAGAAAAAGGATTCATTTAGTTTAAAAAATTTAGCGATGAGGAAACGCAGGTTG
>Ga0209755_10005592_pt1 | contig 14247 bp, 15 predicted proteins | sample TergutCo191P1_FD_187301 | JGI IMG/M metagenome (GOLD analysis project Ga0209755, IMG submission 187301) | Cornitermes sp. P1 segment gut microbial communities from Petit-Saut dam, French Guiana - Co191P1 (SPAdes) (version 2) | ecosystem: Host-associated > Arthropoda: Insects > Digestive system... | reverse complement strand
ACAGGTGGTGGGTACTTGCGATTGCAGTAATGAACCTTCGGTTTCCAAAAGATGTGGGGAATGTCTTGTCTATCTGAGGACCTGTTAGCTTCTCAGGAAGGGCTCTACTCCATGTAGTTAGTTAGGCAGGTCAGTTGTGTTGCATATATTTTTTCTTCATTGGTGTTGTGCTCATTTCTTGGTGTATATATGTTACTTGTAACTCATAACATAGTGATTAAGTACTGCAAGTTTTGGCAGTCAGAAGATCAAGCACTTAATTAATTTAAGAAGTGTGTAGTGCTACCATAAATTTCTTTTCACTGAGGTCTTCAGAATCAGTTCTCAGTTTCATATGTAATGTGCTTCCATCCTGCTATTGACATATTTCTGTCTCTTTGCATGTGTGAAGTTTTGCCTTAAAGTAGGAATCAATAGATATTGAACATTGACTTAGCTTCAGTGATATTACATATCTACTTTTACGCAAGTTTTACCTTATTCATAGTGTGCATTTTCTTACAATCAATGTATCATACAACAAATGTACTTTGTGATATACTATTTGTGACATATATCAACTCCTACATGTTTTGGCACTGAGATGCCATCCTCAGGATGTCATTATAATAAAGGTGTATAAGCCAACGTGCCAATATGTGTTCCGCACCTTCTCATAAGAATTATTAAAATCTTAATTGTTAAAATACATAAAAATTGATAAAATTGACAAATTACAGTATTTTAATGTTATATATTAAAATACATAACAATAAGATGCCACAGTTGGCAGTTCTTAGTTTTTTTATATATTGTTACATATTGTAATATATATATATATATATATATCATCAGAATACTGTAATTTATTGTTTTTATCAGATATATATTTTAGCATTTTAAGATTTTAATCACTCTTACAAGGAGGAGTGGAATATATATTGGCATGTCGGCTTATACACGTTTGTTATAATGACTTCCTGAGGATGGCACCTTGGAGCTGCAAGATGTAGATGTACTGTATCACAGAATGCATTTGTTGGATGATGTATAGATTCTGCACAGGTGTTTCACTCAACTGTGCTTGCATTTCCGTTGCAAAGGTGATACTTATGTGACCTGACAATTTTTGTTTTGTGAGTTCCAGAGTTACAGACTACCAATTGGTAAAATGCATTTTCCAAAAGAGCGTACACAATGTCCTTGTTTTATGCCCTAGTTATATTCTTGATAGAGTTGGCATGAATAAAAAAACATGTTCCCAATAAACAGACTTAAGTAAGTGGAAATAGGCCAGTCAAAGGGTGTTAAACTGAAAATGACAGTGTTTAAATTAGGAAATGGTTCCAATTGGTAGAGGGCATTAAAGGGGAAAGATGTAGAACAGATGGACATAAAACATAGCCTTGGTGTATTTATTTTTTCTCCTTTATGGTTGTTGGTTCAGTGCTGTCAGATTGTAGGGAGCAATTTCGTCTTGTGATGTTTACAAAACTTTTTATTTGGTGGATAAATGTGGTGTGAAAATGTTTATTTTATCTACTGTACTTTTCCTGTAGTAATTTTTATGTGTGTATCAGATTTAAATACAGTTAGAAAAACATATTATGTGAAGTAAGCCTCAGATGTTTAAGTATTATGTATGGCAGTATAATTTGAAACTTTTTCCATATTTTCAGTCCTGTTGAATATGCATATTTAATAACAACAGTGGCAAGATGTGTGTAGCATGCATAAGGGCTAAAATATGCCCAACACAGGTCACAATATAAAAGTTATAGTAGTCTTAATATGTATTATTATATTTTAAATTTTAATTAATTATATAGAGTACAATATACAGAGCTATAATTTGTGTGTTGTTTTATATGCATGTGAAACTTGGTCTTTCATATTGAGGGAGGAACCTTGGCTGAGGGTGTTTGACAATAGGGCGCTGAAGAAGATATTTGGGCCTAAGAGGGATGTGGTAGCAGGGGACTGAAGGATATTGCACAGTGAGGAGCTACATGATCCACAACCTTCTCTAAATGTTATTCAGGTTATCAAATCTGTAAGCACGTGTAACATGTATGGGGAAGTGGAGAGGTACATACAAGGTTTTGGTGGGGAAACTTGAGGGAAGAAGGTTACTTGGAAGATGTAGGCATAGCTGGGAGGATAATATTAAAATGCATCTTTAGGAAATAGTATGGCAGGGTGTGGATTAGGTTGTTCTGGCCCAGGATGGGCACCGTTGGTGGGCTGTCATGAAAATGGCAATGAACCTTTGGGTTTCATAAATTGCTGGACATTTCTCTACTAGCTGGGGAACTGCTATGTTCTCAAGAATGTCTCTGCTTCATGGAGTTAATTAATTTGCACATTAAGAAAAATAATTTAATAGATCAAGTATTATAGCCATATGTAAAAGAATGTGATCTCCGTCTTAAAAACACATTGGTATTTACACTGGCTGTAGCGAAGGGATCCTTTTTGCAAACCTGAATATGGCCAACTTGTAGCCTGGCACAGGCAAGATATTTTTCCTTTTCCAAAATAATCAGTCTGACTCTGAGGTCACACACATTCTCCTATTCATTGGGTACTGGTGTTATCACTTGGGGATGAATTAACCAGGGCATGAACTTCACCACTCACCTCCATCTAGTGCCAAGGTTAAGAATAAGTGGAGCTATACCTATACTTCCCTTGTCATGGCATGAAGAGGGACAACATTACAGTTTACATATATAAATAAAGTTGTGTGTACCGGATTTCTTACATTGTTGATATGCACAGTGACATAGTCCATAAAATATTAGTGTGTGTAACTGTAATTCATAAATCCACTCTTCAAGTGACACTGATTGCGGTTTGCTGTGTAATGAATGCATTTTTGTGTCTTTCTGTTTATTTACTACTTCCTGGCATTAAAGCAGTTATTAAATTAATGGCATTACCACTGGGTCCTGCTTACACTGCTTAGGTGGGATCCCCTTTACATCACTGGATTGGTCATGCAGAGAATCAGACGCTGGATGCTAAATATCTGCTGATCATAATTTCAATATGTAAAAAACTGGAATTTGTTTAGCTCTTGCTTCACATTGTGGACAGGATTGATAAGTGAGCTGAATGATAGACTGGATGATCAAGGGTTCCTTCTTAGTACAGGAGAGATATTTCTATTTGCTATCATTTCCTGCCTAATCCTGCCCCCTATATAGTGTGCATTGTGGGCTCAGTGGAGTCTGAAACTGGCCCCTTGTCTGTTAATGTTAAGAATTGTGGGGGTCATACTTTTACTCTGTCCCTTTGCTGTAATGGAATGGGGTTTAGGGACTGGGCATATCTTCCACGCCATCTATAGTTCAAACATTACTTGGAAGCTCAGTTAATAGGAGGAAGCTCAAAATTTTGGTTCTTTGTCTTTGTTCTTGTCATCCATCATTTGTTATTGTATTGTTACTATCAGTGTCAAGAAACTGTATGACTTTTGAATAACACTGTTAATGTTATGTTGTTGGGAACTGTTATTTCTTAAAATAGCAAATCAACAAAATGCACCAGTGAGTGTTGTGCGAGTGGGAGCATCTACACAGGGTGATGACAGCAGTCAGGATTCGAATGGTACATGTGATAGTCAGAATGATGGAAATCCACATGTCAACCTCACAGTTGAGGGTTTCTACCCTCCACCTGCATCCCAGACAAGTACCTCAGAAGGTAAGTAGTTCAGAGGATTATCTTATGTATTTTTAAAGTGGAGATATGGGGTCTGATCAAGAAGTATTGAGTCATAACTCATATGTAGTAGCTTCAAAAAATTATGGAACTGACTGATGTAATTTACAGGAAAATTCTATTACCATTTACAGGAATTGGGTCATGAGGGAATTTTCTGCATCATAAGTTGGCATCATTGATGATGTAATCACAGAGATTGTTTTACCATATCATAGCCTCTTATGACATAACACAGTTGTTTGTTTCTTTAGTGTATGTGAGGTTGTGTTGCAGTTGAAAATGTAATGGAATAATGTATGAGTATCAAACTTCGTGTTTAGCTGCAGAAATCACCATTGGAGACGTTAGCCATATTGCAGTAAGAGTGTGGTGATAGAGCAGTGAAAAAGTCTCAGGTGTGTGATAGGCATAAACACTAACATGATAGGCACAAAAGTGTTGACATTGATCTGTGTAGTGATTGCCCAGCAATGTCAACAAATGAAGCAAATGTCGAACATGTGTGAGAGATTGTGAGAAGTAACAGAAGGAAATCTGTGACCCAAATTGCATCAGAGGTTGGAATTTCTGTAAGAAGTTATCACACTATTCTGCATGATGTGTTGAACATGTTTCGCCTTCATCAGTATTTGGTATCTTGAATGCTGGCACCTGAACAAAGGGGAGCATAAATAAGCATTTCTTGTGACCTCATCAATATGGCAGATGAAGACAAGTTCATTAACAACGTAATTACAGGGGATGAAATGTGGTGCTTCGTGTATGATCTACAAAAAAAAAAGGTAGTTTTCTGAATGGAAATCACCACCACCTCGTAGCAAAAAATTTAGAGTTGGTAGGTGTAAAGGAAAGGTTATGCTCTTAATTTTTTTTTTATATTGCCAGGGCATGGTCCATTATGAGTTCATCCCTAAAGGTAAAACTGTGAGTGGAGAAGTATATGTTGACATCCATCGTTGCTTTAGGGATGTGGTCAGAAGGAAACACCCTGAAAATTGAGAACCAACAGTTGGGTTCCCCTTCATGTTAATGATCCTGCACACTGGTTTTGGTCTAGGATAGGATGACTTAGCAAAGAAGGATGTGACAACACTGGAGCATCCCCTGCACACTCTGACCTGGTTCCAGCTGATTTTTACCAGTACTCTTGACAGAAATCAGCATTGAAAGGATGGCATATTTGTGATGCTACTAAAACTATTAAACATGTGGTGGAAGAGCTGAAGAGGTGTTCACAAAATGGCTTCCAGGAATGTTTCAGAAACCTTGACGGTCATTGCAGAAGTGTGGAGTTGCACAAGGGGACTGTTTTGAAGGAAATGTAGTGATCGTACTGTTTTGTATTTCTCAGAAATAAAGGGATGCTGGGAACATTTTGAAGCTACCATGCATATTTGATAAATCATGCTATGCGCAGACATTGCCATGATGAGCATACCTCGACAAATAAAATAAACACTGACAAATGTACTCATGTGTTATTAATTGACCACTTTATTAACACTGTATGTAACTCCAACATGTTTGAACACTTAAAGGGTCATCTTCAGAGAATATTATTGATACATTCTAGCGGCGAAAGTCAACAGAATGCTTTACCATTTGTAAAATTCAACTTAGTGTATAGTGTGTACTGTGTGAACAACATGTTGTGTGTTTATTGCTCATGCTGTTGCTTCAGTCACCTATGGTAGGCATTTTGGGGTGTTTTTGGTATGTGTTGATTTACTGTGATGTCAGAAATCACAGAACAGTGCATGTGCTTCATCACCAGACATGAACAGAATCGGTGACAAAACCATACACATCAGAATTTCTCATCTGGAATTTTTGCATATCTGTAAATGCTTATGGTTGCATGCGAAGCAGTTTTTTGGCTGTGTGTATAGGCGACTTTGAAAAACCAGTTTTACGTGATAACAGTCTCAGAGATTTTGGTGGAGATGCTTCTAATTCTATTCTAGTGCTATGTAATGTTTCTACTGAAAGAATGTCTGAATGTTCATTGTTGCTACTTGAACAAGGAACCAGTTTTTTTTAAAATGTGTTTCTCAGTTGATACATTGTAGCTGTCAAGGGAACTGAAATATTTGAAAGCCAACTTTCTATAAAATTTTTACATTGTATAGGTTTACATAACAAAAGCCCTCTGGGTTGCACTGTACATCATTTTGACAAACCACAAAGAACAATTTATGGCTTGTATGAGCATTAATACTTTTATCAGCATTTGCCAGGTTCTTCTGGATGATATATTAGTACTCGGCCAAGTTGTGTTGCCGGCCGGTGGGCATAAAGTTGCACAAGCATATACATTAGCTAGAAGATGCACTGAGTATTAATAGTAGTGTTAGGAGCAGGAGCAGCAGCAGCATTTTGCTAAATGGTAAGATTTTTAGATTTTGTGTACAGGGAATTCATTTCAGATGTAGGTGTTTCAGGTCTTTATATGATGAAGAGCCTCTTCCTTCCTACTTCATTGATTTTTGTGCTGAAGTTTTTTTTTTTAAAAAGGCTATAATATTGTGTGATGGACCCATAGAATTTAATTTCAGGGCTCTTCATGTTTATTTGTGTGTTTTATGTGTTGTTTCTTTCATTTCTGGCATTTATTTACTTGGTCATAAATTCTCTTAACAGAACAAAACTGTTAATAACAGCAGGCTGCAGATATGCAGTTTACATTCCCCCCGTCTCTCTCATTTTAAATTGAAATCTTAAAGAATGTTTATATGCAGGAACAAATGAGACTTTGGTTGACCCATTTCTTGAAATGGACCCTGAACAATTGGAAAAGCTGGAGACGGCACTGCAGTCAGAGCAGGCAAAGCAGATTCTTGGTGAAAATGTTACCGCCATGCTAGGTAAGGGTGAGTTCATTGACGGTCATGCATGTCCTGTTAAACTTGACAGAAAGACATTGGCTGAGTAATTTAATAAAATCTGGCTGTTGTGACAAGTGTACTCAACTGTATCCAGTAGATTTGTGTCTAGAGAAGGCTGATTGATGTGAAAGAAAGTGAGTTGAAGATGTCACCAGAGATCTGTTTTGCGTACCGAGTGCTAAGCTTAACGTGAGGCTGTGGAGATGCTCCATCCTTCACATAGAAGATAAAGAGACATGTCTTCAGAAAGGTGTCAGATTGGGGTATAGAATGGGATGTGTATGTGTGGGATTGTGTTTGCAAGTATGGGATAATCATAGAAATTAAAATCTTATACGTTGTACCAAAATGCAAAATGCCTGTGTCAGGGTATGCTTATTTGCTATGTGATTTGAAGTTAAATTGAACCTGTTAAGCAGACCCGAGGAAGTTTCATACCTATATTAACCATTTTCCACTGCGTAATTCTGTCACATTACAATGTTGTGTATCAACACACACACACACACATGTAACACTATGTTTCATAACAGCTGTACCATCATGTGTGTGTGAGCATAGTTGTAGACTTGTCATTGTGGTATAACTATGCTGGCACACTTGATATGGTTCAGCTGTACTGAAATGCCTGGAATTACATATATATTCATACACAGTGTTGTAAAGTGACTTAGATAGTGGCAATTGAAGTACATGAACTACAACCTGATGCACAAGTTTTTGGTTGGTATTTGTATGTTGTTGGTGAATTCAAGTGGGACAGTTGTGCAAAAGTACCTATGCAGTTTCCATTTGCCAATAATTTAGGTGCTTGGAGACCCAGTGTATTTTGCATCTCTACTGTGGACTGCTGGGTCCTATTGAATGTACAGTTGCAGTTTTTGTGAAAAGATGTTGTAATTGACAGACTGGCCACAAGTGTGGTAGGAGTCAGTGGAATTGTGGATTAATTTTGATAAAATGATCATTGTTGTGTGAACAGATATGTTTTTTAGCTGTGTAATGATGACTTTATTCTGTATATGCCAGACATGCTGAGTGTGGAGGAGGAAACTGCCCTTCTGACTGATTCAATTCGCATGGACCATTGTTACACCAATTTGTCACCATCATCTGCACCAGCTACTTCATCCACACCAAACCATCAGTATGGACCTGTTGCCAGTAGTGATACAGATGCAAGTGACAACAGCTTTGAACAAGAGCTTGGTCATCAGCCTGTTGTCACGTCTTCCACACCTACACAACATTCAGCTCGTACCAGAGGCCGAGTGAGTTTTCAGGATTGTTCATAGTATACGTCTTGGTGTTCTTTGAACACTGAATTAAAAATAATATTTAATGATATTGCCCACCAGGCAGTTTCTTCCAGTGTTTTATTTGTAGATGTTCTTTGCATGATGTGTATACAGACTGTGCCAAAAGCTGTAATCCTAGTAAATTACAGAAAGTCAAATTCTGATTCCGTTTTTCCACATTTAATGAAATCCAGTATTTTTTACCAAAATTTTCCTGGTCCCATATGAAACCCAGTGTAAACAGTGTTGCCATATTTGATGATTTGATATTGTGACTCACTTTTAGTGGAAGAAATTTTTGACTTGTTACTTGATTTAGTGTGTTGTGGTCAGTACAACTGATACTTTTTTCCTAAGTGAGAAATTGTGGCTGCATGGCCATAATCTAACCAGTGACATTATGTACTGAACATGCAGTAGAGCCATGTCACATGTGGCATTAGTGTGGTTTTCATTGTTAACTGATTAATTGTGTGCCTTTATTAATGATTCAGATGTATGAGTGTTTGTTAGTTTATTAGAGTAATTCTGTCATTTGAGCTCCATACTATGAAAATATGCCAGTTGGTTCTTTGTCACTATGCCATACGTTGGAATTTTCTGAAATTCATTTATTCCATTATACAAATATGTGAAAGGGAGACTTATTATTTGTGGCTGCAGCAATTTTAAAATCAGCATTTAAAATTTTACCACAGAGATGATGTTGGCCAAAAGTTTTATCCTCTCGTAATAGGTTGTTCTGTATTCTTTGTACAAAGTGTAAATGACCTTAACCACAGAGTGTTTGAAAGTAAGTGGTACAATTCCCCTTTAAGAGTTTCGCAAATGAGGATGTTGAAACTTGGCTGATTTAGTAGATTTGATTATCACACTGTTTTTTCCCCCTAGAGCTCAGCTTCCTGGTGCCACGGACCCCTTTCAGAGTCTTTTCCAAGTTGTCTAAACTCGCAGAGTCCTGGAGCACATCTTATAGTAGCATTTAGAGTAAGAATATGTACCAATGAGGAACATACCTAAACTGTAAAAATAAAGTTTTCCTTGTCTACACTAGGAAGGCATACAGGGGGAGAAGATGTATAGATGAATGTTGAACTGTGACATTAGATGGAGGGGGCTAACTTCACACCAAATCTGCATTATGTTTGGGAAAGAGCCCTTTACTGGTTGAATAGGAGGCTGATTGGTTCCCAGAGTCAGTCTGGAAATTTTGAACAAGAAATAAATACCTTGCCTCCTCCAAGATTTGAAACCCAGGCTGCCCAGGCCATAGTCTAGTTACTTTACTGACCTATCCCACCTCCCACTTAAACAGTAAAAACCTGCATTCAAATTAATGTAAAAGTTTATTACACAAACATTTTGACTAGTAGTAGTGATCATAAAATGAAGGTCAGGAAAAGCGTTATGTTTACTTAGTACAGCCTGCTGAACTTCAAGACCCCAAGGCACAGCTTGCAGGCTCCCATTGAACAGTACACACACACTGATTTTTTTTTGGCCAGTCAGTAGAGTTGCATCTGTTTGCACAATCTTAATATAGGGACGAGGACCTGGTCGTCCAAGGAAAGATGCCAGCGTTGTTCGCTCATCGCAGTCATATCGAGCATTATCAAGGGGGACTGGTCGTGGCATTGTTAGAACAACAAGGGGTGGCCAAGTGGGAACTGTGACACCTGGAATGGTCATGGTCCAACAGATCAAGCCATTAAATCCACCACTGGCACCACCACCCTCAAGTCCCTCTTCTGCAAGTCTTGTTCCACTAATCAAGCCACTGGTAATAACAGATGGACGCGGTAACCAGATCACCTCAGCATTAAGTAGTACAGCGGTACAAAAACAGGTATGTGTCATTTTATTTTTGAGAAAAACTTTATCATAGTGTGATAGTTGATTTGCAATTAGGTATCATATGAAGTTCATACCACAGAAAAGTAGGCCTTATTTTTGCTTATGAGTCAGGTATGGTAGTTTTAATTGACTGCTGCCCGTAGAACAAGAAGAAGTATGCAGGGCATTGGAAAACATTCTCTCCATGTTTGTGTCTTTAATCCCAGACAAAATATTGAAATTAAAGAAAACACAAAAAAACAGCTCATAAATGTAGTTTGTTGTTATACCTCATTTTTCCATGTAGTCTCCCACTCCTTTGATCTGATGCATTCAATAAATTTTTTCAAAGCCATCACTGTAGAACTCTTCTGGCTGTCCTCAAAACAGTTTTTCTGTATCAGCTAGAACTTATTTATTATGTGTGAAATGACTTCCTGTGAGATGTTTCTTGAGAGACCGCAAAAAACCAGAAGTTGCAGTGCCAAATCCAGGCTATAGAGAGGTGTGGAATAACTTCAGATATAGTGCTGTTCATTGCAGCTGAAGCAGCAGCACTAATGTGGGGTCTGGCCATACTGTGCTGAAGAAGCATTGGCTCTCACCCCCCACCCAGTGAATGTGGTTGATTTATTGTTTTTCAACTTCATTACATTCTTCACCATAATTGATTTTTGTATCTTTGATTATGTATTCCTGGTGAATAAAGCCTCTGTAGTTATAGAAAATGGTGAACATGCATTTTCCAGTGTAAGGTTGAGTCTTGAATTTTTTATTGTTGGGAGAAGGGGGGTGGTGATGTTTAACTGACTGACTTGTCATTTCTGAGAGATAATGATGCACCCAACTCTCATCACAATTGACATTGCTATATAGATAATCATTATTTTCACCTTTTTATCCATTGATCATTCATATGCTTTCAGTCTTGCTGTAAGTTTATGTGGCAGCCATTGAGCACACACGTTTTTGTGACCGAAACCTGCAGTAGTGTCATTGACTTTAGCTAAACCATTGTTTAACTTTTCAGCTATGGCTGTCTGAAAAATTTGTCCATTTCTTGAATGAGATCCACATGATCTTCATAAAAAGCCAATAATTTCTAGCATTGAAGAGCTAAACAGGCATGTATTTGGTATTTTTAATTGTCTAATTTTTGTTAAAATAACACCAGTGTAGGTACAGAGATCAGAATATGTTCCATACTTCATTTTCCATTTTACTTTTGTAGGTCTTGAGTTATATGCAGGGCATGCTGCAGAATGTCTGCTGAACATCAGGTAGTTATTCAGGGGCTTAATTAGTGAAAATGTTAAGTATGCAAGGATCGAAATCTCAAGTGGTACATGGATACTACAATGGTCAGCTGTCACACGACTATGTACAGTCCTCGAGCAGTCTCACCATTCCATGCCAAGCAATTTTCAGTGTTACTCTGTGCTGAACATGTTGTATAGTGTTAAGAGGGGCCAAGTGATGGGGCCATTCATTCTTGAGGACAGTTAACAACAGGCTACTAACCTGGATTTCCTGTAGGATGTGATACTTCTTCTTTTGAAAGATATATCTCTCCTGGCCAGATTAAACACATGGATGCATCATGATGGTGCTGTATCTCATTTTGGTCAACAAGTTACAGGTTATTTGAGTAAGTGCTGTGAAATCATTGCATTTGTCATGGAGGTCAGCATGCCTGGCTTGACACCTCATGTCATGTCAGTGTCTTGCATGCATACAGACAAAGTACATAAAAATGAATACTTGATTGGGATGCCATGATTTTTCATATACATGTTCTATTTCCAGAATTAATCTGCAGATCTTGACAAGTTCATGTTTGAGAGCTTTTGTAAAAATTGTCAGCATGATTAAATTTTGTTTATTTTATGTGAACTTAAGCCACATTATCATTTACTCAAAAATGGCTTATTGTGCAAAAGACTGATACATGATACAAAAACATGAAATCATTAATGTCTTCAGGTTCTGTTTGCAGTTGTTTTGTGAATGTTTAATGAAGTGCAAGGGTAAACTAAATTTCAGAAAACATTTCTGTTTTTGTTATTGTATGCATTAGTTAAACTTCACATATATTACTTAATTCCTAGGTTGTGGCCGTTCCTGTGTCCAGTGACAGTACTCGTTTAGTGACCTTAACTGGTGCAAAGTTGGGGCAAATAGTGGCAGGCAGCCAGCAGAGATATATAATAGCTGGCAACAGAAGTCTTCAGCAGCAACATCAGTTACAGAAAGAGAAGAGACTCCAACTGCAGAAACCAAAACAGCAAATTTCAAAAAGAATGGGACAGGAAACTGGTGTTACAACTACAAGTAATGAAGGAAATCAGTTGCTGGCACAACAGGATCTTGGTAATTACCTGAATGAATAAATGCTTAAATGTTTGTGTGGCATATGCGATAATTTTTGTGCGTTTCAGGAGTAATAACTACCAGCTGATGTAGCTGTGATTCAAAACCATGCCATTGTGTGTAATCCGGGCTCACTTATGTTGTCCTTTCATGACATCTTATGGCCATTAGGTCCATCTTCATGTGTACCTTTTCGTTTCCTGTCTTCCAGATGGCCCATTTTTTCAGTTGTTTTGTGTCCAATATTTTGCATGTTGTCCTTCCTGTCCATATTTTGATGGAAATTTATAAAGTGGCAGTTATTCTCCAACACAAAATAAAAAGTCCTCTGAGTTAGCATGATTAGTCACATGTTTCTGCATTTTGAACTTCAGCTTTTCAGTGTCAGAGGAAATAATTTGTTAGCTTTGTAGTGGTCATTTTTCAGACATTTGACATTGTGAATTACTTCAGCTGGGCACATGTTAGCTCAGCTTTGTATTATTAATGCCATTTTCTGCCATGTGTTCCTTTTTGGTTTTGTTTCTAAATTTCTCAGTGCCGTCTGCTTGTACATCTTTGTATTTACGATTGTGCAATTTATTATTCTGATCACCCACCCAGTGAAGAAGTTCCTTGTGCACACTGTTTGGTTTCAGTATCTTCCAGTGCTGTCCCTGGTATGACAGTTGCTCCTGGACAGGCAAAAGTTCTGGTAGCAAAAATGCCAACAATACCACCTCAACTACTGGGAGCACAGCCATCCACAGGTCTGTCCAAAGCCTTGGAGGAGGACAAATTACCAGGTATCAAGAATTGTTACCAAACTGGGATTTATTCAAGGCCATTTTTGTAAATGTAACCATTTTGTTGTTATCTAAGTACATTTAAACTCAGTTGTAACATCCTTAACCTCGATGTGTGAGACACCTTATCTATAACGTTATACATTCTGTGGGACCAACTAATTCCCCATAAGGAACATATTTTTTGCCTTACTTGGTATAACTACATAATAATGTCTACCTCGAATATAACGACATTGCCAATCATTGTTTCCAATATAATTTTCCACAAACTAGACTGTTTTGAAAATTCTACCATCTCCTTGTCTTTGAGAGTGCAAGCCCCATATGCCTTCAGATCGCTACATAAATTCCAGGCCTGGAAAATAACAATAGTAATGGTAATTCACTGTATGCATAAAGTTTCCCTCTGTGTTTCTACTCCTGCAGTTAACAGGAGATTGGTAACATCGTAACATGGATAGTCATGAATAAAAGTAAGGTTTTGAGCATCGAAGAAAAAGTGAGACAAAACAAATGGACAAAAGAAAGCTGATGTTTGTTGGGAATTTGGCCTTGTAAATTTTACAATTCAAATGATTTGGAAAAACAGAACCAAAATTGTTAGTATGTTCGAACATAACATATCGAAAGTAAAGTGATTTTGAAAGCCTCAATGGCGTGACAAGGTGCTGCTAAAGTGGTTTTAGCCATACAGAAGTGACAGTGTCCTAGTGAGTTGTTATTTTCTCATGATAATATGTGTTCTTCCAAAACATTAAATAAATGTATTTTTTTGTGTAATCCTGTTTAGAAATTTACGTTCACAGAAGAGTAATTTTTAACATTTACAAATTTTAATGGCAATTTAAAGTTGAAGTAGAGCATAGCATTAACATTAAGTAATATATTTGCAGGCGTGTATTTTGTCTTGAAATATTTTTCCTTCACTTTTGACATGCATCTTGCTCACAGTGACACTCATTTATATCGGCAAAATTTATTCCATTCCTTTGATGATGCTGTAACGAAGTTCAACTGTACATATCTTTTCAGGACCCACTGCAAAATATGTATTTGGGCACCATATAGCGTTCACCTTATCATTTTGGTGCTAGAATTAAGTGCTCACAGTACTCTGCAAAGACCCAAGATTGCAGTGGCTGCACATTACTCTGCATGATATTGACTGACAACTTTAGTGGACATATGTTTTTCTCAGCATCACACTGCTTGTTGGCTGTAGTTGATATTTGGTGCCAAAGGTTTAATATTCTACCTGTAACAGGGACAGTAGTATGTTCAAATTATGTATACCATGCAATGTTATAACCAAGAACAGTTGCATCCCATCACTGTTATTACTTCTTTCCCCCCCCCCCCCCCCCC
>Ga0209755_10005591_pt1 | contig 14248 bp, 9 predicted proteins | sample TergutCo191P1_FD_187301 | JGI IMG/M metagenome (GOLD analysis project Ga0209755, IMG submission 187301) | Cornitermes sp. P1 segment gut microbial communities from Petit-Saut dam, French Guiana - Co191P1 (SPAdes) (version 2) | ecosystem: Host-associated > Arthropoda: Insects > Digestive system >... | reverse complement strand
CTTTTAAACCATTCAGACAGTACAATACTTATTTTCGTAGCTAGTTCTTTGGTTACTTCGTTTTATACCTAGCTAAGTATGTGCGGTACTGAATAGCTATTAAGAAGTAATATAGATACATAGTTGTTCTAGTTAGAAAAATTGTTTTCTCGTTTTATGACTAGCCGATTAGTTATCTGGATTCGTAGTTACGTATCTAGGGAGTTGCTGATGTAATAAGGTAGTCCTCTGCATGCGCTCTGGATGCAGAATTCCTTCATGTGGTATTACGTATGCCACATGAGGTACTAAGACTGTCATACTTCGTTAAACTTTCTTTGTCGAGACACAGAATTGGTAATTATAACATCGTGCAGTAATGTTTTATCTTCGAAAGCACTGGTTGTTATAAACAGGACTGCATTCAGTTTATATCTTTAAATACAGTTTAGGTTAATTGAATCTTAAGGGGTTAATATTCCGAAGGATAATACCGTGTAGCCTTCACGACAACTTTTTTCTGTATATCAATACGTTTAAATCGCGACACCATACAAAATGTTTTTGTCATTTCATATTGATCAGTCAGCTATAATCGTAATTTGCATAAATATGCTTCAATGGGTCCAAAACAGGAACAAGGTTTTTATATTTTTATGCACACGTACAAAATGCAGTACTGACAGCCGCACCCATAAACAGTACAGTCACGTTGTGTAAACTGGGGATAGGTGAATCAGATCCCTGCGTTTAAGGAACTTGGAAGTTCGTTACCGCCCATTCCACGTTATTTTACACGTAGCGTGTGGACATTCACATCATCTCATAGACATGAACAATCGATAAAGCCCAACTGTTTCATTGTCGCGTTCATTTCATTTCAGTTTACGTTATCACACGTGTTTATCTTAAGCTTTAGTCCAGTTTTCTTTTTAAACCAGAAAAATGTAAGTTTATGGGATCTCAATATATCGTGTGCGTTTGCCTGTGAGACTGTCCTCTCACCCCTCCCCCATTTAAAACTTGGGAACAGCTGAATGGTTTTCGTGGAACTTAATATGAACGTTACGCCACTGACCTTAACCGCAACGTCGCATTTTATGATATCCCAGAATGCGCGAACATGTGAGGCGGCAGCAACACTAGCACCACTATAGAGTCCTGAAACAGTACTTTAATAATAAAAAATAACGACATGGAGGCCTTGCATTGTTTTTCTTCGGTTGGTGTAACGAATCATCGGATAGGTACGTGAAATTTGGTTTAGGCTATCATCATAAACATACCTGCACATTAAGGTAAGAGTTACAAAGAAGACGATTTGACTTCGAGTTTGTGTCCGAGTTTAACGAAATCAGTCTGTATTTAAGCCTAGTTGTATTCGTGCAAGTCCCGGGTTCGGGACCCAACGGAACCCCTAGGATAATTCCACAGCTTCGCCTTTCTGGCTTGTTCTTCTACGGATAGGACTTGGCCTTATAGTAGTCATAAAAAAGAAGTCGAAGCTGTCCTTCCGTGTGTTTATCTTACAGCTGCAGAAATTTACCTGTCATAAATAGAAGATTTTGGGCATCTACTATGGATTGCCCTAACAAACAGAATGACGGCTCGATGTTTTGAAGATTCTGTGTGAGAACAGCTTTTATTTCGCACTCACACAAATGGCTTGGCTGCGTTATCCGTGCCTATTCTCTTTTGGCCAGCCAATGAGTAGTTTTTTAAATAAAACTGATTATTCGGCCAAGAAGTACGATATGTAACACTTCTGGCCGACTGATGAGAGACCGTTAATTTTAAATATTTTTAGAAGCATTGTCACTCATGGAGGCCATGATTCATCTTGGTGTGTGGAGCTTCCGAGACTTGAAAAGCTAATTTTTGAAGCAAGCAAGTTGTCTGCGCACCTTCGCGATACCTAGAAAACCGTAACGGTCGCGTGTCATGCAATTAATTTTTTAGTCAACGTTTACAGCTGCAACAAGTAACTACAACGACTGAAGTTGATTTCCATTGTGTGTACTGAGAAAATCCCGGTGTTCCAATTGTGTGGTGAATAAAATAAACGTTCCAGTGCTTTATGTACAAGAAAACGTCAGTACCGCATTGCTCCATACGCTGTTTCAGTGCTTCTCCGAACGCTACTGATTATCCCTTTTCATTCGCTGCGCTAAGCCAGGACTTAGTTGCTTACGGTGTGGTATACCTGTACCTCTGTTCACCTGACTGCGTGTGATGGCACCAGTCCCCTAATATATCTTGTTACACCTAAGTGTGTAACTACGACGATGAGACTTGCTTATTATCGGTTATACAATGATCTTCACAGTAGAGTAATACGAGTAGGTCCATTTGGCCAGAAATCTGCGTAACAGGCAAGCAACCCTGGGTTACACTTCAGTACCTCCTACCCGTATATTATAGTCCAACATTTATGCACCACAGGTGGTCTCGTCCCTTGATATTTACGACCAACATTGTAAATTAATTTCTAATTTCCCGTAAGCGTGTTACGTGTCTTTTCTACCCCACGATTTAAATAAGCTGCACATTACTAGATGGACACTGGATGAACGGTAGATGAACAGTACACATTATGGAGTCACGAATTGCGAAATGTTTTCCAATGCTTCATTATGTTACAAGTATGAATATTCTCTTAATAGTCATGTGTTCTGATACGCCGACGATCTGTGCGCTATGAAACCAAATTTAGTGCCAATAAATAATGAAGGAAGTATATCGGAAGGTAGTAAGACACATAGGAGTCCTGTGGCTTTCTGTTCATACATTACCAGCTTATGTAATTCAGCCAGGGAGTGGACAAGCCCCGGTACATAACTCTTTGTAATTGGCACTACAGTCCAATGCGTACCTTGGCCTCCATACATAATACTTTTTGGAATGTTAATTATGAGCCCCAATAAGAAACGGAAGCGAAGTGGAAATGGACAGGAAATGGAAGAGAATAAAGGAGGGAAAACAGTGTAAATAAAATCAACACAGAGGGCTGGTTGACGTAGACATAAGTACGGGAATGACAGAGGAAGATAATAAAACAAAAAGAAACAAAGATAAAAGAAACTAAAGGCTTTAATTGAAACTGATTGCGATGAAACTCGTGAAGATGCTGCCCCTTCCGGCAACTACACTTTGAAATCACTCAAACACTCGCCGCGTGACATCATTGTCAGCTGCTTGCGTCACAGTATGTAGTATGTTAATAGTTAGGGTCGGTCCTGTGCTGCTGCTTGAATAGCCCAGAATTTTCCTACCACCAGAAAGTACAAGTAGTCGCCCTCCCTTTCTGCCACCAGTTTTACAGGATTTGGCGTTGAGTGAGAACGTACATACATAGAACTCGGTTGTGAGGCATTGTACAGGTGGACCGTGGATCTGAACGCATACCTCCTCGCAATATATTTAGCGACGAAATATACGGAGTCGGCATACCGTTGGTGGTATAGAGCAGCACTTTTCAATCGGTGATACACGAAGGTATTATATTTTCCGTAATTTAATTTTAAAGATGGTAATCGCGTTATTGTAATCGTTTTATATGTATTTAAATGAAAACTATTCACGTTAATCTATAAAAATACGAAGTCCTTTGTTATTAACATTTTCACTACCCCGTGCTACGCAAGGAACAGGGACTGTTATAAAAGGCTACGCTTGAAGCTGCATGAACGAGGGTATGTCGTTCAATTCCCGGTAGGGGCAGGAGACATCTCAAATCTCGGAAGTGTAAGACCGACTCTTTGTCCCCACGTAGCCTCCTTTCGGATGGGTACAGGAGTGATTTCTCAAGTGTTAAAGCGGCCGGGGTGTGCAGCTGACGACTCACCTGTGTTGACGTGAGCTATGCCTTTACTACCCCACATACCTTCGTGGAGTTGACTATACCTTTACCAGTTATGAGGTCTTCAGAGCTGTGCAATTTAAAATTGCGATGCCCTGTAATATGACGCTTTGTCGCCGGGTAAGCAGTTACTGTCCGTTGGAAGAAACTTGTCGTCTTCATCTTAAGGGGTAAAAGGAGGTTATCCCGTTAGGCTGAAGTCCTCAGTTTTCACTCACTCACTCTTTCCATGGAGCAGAGTCCTGAGTGGGAAGCTAACCGTTTCTCAGTAAGTCAGGAAATTCTCATGTTATGGTACCCGAAGGTTTACTACCTCGTTTACAAGTGCCCGCCACCTGTCCCTATCCTGAGCCATATTAATCCAATCCATGCTCCTCCATCCCACTTCCTGAAGATCTATCTTAATATTATCCTATCTACGCCTGGGTCTTCCAAGTGGTCTCGTTCCCTCAGGTTTCCCCACCAAAACCCTGTACGCACCTCTCCTCTCCCCGTTCATGCTACATGCCCAGCTCATCTCACACTTCTCGATTTGATCACCCGAATAATATTGGATGAGGCATACAGATAAATGAGCTCCTCATTATGTACTTTTCTCCACTCCCTTGTTACCTTGTTCCTCCTAGGCGTAAGTATTCTCCTCAGCAGCCTATTCTCAAACCCCCTCGGCCTACGTTTCTCCCTCAATGTGAGCGACCACGTTTCACGCCCATACAAAACAACATACAAAATTATAGTTCTGTGTGCTTTATTCTTTATATGTTCGGGGAACAAGCTGGAGGACAGAAGTTCGCAGCGAATGATAACAAACAATCCCTAATTTCAATCTGCTCTTTATTTCTTCCTGGATAGAATTTTTATTCGTTAAGGTTGTTACCAAATATTTAAACTCTTCCACGCTTTCAAAAGGGCTATTATCAGTCTATATGTTGTAACTTCGTCCTGCATTCTTATCTCGAGACGTGGGCATGTACTTAGTTTTATCAGCACTTCCTCCAGTCCAGTTTCCTTACTAGCACCTACTAAAACTTCTTTGTTTTTCTTATAGTACATAAGTTTTCAGCCATTTATTAACATAATCAGCAAAACCAGAAGCTGATGTGTATCATTTAATTTCAAGCCAACTTGTTTATCTGAACCCTCCCGATGGCATACTATGCAGCAAAGTTGAAAAGCAACGACGATAAAGCATGGCTTGTTTTAAACCACTCCTAATAGGAAACATATCAGACAAATGTTTGCCTACCCGGACACATTTTTATTAGCCTTACCAGTTTCAAGGGGATACGAAACTCAGAATATTATGCAAGACCTTCATCCTAGCTGAATCATAAACTTTAAGTCTATAAGTAGCTGATTCACTGCTTCATTTCATTCCCATTTTTTTTTTTAAGTATTTGACGAATGCCGAGTATATGATCAGTAGTGGACCTGTTGCCTCGAAACCCGAGTATTTTCTTCTGCATATGGATTTAACCTTGAGAGCAGCGTGTTTGATAAAATTATTTACGTAGTTGCAAAAGTAATATGCCTCTGTAATTACTACAATCTGTTTTATCACCCTTCCTATAAATAGGTACAATGACCTACTCAATCCACTCCTCAGGCAATTCCTCCTTATTCCAAGTAGAATTAATAAGTTTATGGATCTCAGAGCGAATTATTCCAGCCCCTGCTGTAGTCAATTCTGCTGGTACTTGATCAGTACCTGGTGATGGTGTCTTTTTTAGCTTTCAATAGGTGTCTTAACCTGAAAGACACCCGGCTCTGGCTCTAGTAGTTCTGCCATATGTATTTATGTCTGCCTAACATCATTAACGCCGTTTACAGCCAGTAGCTGAGATAAGTGTTCCTACACCTAGCCAAAATACTGTGGGAGTATGTACATTAATCACTTTTCTCGTTCTTTACTGTATATTAGTTCAAAGCTGGTAACCCATCTTGAAGTCGTTGATGCCCCCATAAAAGTCTCTTGATATTTTTTATCTTACTGTTAGTTTCAAGTCTAGAAGTAAATGCTGATAAAATTAAGTGCATGATCATGTCTCGAGGTCAGCATGCAGGACGAAGGCTCAGTATAAAAACTAATAATAGTTCCTTTGAAAGGGTGGAAGAGTTAAAATATTTGGGAACAACCTTAAGAAATCAAAATTCCATTCGGGAAGAAATTAAGAGCAGATTGAAGTCAGGGAATGCTTGCTATCATTCAGGGCAGAATCCTTTGTCTTCGTGTTTGCTATCCAAAAATTTAAATATTAAGATACACAAAACTATAATTTTTCCGTTTGTTTTGTATGGGTTTGAAACTCGGTCGCTCATATTGAGGGAGGAACGTAGGCTTACGGTGCTTGAGAATATGGTGTTGAGAATATTTGGGCCTAAGAGGGACGAGGTAGCAAGGGAGTGGAGAAAGCTACATAATGAGGAGCTTAATCACCCAACATTGTTCGGGTGCTAAAATCGAAACTGAGATGGGCGGGGCATGTGGCATGTAAGGGGGAGAGGAACGGCGTGTTCAGGGTTTTAGTGGGGAAACCTGGGGGTAAGAGACCACTTGGTATCCAGGCGTAGATGGAAGGGTAATATTAAGATGGATCTTCAGGAAGTGTGATGTGTATGGACTGGATCGAGCTGACTGACGAGAGGGACAGCTGGCGGGCAGTTGTGAATGCGGTGATGACCCTTCGGGTTCTATAAAATAGGGAAATTTCTTAACTAGCTTAAAAACCGTTAGCTTCTCAAGACGGACTCTGCTCCATGGAGTAGGTAGGTGAGTTAGTTCCAAGTACGTCGATTTTAGATTTCAGATATTCCTTCATTTTGTTCCTGACATGTCTTGTAGCTTCATGTCTTACATTGTTTAAATTGTCTACATTGCCTTGGTTTGGATGCTGTAACCACTGCAATTTATCCTGCTTCCTTTGATCGAAAAATCGTAAACTTCCCTCATCAAACCATGGTTTGTGCTGCTTCAATTCGTTCAGACCTAGACTCTCTGTAGCTGAAGTTTTGATATTCCCTTTAATGTTTTCCGAAACCCAATTTCTATCCGCGCTATAATTTAAGTGCCAAAGCTGCCAACTTGTTGGCTATCGTAATTTCTTAATCTGATACAACTTCCTAACCCGCAGCTCACCAGTGTCATGGAAGCTAGGGTATAAAATTCTGAACTTCGGCTCCAGTTGTATCCGATTTCAAACTTGAGCAGTTAGTTGGTAGTATGTTTGTGGTCCATCATGATCGTCGTCAGTGTCTCCTAGCTGAGAAAGTACCTTCGGAGACACAGTTACCGTTCGCTCGTAGTCAGAAATTTTACTTACCTATAGAGTCCGAAATTTGTGACAATTGTGGTGTCATTTTTTGTCGCTCCTCCGCCTCGCCTATGGGTATTCTGTTGAGTGGGCTACGTTGACGAACGAGCTGACAGGATGTGACCGCTAACAGTTACATTATGAATGATATTTTTAAATAATTTAATCGGAGTATTTATAATGCGGAAAAACCATTTGGTATTCGTACTATTTGATTATTTTGTTATAATGAAACAGAGATTCATGAACTATTCTGTAGTGTTTTAACATACGTGTTGAGGGCGATGTTCGAGTATACTGACTCTGGGTACCTGGACTTGAAGAATGTTGCATCGTATGTGAGTTCGTTCAGGTTGCCGATAGCGTACGCAAAACAAAGCATAAAAAATAGTAAATTGTGTCACAGGGTATTTAATGACCATGACTCAACTGCTGTTGTTAATTCTCATGTGATACCGCTAATCTTCGTTCCGTACTTTATTTAGTGACGCTTTCGCAACTGCACCGGTTTGGCTTCGAGTGTAGTATTGTGACAAATTTCAGCTATTTAATGAACCATCCTAGCATTTTCCTACAGGGAGCCAGGGAAGTTCGCAAGTTACCACAACAAGATGCTGGGCCGCGAATCGAATTTGCACGTTTCGAATACGTAGACAAGTATCAGTGATGTGACGTCACGATAAAGTTTCTTGTGCAATTTAACTATGTTCTGTGTAAGCTACTTCACAGTTGTACAACGTCACAAGACTGGATTTTTATGATCTGTGAACGTTTGGGAGGGCATGGGTAAAATACGGAGGAGCGGGTTATTTAAAACGCTGCTGGACCAGGGCGACGTTACATCTTTGGCGAACCTAACGGTGACCTGGGGTAATATATTTTGCATTCGTCCTCCGCCCTTATTTTCCGCTGAATTAAAATTTATTTCTGTTGCTTTTTTATTTGTACCGTGATCATTAATTGACAGTCGTATAAATACATTAAACTGAAGCTGTTTTACGTTAATTGTCCTCCAGCACCAAGTTCACAGGATCTGTTCACATGGGACAGCTGGACAAGAGTTAGTATTACACTGTGTAATGCAGTTATAGAAAATAAGCACGATTCTTGAATCTGACCTTTCGCACACAAAAGTCTAGGCTGTCGGACCGCTCAAATCAGAAGGGCAATACTGCAAATAGAGTATTCCTTAACGGTAACGCTGTATACAAATGTTATCAAGGCGTTATATACTTTCAAAATCTTATTCTTTTTCATATTCTTGTAGTTTTAATTTTATTTACGCCCGTGAGAATGCCGATTTTAGGAAACTCACATATGCTTAACAGCACTGTTTACAGATCACATACCAAATTTTACCCAAATAGGACAATGAATGTGGGAAGTACGAATATAAATTCAGTTTCGCCCTTAAGTTTATGGCTGTAAATGCTGCGAATGATACGTAACTCATGGTCACTCAGTAAAGGTTTGTAGACATGTCCATTGATAAGGTTGATCAAAATCGGATGAAGTGTTCAGAAAATACGAGTAATGTTTCAATTATGACTTTGATATTCTCCTGGCACTAAGCCGATTTTCACAAAACACCATTGCTCGACAACTTTTTGTGAAGAGCATCTACACCAAATTTCACGAACATTAATCAGTACTACAAAAAGTGACGTCCAACCCCGCCTCCAAGAGAAAACGGAGGGATGTAAGCCCTAATCAGCAACAGGTCATTGTGTCCACAAAAAAAACCGTATCAGCAGCTAAGCTCCAAAAGTAAGTTCGAATAATGCAGCGGGAATGACATACATTTACAGTAATGTTTTCGGGGTATGTCATGACTATTATTATTATTATTATTATTATTATTATTATTATTATTATTTACTTATTTACTACAATTGAGTTGTCACTCGGTGGCAGTAGCCCTTACACTAGTGCAGACAAAACAAACAAGAATAAATATACATAAACGAAACAGTACAAAAAACACAGTGCAAACAATACAAAACACAGTAAACACAAGTACACATTACCAAAACACCCACACATTGCAAACCAAGTTAAAACAACCACAGTACAACATACACCTGAATGAAGTAGTCACAATACAATCAAGTACTCTCATTATAAGGTCACCCCAATGTACATAATACTTTTGCCCCTACGAACTTCACCGTAACTCACTTCACTTCATGCAAGATAAAATCACTTCACATAGATCACGTCAGTTCACTCCACGTCACTGCACTTCACTTCGCTTATTTACACTTAATCTGCACTTGAATTCCCTTCCTTTTAACTACATTCTTAGCCCTCTTTCTAAACGTGTTTAGTTTACAGGAGGAAGACGCTGGTAAGCCTGCATAATTTTACACCACTCATCTTCTAAGAAGGAGTTTCGCATAGCACAAGGAGGCCCAGATGTGATTTAAACTAGATTTTTTTATTCTCTCTTTGCACCGCGAGGACCATGGAAGAGCATGAAGGAACAGAAAGAAGGGGACGGTGGTGTGAGTGCAGCTCCACTCAGTACACTGCACTTCCTGCTCAGAATAATGTCTTACCTACACCACCATCAGCGTGCACGAACAGGATCATATGAAATACGTTGTAGTTAGTCTCTGAGAACTTCGTTCTAAGAACTGACACATACTTTAATTTTAACTGCCGGGCAGGGGTCACACGAAGTCCGGGTTTCGTCGTCTAGGGCGAAGGCTCGTTGCACATCGCAGAACAACAGTGGTTGTCCCTGCCACTGCTATCGAAATCGTCTAAATTTTCAAGATAGAGTGTGTTGATAAGCCGGTTTATAAAATTAATTATTGGCTGTGTTGGCGCTCTGCTCTAGTTCAGGGGAACATACAAGCGTGAACAGAATTAGTCCATTCATAAATAAATGCCGGTCAAAGCAAATGTAATTTAATTTTACTATTAAGCACTGATGATTTAATTTGTACTTTGTAGAACTGGTTAATGTTTCGTGTAATTAGTTTATACTGTTAAATGTATGGTAATAAAGTAATAGGAGCAGGTGTTTTGCCTTGTGCAGAACACAAACTTATATGTGCCGTAGTGGCATCGAATTACAGATGAAATCGTTGCACTGTTCACTTGACGTATTTACACTAACGTTTGGATTGTACTGTTATCACCCTTATGGTAACATTATTTTAATAGCCTTTTGCAATATAATTGTATTGGTTTATGTTGCAAACACACAAGCTACACAGTTAACTATATGTGCCGTTGTGGCTCGAAGTTACAAATAAAATCACGAATATTGATATTGGATGTGCACACAACTCTTCTTGTAACAGTTGGACATATATTAGATAACAGCCCTTGTATTAGTATAAGTTGCAACCGCCTCATGCAGTATGCAATTTATATGTCGCGTTAGACTCTGAGCTAATTGGTGATTAATTACTGACAATATTAATACCACAATTGTTGATGATTGTTGCACTGTAATGTACACTATGTACATGTTTCACTAGTACGGTTTCCCTTTTGAAAACTTCACTCATTGTAAGATAGCGTATCCCCTTGAAGACATGCCTGTACACGTCTAGTCGAATTCTTAATTCATGTTCAAATAACTTTGCAAATTGAACTATACATTATCACTTGTTCCCTATGAACAAACACTGTAACTTCTGCCGTGTGCGGAGAGGTGATTAAGGTATTGTGAAAACCTGCAACTTCCCCTTGAAGAAAGCAAGCCCTTACGCGTCTTGCCGACCGCGAAGTTGGTAATCAACTAACTCAAGCGACGCTACTCGCCCGTCTATCCTGGCTTGAGACGAAGGAAGTGAACCAGTTTGATCAGAAAAAATCCCTGCCACATAAGCAGGAGTGTTCTGAAATAGTCTCGTGGCGCTTATATTATCTACGTACGCCCTGGGAATGTTACTTAGGCAGTAGGAAATGCACTAACATGATGCAACCCTTGGTAACAAATGTAAACTTGAAAATACTACACAAAATTGACACAAAAATTTAACTCTTGCATAAACAGGCCGAAAGCTAGAAAAGTTGAAATCATTCCATATTCAGCTTAAGATTACAAAGAGCCATGTTCCGTAGTCCGGGACAAGATATGCGGCAAGACGACAAACAGTTCTTTCAGTTATATCATCCTCTTTATGCTCTTAGTCTGTGAAATCTATCGTATAACTCTCAACAGACTAGCGACAAAAAGCATCATCCCAAGAAGAAAGCTGCTTTTTTCTCCGCCTAGTACCGTACGGGTTATTGAGTTTAGAAATAGAATGATGAATTAAAAGACACGCGCGCACGCAGAGTGTACGAATTGGTAGGATTTGCAGTTCTTGCTATGCGAATAGAAAGCGGACATTAGTATAGACTAGTCAAGTAACTCATTTTTAACGAATAACAAGTGTTAATACCATTGGAAGTCTGTCTTTGTCCAGTGATTACGGGAGAAAATCTAAAGTAGCTGGGTCATTAGGATGAATCATTGTATACAAAAACCGTAACTAGTAGCTGTCAGTGTGTAACTCAGTTCTCCATTGTGTTGGTACGAGGTGTTTAGACTAAGTGATGGTGTGAGTATATGTGTAATAACCACATTGCTCCGAGAGGTGGGAACGTCTGCACGAATGAAGCAACGATAAATCAGTTGAAAAACTATGAAAAGCATATTGCGATTCCTTAGCGGCGTTATAAATCTAGTTTTTCGCTCTTACTGTCCAGTTCAACAGCTTCAAGAACGTTTTTATTGGTCCATTTGACTATGTTTTTAAACTGCGAATCGTTATCGTCCTCTGATAATCCCCGTTGGCAACATCTACTCCGACTCCTCTATGGGGCAGCTTTGCTTCCGGACCTTCTTCCCTTCTCTTGACTGCACATCCTTTCGTACTTGTAAGACTCGTCTTGTTTGACTATGCGACGGTTTTGAAGAATCTGAATTGGTCCATATAAATATAGACACCTCCCTACCTCTTGGGACAGTGACCCAAAATTTGTGCATCCGAAACAATGCATGAGCGTATCTTCCTCGCATACGCTTCCTGTTCGTTGAAAATGAAGCTGATTGAGAAACAGAAGTGCCTGTATTTTCGCTGTAAACATGTGTAAGCCATTACGTTTTCTGGATCCACTTTTCAAAGCACTCATGAAGCCGGGGAACTTAAAGGTAAACGAAACGTTTACGGGGCCAAAAGATGCAAAAATAACACTTGAAGTTCACTGTAACTTACGTGCGTAAACGTCCATTTTGTGTCATATTCGCAAGTTACGGGTGCTCGTATGTCTTCCACTTCATACTCTTCATCTTGGTTTAGATATGTTTGCTTCTGAAAACATTTCTGCCTGAACTTGGATTTTCGGGTCATGATTATTGGATATTCCCGTCGTAAGAAAATTAAAGGTACACATGGTGACAGATATTAGCTGACGCAGGGTAGGATTTTTTTTTCATGCAGGAATGGAATGTTAGCTGCTTTAGGAATGAGCACGCTGAAGCAGGGTTTTAATGGGTTCTCTTATATTGACTTCAGGAATAAATTGTCGGCTGTTCATCTGCATTTCGCCCAGCAGTGTATTGGTACTCGGTTACCGTCTTGTGGTTGTGTATGCGGGAGGTGCCAGCTTCAAATTTCGTTCTGATAGTAGCTTTCTTGAGGATATTCGTGGTTTTACTCAGTCCCTGTATTTCAGATGCGTAGGATATTGCCAAAAAATATATAATTCTCTGTTTACCTTATTGCAGTTTTCCTTGCTCGTCGCGGGTTCGTACTGAGCGGTTTCGCAAATTTGCGGAGTCGCCCCAAGAATAAAAACACATAACTGGATCCCTTCAGTGGGTAGGAGCATTAAAATTGTTCAACGAGTGGAACAGGTCTTCAAAACATACCGCATAATATTCAAGTAGTTTAAGGGAAAAAAGAAAGTCGCCGTCACATTGTTTCTGCATAGAAAAGAAAAGCAGCAAAAAAACACAAACATAAAATATTTTAGAAATAGAATAAAACACTCCCCATTAGAAAATACAAAAAGACTTCAGTAGTTGAATGTTCTACTTCATATTCATGTCCCCTTAAAACAGTGAATCTAATGACGTGAAAACAAAACCCTCTGAAGAAGAAAGAAATTCAACAACAAAACATGTAAAATTCACACGTACCGGGACAGAGACATTATTAAGTTATTTAAACATACGAATTTAAAAATAGCATGCAAAACCAACTTAATAGGAAAACTACTCAGAAGCAAGAATCCAATATCATGACAATAAATACTTATATTCATCTGCTTACCGACTAATTTATCTGGAATTCAAAAAGCAAAATTTTATTCAAAATGGAAGGAACTTCCGGAACCGGTTTGACGAGCATTTACGGACATTTCTTAATAACAACTGTAACTCAGTTTCTCAAAACACCTCTCGGAAAATGAATGTTCTATAGATTCTATTGACAATGTCGTGGATATCCTATACACCGCAGGAAAAGGTTCGCATCTGAACATAGTAGAAAAATATTAGGCACAAGAAACAGCATCCAAATATTGACCAAAATACGTTGGAACCAAACGCCATATTCAGAGCATCGTTCCAAGACCCATGAACAGAAGACAGTCACTCTGTTTCAGTACTCGGGAGTTCATCAAATAACACATAACATACCTTCCAACTACATACACGAGTATCTCCTTAACTGTAACACGTAAATTCGCTCTATATTCCTGTGCTTAGCGTAAGGAAATACATGTATAGGAATTTTTGTGTCTTCCTCCCTGAATTAGTGATGGAAGTTATTATTGTGATGTCGAGACTTTTTATCTTCAAAGTAGATCACATTCAGGTCAGTAATATAAATCCATTAATACTCCAAACAGGTAAGAATCTTCACATCTCGCTCAATTTTATTTTACAATTTCTCTGCCTTTTATAATCGTACTCACACTATCTTGTGGGCCGGGTAGCTCAGTCGGTATAGCGAATGACTACGGGCTGGACGGTCCGGGATCGAATTATACAATGCTTTGTACCACATAAGTAGAGGTGTAACAGGTATACAGGTTATAAGCATCACCAAAATATGGCCAACCACAGACTGGAACACCGTGTGGAAGAACA
>Ga0209755_10005590_pt1 | contig 14251 bp, 14 predicted proteins | sample TergutCo191P1_FD_187301 | JGI IMG/M metagenome (GOLD analysis project Ga0209755, IMG submission 187301) | Cornitermes sp. P1 segment gut microbial communities from Petit-Saut dam, French Guiana - Co191P1 (SPAdes) (version 2) | ecosystem: Host-associated > Arthropoda: Insects > Digestive system... | reverse complement strand
AGAATCAAACAGTTCCGAAGGGTTTTTACACGCTATGACAAACTAGACGAAACATACGATGCCTTCATCGCACTCGCGCACATTACTCTTTTCATGAGAAATTAGTGTCAACAGTACCTGGTTGTTCACGCCAATCTGACCCCACAAAAACGACCAGTTTATACCGTGCTATGAACCATGTTTCCCAATGGCAACAGCCGCAAGTTTTGCTCCATTACACTTGCGGCTGATACAAAATTCTTTCCGGTTTACTCCGAGAGCACCGGAATATTATCTGCCGGATCAACCATTGGTTTAGCAATCGGTGTTTCCACGACCACAGGCGCAGGCGGCGTTATCGGCATTCGCCGAACTTCTGTTCTTCGCCGTTCCATCATAACGGTTTGAGGTTCCCACCTCGTTATCGTTACAGGTTTTTGTACCGTTCGGGTAACCGGCACCACTCTGCCCACCCTCACTTCATACGGCTCGACCCGCTCTTCCCATACTGTCCTGTATGTTGTAACCGGAATTTGCTCGACCCGCTCTTCTGCTACCATCCGCCGTACTGTAACAGGTGTTTTCTGTTCAACCCGTTCGACGATTTCCCTGTACGTCGTTACCGGTACTTTGCGAACGACTGTTTCCTGAATGACTCGCGGAACCTGAACCTGTTCGGTACGGACAACTTGTTCTTCTTTGAATGTCGTGCGAGTGATGGGAACTTGTTCGACTCGTTGCTCTTGTACTGTACTCGTTACCGGAACAGTTTCCAAGACGCGGTGCGGTTGATAAACCCGATTGACTTCGTGCCGGGCGGGTCCCTGCATATCTGTCCAATAAAGACCGGGAATTCGCCACCGCGATTCCCCCGTTACCGGATCAACGTAATTTGCCCGGTGCCAGGCGAGGCGCTGGTAGGATTGACCCGGTAATGAGTTCACTTGATTGACGTACTGTCCCTTATCCACAATCTGATCGACGTAAGTCGTAACGGGTCTATTCACTGTGTAAACCCGCTCTTCCAAAGTTGTTTCCTGAACGGGGACACGCCGAACCTCAACCACTTGCCGTTCTTGCGTTTCCATCACTTGTCTGGTAACGAGGTGTCTTTCTTCACGTTCAGTCGTTTCGGGAACGCGCCGGGTAACATTAAAACTTGTGTCCCGGTATTCCGTTTCTACAACAGGTCTTTGCACCGTGTAACGGCGTTCGGTAACAGACGTTTCCGGTACTCTACGGGGAACGCTGTAGCGGCGTTCCCGGCGTTCGGTTTCCCAAACGGTCTCATAAGTTGTGATCGTTTCTTCGACAAATTGTGTTCCTGTTACCCTCTTGTGCGTCGTGTAAGGAACCTGCTCGACAACCGTTACAGGTTCCAACCGGTAAGTCGTTGCCTGACCTGTTTCGGCGTTAAGAGTAAAAGCCGCTGGCACTGCAGCAGCCACAAACATTGCTAAAAATTTTTTCATGTTATCCTCCGGGGGTTGGAATACTGCCATTATTAATGGGGGCATTATTAGTGATTACGCATAACGGCATCGGATGTAGGGTGAATTCCAAAAAAATTCATGCATTGATGAATGAACAAAAGACCCTGCAACCGCCTTCAATGATAAGACAGCATGCGGAAAGCGTCAAGTCATTTGGCACGAAAAAAGCAAAGAATTTTCAACATGCTGCCGCCAAAATCGGTACAATTATCGCAAGCCGCAATAGGTTTGATGCGTTTTTCAAGAAACCGAACGAATTGATCATGAAACTGACGAAAGACAGGATGGAAGAATGGAAAACGTTTTTACTCGCCGATGGCAGGCTTGCCGCCGCAACAGTCGCCGGTACGATCCAAAAGACCAAAACGGTGTTCAACTGGGCAAAGCAACAAAAGTGGCTTGTAAAGTGTCCGCTAGAAGGTCTCAACGGCGGCAGTTTTCGTAACTCGGCAAAGGACAGATATGTACTGATGGGCGAATACCATCGATTACTTGCTGCTTGTCCTTGCCAGGAATGGAGGGTGATTATCACTCTTGCCAGAATTGGCGGATTGCGTCCTTGTGAGATTATGGTACTGCGTTGGTCGGACATCGGCATTGGTGAAAAACAAGATCGAGTCCGTGTGTTCAGTCCAAAGTTACATCGCCATGAACACTTACGGGAGCCCGCGTCTGAAAAAACCTCCCAAAGGAAGAAGAGATGCGGTTTGTACCGTACACTGTTTTTGGAAATGTTCTAATACAGAATGATTGCAAACCTCTGAAATGCAATCCTTGACATAAAAACCTTGGCATCAAAACACTTGCGGAATTTGAGTAACAAACTTATTGCCGTCTGCTATTTCTCCAACTTCCAAGCCGAAACCGTTTCGCCGTCAGCGACGATCAGCAACGTTTCGCCGTCAATAGCCAGACAGAGTAGTCCTGTTGGAACGACATTCAGTGAAAATGCGTCGATCATGTTGCCCATCAGGTCGAAAACCAAAATCTCGCCGCTGGGGGAAGGCACAAGCCATTTTTTTTCACTGGATATGTAGACGGGATCGACCTCATATTCACCGGGCGGCAGTAAGCGGCTCCATTGGTTTTTTCCGAATACGTCAAAGCCGACAAATCGCACATCTCCCGTGTCCGTGTTTTCCAACAGCGTGTAAAAGGTTGAATCCACTACTTGAAACCAGAGAACATGTTTGCCGAAGGAAATCTCTACCGGTTCAAAAGCCAGCCCTTCGGGAGAGAGTACCAAGATCAAATCTGCCGATGCGGTGCAGGAAACCAGTACACGAAGTTGATCGTCTAGCGTCGCCGACGAGATTTGATTCGGTTTCCCTTCAAAGGAACATTCCCACCGTGTTACTCCCTGCGAATCAACGGCATAAACTGAACCGCTTACAGCCAGCAAAAGCAATTCTTCTCCATCGTGCCGGACAAATCGAAAATACCGAACATCCTCTTTACTGTCAGCAACCGGTTTGAAGGACTCATCGAAAAGATGCAGCCGACTGTCCAATGTGAGGATTCCGATCCGTCGTCTATCAGAAAAAGAATTACTCTGAATATCCATGATAATGGAATCTTCCAACCCCTCCGGTGAAATTCTTTGCAACACATTTCCCTGCAAGTCCAACACTGCCACGACATTGCCTTCGCATGGAATAAGTAATTTTCGGGGTTCGTCCAGCCAAAACGTCATGGGACCTGCACCTACCAATGATTGTATCCAAACCTGCGACAATGTGAATGTTCTCGGTGTCGTTTGGGGCAACGATGCCTGTTCCGGTGAAATTACCGACTCAATATGCGGATCAACAAGCCGATAGGTATCGTTGTCGGTCATCAATCCCAATCTGCGCCGGTGTTCTTCCGATGCGGGTAATCCAAAAACGTCGGAATGGAATTCGGCAACCTGAACTGCATCCTGGGGTTGGAGCATCTGGAAAGTGTCGGAGCCAAAGTTATAGTCGAAGAGGGCATCGGTCATTTCGATACGGATTGATTCGATACTGTCAAAACCTTCGGGAACAGGCAAACCGACCGGTTGATAGTCCATACGCAGCAACGCATAATGTTCCTCGCAAATCCAAAGAAGCCGGTTGCCGTCGGAATGACTGATTTGAATGACATCACACGAGCACTCACCGATTTGTTGTTGAGCGATCCATTTGACCTCTGCTCCTCTTGGAACAAAAGTATTGAGCGGATTGTTTGCAAAGAGCAGAACAAGTTGCGGCGGGAAACGAAGAACCGACCGGGGCAATCCCAGCGCCATCGCAGCATCAAGATGGACATCCTGAAAAAGTGCTTCGAGCGTCCAACTTGCCGGGGCGGGAAAGTGCAGAACCTGATCGGGCAACATTTGGATTTGTGCATAACAATCTTCCCCATCGGAAACAAAAATACCATCATTGACTTCAATACGGAGCATATTGGGTCTTAAAAAGGCAACGATACAATTCCATGGGACAGGTTCAAGATCAGGCTGCGACATTCTGCCGACAATTTGGACAGTTGCTTGGTCCGAGTAAGACATTGCTGTTTTATAGGCGGCGACCATCCGATCAAGGATGGCGTAGGGATCAGGGGCATCGGGCGCAACTTCCGAAAAAGGCGTTTCCACAGGCGGCGGGGTAGGCGGAGCAGAACATCCCCGGCAACCGGCAAACCCGGCTACAGCCAGCAACATTGCAAGGACGGCACAAAAACGCATGATTGCATTTTAGCGTTTTCCGCGGAAAAATCCAGAGCTGGAATCCCGTCCGACTGCAAGTTTCAATTTTGACAACAATGGTCGGCAACCTATACCCATTGTGAAACTTGCAGTCGGACAATCAGTCAGTCCGCTAACAAGTTTTTCGTTGCGGAGGAGAGTTTTTGGGAAAATTTCCAAAAAGCGTCAAACATGTCCACTTTTCCAACGTAGTATGGGTGTACGTATCCTTCCCTTTTTTACGGAGGTTTTCATGTCTCCCTCAGAATCGTCGAGTCTCTCTCTTTTCGTCCAGTGCCTCAAGCAAGTTCCTGATCCCCGCTCCCAGCAAGGCATTTCCCATCCCTTTCGTACTATTCTCGCCCTCGTTTTTCTTGGACTACTCGGCAACATCACTACCCTCGCCGAAGTTCAACGTTGGACAGAATTACATTTCAAACCACTCAAAAAGTTCCTTCGGTTCAAGTACAAAGATGGAACTTGGCACATTCCTCACGCCATCACCCTCGCCCGTGTTCTGCGAAAACTCTCCCTCGCTGATCTCCAAAAAGCCTTCGCCGAGTTTGTCAACGCCCTTTTGCAAGAAACAACGCTCGTCGCTGCCGTCGATGGCAAAACCGCCAAACAAATGAAAGATGCCGACGGCAATCCGATTCACATGTTAAACGTCTTTGCTCAATGTCTCAGAGTACATCTTGCCAGTTGGGAAGTTCATGGTGAGACGAACGAGCCCGGTTGCTTGAGAAAGCATCTCGAAGAACTTTTCACGATGTATCCGTGTTTGAAACTGCTCACTGGCGATGCCGCATTCGCACAGCGTCCACTGCTGGAAGCCCTGCAAGAATATCACTGTGATTATCTATTTTGCGTGAAGAAAAACCAACCGAAGGTGTTGAAAAAGATGAAGCAGGTTTTTGCCGATGCGCCGAAACAAAAGCCACAAGACTGCAAAGTCAGTAAAAAAAGGGGACTGTAGAGGTACGCCGTCTGTGGGTAAAGAAGTGGGCGGCGGAAGTTGTTCGTGAACAGTTGGATGTTCCCGGCTGTCGTTCATTGATTCGTCTTGATAAAGAGGTTCGCCGCAAGGGAAAGAAGCCGTCTGTGGAAACACGCTATTTTATAAGCAGTCTTGATCCTGATAAGGTTTCGGCAAAGGAGTTTCAGGCTTATATTCTTGGGCATTGGGAGGTGGAAAATTGTCTGCATGGTCAGAAGGATCGTTTTTACGGCGAGGACAAGCATGTATGTGGTTCGGATTGGGGCAAGGCGTGGGTGGTGTTGACGAACATGGCGGTATCGTTGGTACAGTTATTGCGAAAGGGGGAGCGAACGTTGCGGGAAGTGCAGGAACGCTGTCAGGAAAATCCAACGCTCACCGCTAAAAAACTCGGCATCAGAAAAAAAACTTGTTAGCGGACTGACAATCGGACGGGGGTGTCCCACGGACACCTTGAAGACCACCTCTAATCGGGTATAATGCCGCTATTCAGAACGTCGGCTCATTCCAGTTAACGCACAATGGCAAAATCCAGGACATTAGACAAACGTCGCAAATCGGTCAAGAGTATCCGCAAAATTACACGGACAATGGAACTCGTCGCTACCGCTCAATTCAAAAGGGCAATGGAAAAAGCAGTTGCCGCCGATGCGTATACTCAGCGAATCGTTACGCTTGCCCGCGACCTTGCCAAAGCCGAACCATTTGCCCACCCGCTCCTTATGGAACGGAAAGGGGAACGTTCCACGATGAATGTCGTTCTCCTCACATTAAGCGCAAATCGCGGAATGTGCGGCGGATTCAATGCCGGGGTCATGCGGCTTGCAACCCAACGGCTCAAGAGCCTCCGGGGAAAGTACGCCGACATTTCTCTCGAAGTTTCCGGCAAACGGGGAATTTCCGCCTTCAAGTTTCGTGGAATGGAAATCAGTCAAACGTACACCAATCTGCAAGACAAGCCGACGTTGGAATCGATAGACAAACTGGCGGAACATTATCTTGAACTCTTTTTGGTCAATAAAATTGACCGGCTCGACGTTTGCTACACGAAATTTGAGTCGATCAGCAGACAGTATCCGGTTATTGAAACACTTCTTCCGATAACCGAACTGACGGCGGCAGGGGATATCAATGCCGTCCAAGACGATTCCATGGTAGACTTAAAGCGAGCGGCGATGGTGCGGAGAGCGGATAATGTGATCGCCGACGGAGAGGACATCGGAGTCGCCCGACTGAAATCACGGGAAAATGCTCTGTTCGACTTCTTGCCCTCCAAAGAGGACGTTTTGGAAGAGTTGATTCCCAAGGCATTTAAGGTGAAACTGTACAAATGTTTCCTCGACTCCGCCGTGAATGAACAGATTGCCCGAATGGTGGCAATGAAGTCTGCGACGGAAAGTGCCGACAAAATGATCGGACTATTGACGACCGCTTACAACCGGGCGCGGCAATCGCAGATTACGAGCGAAATTCTCGAAATCATCAGCGGGGCTGATGCACTGGCGAATTGAGGTGTACCGCAACACGGCGTGAAAATGTTCTTTCATGTCCTTTGCGTTCCTTACGTCTTTGCGGTCAATTCATCCACCGCAAAAGTGCAAAAAACGCAAGGAAATAAAAGCAATTTGTTCCCGTGTACAGTATATACTGTTGCACAGCAACTGAGTAAGGTTTTCACGCTGCTGCCGGAAATACCTGCGAAATTCATTCGCATCGTTAACGACTTAACGGAACTAGAAAACTTGAAAGATGCCGATCGCGAAAAATTGCTTGACGATTTAATGACGGACTTCGGACGTCTCTGCCGACTTCGTACCGACTAGGGAACAACCCTATTCTATCTTGCCTGACATATCTTGACACGGAAAAGTGCGTGGCGTTTGGCACAAAAACGATCAAAGACAAGACGCTTTCGAGCCTTATTTTCTAGGGAAAAACGAAATGGCGTTGACAAATGCAGGATATTTGCTACACTAGCATCCCGTTGAACGGGGCGTGGCGCAGTCTGGCTAGCGTGCCTGCTTTGGGAGCAGGAAGTCGGAGGTTCAAATCCTCTCGCCCCGAATGGTGGAAACGCCTTAAAATCAAGCGTTAGCGGCGTTTGGTAGATTTGAAATTTGGCTATCGTGATTGCTGGAAAACCCTTACTGTAAGGGTTTTCAACGTAAGAGGTACACACATGCCAAAAATCAAAAGACCACCCAAGTATGCAAAATTGAAAAAGTACGCCGTCGTCTATCTGAACGGCAAGACCCATTATCTCGGTCTCTACAATTCGCCGGAATCCCGAAAGGAATATGCCCGAATCTGTGCCGAGAGCGAATCCAACCCCACGTTCTCTCTTCAAGGGGAGAAGGACGTAACCCTCGACGAGGTAGCAATAGCGTACCTCGACTATGCCGAACGCCGGTTCGGGAAGGGGAGTCATTACGATAACTACCGGACGGCGTTGAAGTACGCGACTGATCTCTACGGACACCGACCCGTTGACGAATTTTCCCCTCTGAAATTGCAAACTGTCCGGGACGAAATGATTCGGACGAAGGGGGAGGACTGGTGCCGGAACACCATCAATCGTATGGTTGACCGCATTCGGACTGCCCTCTCGTGGGGCGTTTCAATGGAACTGCTGGAATCCCGAATCGTTGATAACCTTCGCAAGGTCAAGCCATTGCCGAAGAGAACGCCCGGAACGTTCGACCACAAGAAACGCCGCCCCGTTTCTTTCAGCACAATTCGCCGGACTCTGCCATTTATGCCGTTGATTATCAGGGCGATGGTAGTGATTCAATGGTTGATTGGTTGCCGACCAAGCGAAATCTTTAATATGCGGGTCGGGGAAATTGACAAGGACTATGCTCCCGGTCTGTGGGGTTACATCCCGGCGCATCACAAGACCGAGCAGCACACCGACGAGGAAAAAATCATTCCGCTGGGGTTGCCGGAGCAACGACTCCTCGCCCCCTACTTGGAAGGTAAAACGGCGGATCAAGCGGTGTTTTCTCCCGGTCAGGCAATTCGGGAACGTTCCGCCGAAAAACGAGCGAACCGGAAAACAAAAATCACTGCGGCGCAGACAAGACGTGATACAGCACGGGCTACGAAACCTCAAAAGTACGCCGACTGCTACGATAAGAATACGTACAACCGGGCAGTCACGTATGCAATCCAAAAGGCGAATCGCCACTTGAAAGAGGGGGAGAAACCTGTACCGCATGGGTTCCCGTATCAACTGCGGCACTCTGCCGGAACAGAAATTAGCCGGACGCAGGGGAAGGATAAGGCGCAGCATCTGCTCACCCATGCCTCCATCGAAACGACCGACATCTATGATAACTCCGGCTTGGAAGTCCGAGAGGAACTTGCACGGAACCGGCAAAATCCGTTTGATATGCAATCCGATGGCGGTCTTGAAAATGAACGGATAGCAGGGTAGAATGAATGCCGCTGGGTAGGGGAGTCATGCCCCCGCTTGTTTTGCCGTTCTTTGTCCCAAGCAAATGAACGGCATGACAAACCCGTCTGCAATACTTGGGAATCTTACGATGAGACGTTATCCGAATGAAGTCGATATTTATGATTTGGAAGAGGAAATCATCGTTGCCGTTGCGCCTTACCTGAATAGAGACATGGCGATGGAATACTACGTCTATGGTTTAGATACCAACGACGGACGTATTGCTGCCGCTTGGCATTGCCCTAGCAAACAAACGGCGGAATGGGTTTACCAAGAAACAATGCGGCAGATGGATTGCGAACATCTCACAGGGCAATTTCAATTTGGTTATATCGGCATTGCTTCTTGCACCGCCATTGAGTTCAAACAGAATGGCTTGCGTCGGTTTGGTTTTTTTAAGCAGGAAGATTTTACATTCGCCGTATCGCTAACAAAAAAGCCGGTTCTCCTTGCGAAACAATATCATGGCATTGCGAATGACCTGACTGATTTTATGTGCCATGCCGGTGCGTTGCTTGAAGAGTTGACCTCCCCTGCTAATAACGATGCCCCTAATATGGTAGCCGGAATCCCGTCGGTTGCGCTGGCAACGCCTATCATTGCGGCAAGGATAAAGAAGCACAAAGAATCAGCAGAAAAGACCACGTTCAAGAAATGTCTTGAAAACGGGCAGATAGTGAACACACCGGATGAAATGATTCTTAAAGGGATTGATCCTGTTGTGCGGGAAGCAAGCCGTAAAGACATGGAAGAAGCAATCGCTCCCGTTGTAGAGAAACTCAATAAACTACACGACCGCTTTGACCGAACTATTCTGATGGAATTTGCGTCCGAAGAGCAAGACTCCATTTCAGAGGACTTGCCCGACTTTGATAAAGAAGGATTCTGGGAATCGCCAGCAAAGTTTGCTACAAGGACGAAGTACAAAGAGAGCACATTGAAAAAACATCGAGAAGAAGGTGAGACCGTTGACGTTGACGAACTGTCCGTAAACTCCGGGGAATATCACCAGTTCGTCAACGGCAACATTGAAAATACAGAAAGAAGCAATTTTTCTGACACGTGTGTTGTGGAAGGATTCGGGGAATACCGGAACCCGGAATCACCCACACCAGGACAGGAGACTGCGGAGAATTGTGTGAACAGTGGCATCCCAGAAAATTCCGACACAAATCTGGCAGTTGAGACCGTTGCCGTTGACGAACTGCCTGTAAACGTCGGGGAATATCACCAGATCGTCAACACCGCCGACACAGTGGAAATTGGTGAGCATGGCGAATCATTCCACGAATACGACCGGGGATATGGGTCAAATAACGTGGCTTTGTATGATCACCACGAGCGAATGCGCAGAAGTCAGTCATCCAGATACAGATGATGTCGAATTTTTTAGGAATTGCATGTCGTCTTTAGATGACAGTCTGATCATTCGCCGATTCCAGTGGAATGTGCCTGCCGATTCGGGCTAATTATTGAAAACCTGTGAAAGTAGTGAATTTGGGGCGTTTGGGAAAAATTTGGCTAATCTTGACTTATCGGGCGCGGGGCACGTGGGTGTTGAGAAAAATTTGTTTTTGGCAAAGAGAGTCGGTCTGAACAGGTTCGATTCTGTCATCGCAATGTTTAACTCGTTTGTAGTTCCCTCTACGGGAGCGGCGAGGGAAACTTAACTTTCGCAAGAAAGGAGTATTGTATGTTATCTAAAACTAATTTAGAGCATATTCGCAACACCACGTTGCGAGTTGCAAGAGAGAATCCCCGCATGTCGGGGACGGAAATCTACTACCACATGTTGCGTCATTACAGCAATCCGACGGAGAAATTCGTTGGGATTGCGACGATCCGCAAATGGGTGCGTGATGCGCGTACATCAGCGTGAGTCTGTGCCGTGCCAGTTTTGGTGGCATCGTATCATTATGGTACGATGCTGACCAAAACCACCCCGCTTTCTTACCTGTGGCAACGTAAAAACAGGAAAACCAGCGGCGGTAAAAGGAGTGGGATAACTCCTGCAAACAATACACTCGGCACACGTACAGTCCGGCGTATGCCACGAGTTTTATCAACGGACGTTTATATTGGGCGACCAGCCCAGAAAGGTTTTACAATGAGTTCACAAGTTGTATCAGATGCTAGCCGGGAGCAGGCAAATGCCCTCCATGTCGAGAAGGAAACCGCACGAGCGGATGTACCGTGCGATGCAAACCGTGAAGCGGTCAAAATGCACCAATCGCAAGTTCGGAAAGCCCGCTATGAACGGGACAAAGATGTGATCAATGCGCACCGACGGCAGATTCGGAAGGCCTACAACGAGGCCAACCGTGATGCCATTGATGCACATCGAACGCAAGTACGGGCGATCCGTGCGGCAGCAAGGAAAGCAATCAAAGCCCAAAGTAACGGTTAGATGACGATGTAGAGTCCGTCTTGTTCACAGAACCGCTGGTCAACAGTGGGATGCGAAGAGAGTGCGGACTCACTTTTTGCGCCCCAGCATTTTCCCTACCGGTATGGTGCCATAGCAACTTTAACTTGTCGTATGCGATTGTACCTTTTATCGGCATGCGGACTTCATTCACAGCGACATTCTGAATACACCAGTCCGCCTTGACAGATAATCTGCCATGACCATAATAGAGATATGCCGTTTACAGTTCCTCCCCTTCGCAACGGCGGCGTGATGTTGACCTACAAGTGCGACAACGCATGTCGGCATTGCCTCTACGGTTGCTCACCGAAATCGTCTGACGAAGTGATGAGTGAGGAAATGATTGACCGCACCATGTCGGCACTGTCGAAAGAACGTTCGCTTTCCGGCATCCATTTTGGCGGCGGTGAGTGTTCGCTTTTCTTTGACCGACTGCTCTATGCTGTCCGTAGTGCCGTCAAGCACAGTGTGCGGATTGATTATCTGGAAACAAACGGCGGCTGGTGTGTCGATGACCAGACCGCAGTGGATGGTTTCAAGCGACTCCGTGATGCCGGTCTGCCGGGCGTACTCATCAGTGCGTCGCTGTTTCACTTGGAATTCATTCCGCTCAATGTAACGAAAACGGCGATTCGGGCGGCGCATAAGGTTTTCGGCGGAGCGTTTCTCTGGACGGACGAAGTGCTACGACTCATGGAACGATTGCCGGATCACAACAAAAGATATCCGATTCAGGAATCGTGCCGATTGCTTGGAATCAACCCGTCCGACGGTACGCTGTGGCAAATTCATTCCTATTTGAATCCCTGTGGTCGGGCGGCACGACGGTTGAGCGAAGGATTGCGGCGGCATCAGGTCGAGACATTCAGCGGCGATTCTTGTGGTCAGACATTCCAATCGACTTCCCATTTTCACATTGATCCCTGCGGCAATTTGTTCACTGGGCATTGCCCCGGCATTTCCGTTGCGACCGTGGACAACCTGCACCCAACGGTCGGTGAGTCAAACGTACCATTTTTCACGGCATTGTATGAAGGGGGCCCGGTCGAAGCATGGAAACTGCATGCTCCGGAGTTCAAACCCGATGCCGCCGGTTATATTGGAAAATGCCATCTCTGTCTCGAACTGCGGCAGTATTTATTTGAGCAGAAAACGTTTGCCGAATTGCGACCGGCGGAAATGTATCGGAATTGAAACGCTTCGATATGGAATAACCAAAAAACCAGCCTTTGACACCATGTACGACTTTCGCAGTGATACCGTAACCAGACCGACCGAGGCAATGCTTCGGGCAATGCAACAAGCCCCCGTCGGCGACGATGTTCTCGGCGATGATCCGACAGTTCTGAAATTGCAGGAAAAAGTCGCCGAACTTCTTGGGAAAGAACAAGCCCTTTTTGTACCTTCCGGCACCATGTCGAATTTGATTGCCATTTCATTGCATTGCCGACCGGGGGAAGAGATGGTTTGCGACGAAAACGCACACATTTTTATCTACGAACAAGCCGGTTATGCTCAAATCAACGGCGTTTGTGTTCGGACATTGCCGGGACAACGAGGGATTTTCACTGCCGAACAACTTCTTGGACATCTGCGTCCACCAAACGTTCATCACCCTGACATCAAAGCGGTTGCGTTGGAAAATACGCACAACCGAGGCGGCGGAAGTCTGTGGTCGCAGGAAAACATTCTTGACGCTTGCCAAGTTGCAAAAGAGCATGGTTTGACAACGCATTTGGACGGCGCACGGTTAATGAATGCAGTCGTTGCAACCGGACTTTCAGCCTACAAACTCGCAAAGCCATTCGACACTGTTTCCCTCTGTTTTAGTAAAGGGCTTGGTTGTCCCATTGGTTCCATTTTAGCGGGATCGGCAGACTGGATGTCCCGTGCGTTGCGGCGGCGCAAGGTTCTCGGCGGCGGGATGCGTCAAGTCGGACTCCTCGCTGCCGCTACGATTTACGCTTTGGATCATCACATCGAGCGGCTTGCCGATGACCACGAAAACGCTCGTCGGCTTGCCGAAGCGATTGGCAATCTTGATCCGAACCTCGTCCGGTTGAAATATGCGAACACGCAGACCAATATGGTGTTTTTTGACATCCTCTCGGTTCAAATTGCAAAAGCGGCAACGGACAACGGCTTAACTCCTGCCGAGTATTTTAGCCGAATGCTTGCGGATTGCGGGATACTTATGCTCGCCACCGCCCCGACAACGCTTCGGGCTGTAACGCATCTGTTGATACGGTTGCCATCGAAAAAGCATCAGAAGCAATAAAAACCTGCGTTTCCGGTTGATCCCGGCGGCAATATGGTCAATAAACTGGACGTTCATTCGCTAATCACTTTTACGCAGAATTTCCGGGTTCTCGGCGGGTCGAATTCACAGAAGTACACACTCTGCCAAGTACCAAGCAGGAGTTTTCCGTTTTCGATAATGATCGTTGCACTTGATCCCACCACAGATGCTTTCAAGTGTGCCGTGCTGTTGCCTTCGGCATGTCGGAACTCGGAGCGGTCGGGAAACGCCTTGTCAAATCCGATGAGTAAATCGTGTACCACATCCGGGTCGGCGTTTTCATTGATGGTGATTCCTGCCGTCGTATGGGGGCAGTAAACCACAGCGATACCGCTCGCAACACCGCTTTTGGCAATGGCTTCCCGGACTTGCGGCGTTATGTCGTAAAAATCCTTCCGCTGGGTGGAGAGCGAGTATTCAAAAAAAGTGTTGTTAGCCCTCATGGGAGATTATTGAATGGAAGATTGCCAATCCTGAAAAACTTTTGTTTCGCTTCTTCACTTTTTTCAAGTCCCTGATGCTGAATGAAATAAAGCAATACACGACCATTGTTCGTGTTCACTTGTGCATCGGTTCCGAGAGCCCCGCCGTGTCCATACACGCCGTCGTTTATAACGACCCCTAGTCCGTATGAAGTATTGAGCGCACCTGTCTGCTTGGTTCGGATTTCCTTCACGGCGGCTTCCGACAAAATTCTCTTGCCATCAAATTCGCCATTGCCTTGAAGCATCTGGAAGAATTTGACCAAATCGTTCGGAGTCGAGAAAAGACCGCCACCGGGTTCCGCATAACGATTCTTGCTGTCAAATGGATAAGTCATAAAAGCACTTTGAGTTACAACGAGTTGCGATTTTTCTTTGTCAAATGAATACGTTGTTGCAAGCCGGTTCA
>Ga0209755_10005588_pt1 | contig 14252 bp, 9 predicted proteins | sample TergutCo191P1_FD_187301 | JGI IMG/M metagenome (GOLD analysis project Ga0209755, IMG submission 187301) | Cornitermes sp. P1 segment gut microbial communities from Petit-Saut dam, French Guiana - Co191P1 (SPAdes) (version 2) | ecosystem: Host-associated > Arthropoda: Insects > Digestive system >... | reverse complement strand
ATGATGGGGTGAGTATTGAAACACACACACACACACACACACACTGATGAAACTGAATGTAATTTGACATAATCTTAGTTCTCAAGGTTTAGGTTTAAGCTGATTTGTATGTTTTGGACAGAGCATTAAAGGGACTCACAGTTCCATTATTTGTCATTTCACACCTGACATTGGTATCATGTGGAAAATGTGTAAGGTTGACAGAGTCCTGTTTCTAGAATTATACTTATGGCAGTATATGTACATTCTGGAGCAGAAATTCGTTCATGGTTGCTTTAATTATTGAAATTTATCCTGTATTAACAGAACAGTTAAAAACTTCTGTAGCCATACTTGTCAGTAAAAAGAAAGCAGCAAAAATAACCTTTTATGTGTAATATCAAAATGTGAATTTTCCCGATACATGATCCTCAGTCATTGGACACAAAAAATTATTTAAGTGATGATTTTATTCAGAATATGTTGAAAAAGGACATTCCTACTTGGGAACAAACCTTCAAATCTAGTTACAGTTGACTTGCTAAATAGTTTTTAAAATTAGCAAAAGTTGTATATGGTAATTCCCTATGTATGTGTTGTCTTAATGTTTTGATTCTTTCAGGGTATTCCATCCAGAAGTTTGGTAATAGAACTTACAGAGAGTGGCTTTGTCTGATCCAGTCCAGACATCATCATTAAGATGAGGGATGTGGCACTGTGTTGTTTGAAAGAAAGTTAGCAGCATTTTAAAGGAACTTACTTTCTCCATCTTCTGCACTGAATCTGAAGGAAGTTGGTTTCTCCAAAGTGTTAGTACCAGTGTAGCAAACTACATGGTGTCACATCCCAGAAGACTGTTATATTAATACGGTTGAGAGAACCTAAAATCTGAGGCATCATATGCCAGCAATGCAGATGCTATCTGAAAAGCTCTCTTCCTTGCATGTTACTGTATGAGTGTGTCATGTTTTCTTGTTTATGTTCTCTGAACCCATTACAACTTCTGGAATTTAATTTTAAACATTCATAATGAGTTCAGTAACAGTGTGCCATTCATTCTTCTTAAGTAGCCAATGTGGGTTGGTCTTGAAAGGGCCAGAGGCGCTGAAATGTTGCCATATTCTCATTTCACTTTTCTCAGGCAGTGTACAGCTCCAGAAGTTTTAAACTGCACTGTTCCCTTGTTTATGCTTCATAAGGCCAATGATAATGTGAACTAGGGTGTGTATTCTCAGTTAACAGTTTTCATGTAGAGTAAATCCAAAATTACAAGCAATGTATATTTAACTTTTAGCATACTACTTTTTAAATCCCAGTTTTCTACTGAAGTTGGACAGTATTTTCCTATTGGGATGTAAGGGTTGTACATTTAATGGGACAGCATCATCCTGTTCATCTGCTAAAGGTTAATTAAGTTTTCTTAGGCAGTTTGTTGTATAATTATTAGATGAACTTCCAGTAATGTGGAGACTGTCTCTGCCCTCAACAAGGATTGATCATTCTGTTTGGATGGATACAGTGAAAGTCTCCAAAACTTTGAAAATTCCTTTCATACTGACAAGTGATGGAGGGAGAAGTTTATTATTATTTAAAACTGGCATGAAAGCTTCAAATTTTATATAGTTTGTGTTTCTTGTAGACATCTTTTTATAAACTAAAGATGAAGTTTGTATGTGCCTGTAATGACATTTTAACCACTAAATTATCAAGCTTTGCTTGTAACAGTACATGGTGTTTCAGTCAATTACTGTCACTTTCAGTTTAACAGTGCATTGGTGATAGCGAATTTATGTATATGAAAACAGTGTCAAAGTAACAAACAAGGATTAGAATTTCACACACTGGTAGCGTTGTGGATGACCTGCTCAATGTGAGCCCCTTGGGACTCTCGAACTGCTTGAAGACATAATACAAAGTTCCGTACAACATGGGTGAGCATTCCTCTTGTGACCTGTGCACAACTTGATCCTCTCCTTCAGTGCAGGCAGAGTTCAGGGAGCACTGCTGAACACTTTTTCCTTCAGATAACCCCAGAGGAAGAGTGTGAGGGTTCTGCTGCCAGTGATCATCGAATTCCTTCCCAAACCCTGTCCGCTTTTCTGGGCACGCAGTTGTCAGAGACTGGAAGACATGGATCTTGTACAGATGCATGTGTAGATTGGTTCGAAGTATGCACCATGCTGTCGGAGGCGATACCTCATTTTCTGCGGCTGTTGCACAGACTTCTGTGTTGGAGATGAGGCCACACTCGCTTGAATGATTCCAACAGTGTCAGGTGTGCAAACACGTGGCTTGCTCTCGCGTCTTTTCTTGCCTGTCACATTCCCAGTTGCACGAAACTGCTCCACCAATGTCTTCACCTTATTCCTTGCTGGTGCTTCCTTGCACTTGTACTGGTTTTTGAATTGGCACTGGACTGTGACAGTCGAATTTGTTTGCAGAAACCATTCCACAATTGAAGATTTCTGCTCTGTCGTTAGTGGCGGAGCCATTTTGAATGACGTCACGGTGACATGTGTTGCCAAGTATGGAAAAAATACTAATGTATCACGATTATGGCACTACCACTTACATTGAGCTGTGTACTTTCTCTGTAGTGTATCTTTCAACCAAAATTGACAGTCATTGACTGAAACACCATGTATTTTAATGTACTTGTAGGATATCCATGTAATTTTCTGAGAGATACATAAATACAATAGACCATACAAATGAAAGTATCAGCATGGTGGAGTCTGTGTTATTGATGTTCTTCTGCTGACACGTTGGCTCCCTAAAGGTACATTTCACATTGTGACTTATTAGGGCAGACTTTACTTCTTGATGGAGGGGCCTACATCAGCAGTGTACTGATAGTAAACCACAGTGTTATTCATTTCAGGTCTTTCGGAAATGTCACCACTTCACAATTACAATGCAGATGTGGGAGATGATGACGTATTTATGGTTAGTGTACATTTAGTTACATTGCTTGGTTGTGGAAGCCTGCCTGCATGTTGCTGCTTTTTGGACCATATATATAGGATAATGTGATCATGGTCACAAGTCTATACCAGACTGCAAGGACTGTACAGTTGTCAGTTTGTGCTGGATGAGAAGTGACACAAAATGTAATGATTGTAGCTATGTGGTGGCTTTTGCTTACATAGTGCAGTTTCTTGGTCTGTACACAATAGAAAAAGTTTGTTTTATCATTTTGTGTTAACTGCTTTCTGGTAGTTGTAAACGTAAGCACAGAATGGCAATTGGCAGCATGTCTTTAGTGGGTGGTTATTGCAACAAGTTCAGGGTTTTGGAGGACTGTGATGGCCTTACTCATCAGCACACAAAACAGAGATTTTGAAAGCCAGTTTGGCCCAGTATGTGATCAGTTTCTTCTTCCCATAGTTATTACTTGTTTATAAGGTCTTTTCAAAAAGGTCTCAGACTGTGTGCAGCTTGTCTTTAAAATCACATGTTGGCCATAGTTTAATAAACTGCTTGGATCTGTTGCTGGTTTTAGATTTAATTCTTACATTATTGTTGTTGAGTAAAGACAATTATTCAGTTTAAAGAAAGTGTGCAGTGGCACTTTTGTAAAATGTTGTTAATTGAATGGCACATACAAAGTAGGAAGACTGCTATGGAATTGAAGCAGCAGTCTTCAGAGTGGAAGTCAAAATCATATGCAACACAAAACAAAAAAAACCATCAGAGCAAATCAAATATGAAGACCATGTTCATTGGTTTGACTGTCAAAGTATGGTGCATTATGAGTTCATTCCTAGAAGTCAAACAGTGAATCTAGAATTCTTAGTGTTTCATGGCTTCTTTGAGAAGAAGTTCAAAACAAACGACTGGAACTTTGGCAGCAACATGGCCAGTTTCTTCACTGTGACAATGCTGCTGCAACTACAGTGTCAAAAGTTTCTCACAAACAGCAAAATTCATTGGTTCTGCAGCCACCGCACAGCTCTGATCCCTCTCCAGCAGACTTGTTGCTGTTCCCAAAATTGAACGTTAGTTTGAATGGATGTCAGAAGTCTGAGAACTTCTTGAACAGACCTCATATCTGTAACTCTTTAGTCAGTTGCTTATTGTTGTGGAAGTGATGGGGACAGTGGTGGTGGTGGTGGTGGTGGTGATAGGAAGCAGCCCTAAAAAAGACTGTAATACTTTCCTTTTGAAAGTTTCAGTCTGTGTATATGGTTATTAGGTATTAATAATCTGCACTTTACTGTATGTGTGTAAAGTGTTCACAACCCAAAAATTTACGTTTTAAGCCGAGCACCATGGTTCACTGCTTAGTGCTTGTCTTCATACTCAGAAAATCTTGAATTTGATACCAGAGTTGGGGTATCTTTGCAGGTTTTTCACACCTTTTTTCAGTACTACAGGCAAATTCTGGGATACTACCCAATACTAGAAGATGACTCCTCTCACCACACCCTTTTTCAGCTAATTATTCACCAATTATCCTACCATTTGTTGCTGTATTGTCTGAGCTCACAGCATCATTAAATACACTGTAAACAAACAGATGTGATCTAGTTAACAGTGTGTAAAGAAAATGGTGTTACAGTTGTAGGCATATTTCCCTCCTGCCTCCCTACCTCATTACAGTGGCACTTGATAAGGGTGATATTTATTTTCACACTCTGCCTGGCTGCACCGTTTAGTGAAAGGTAGGAGGAACACCCAGATCTGGCCTGAGTCCTGATTTCCCTTTGATAAAAATCACTTAACAGCCTACAGCTGCCAACTTTCTGACATATTCCATGTATAATGGATGAATTTGCTTATTGAGACCTGCATCAACAAGCAGGCATGATGTGCACATTGAAAAATGTCTGGTTTATTCTAATTTCTGTATGCTTCACTATAGGGAAGCTGTAACTTCTATGTTAAAAGGTTCCACATAGCCATAAGTGTACAGCTGGCATCATGATTTCATATGTTTATAATTTCCCTTATTTGTCTATATGCAGCTTCTCTGTGCCTTCCTGAAATTTCATTTATTTATGTCAGATATGTACGAAGCCAAGACAGTAGTATGTGTGCCTACCCTTAAGAAAAACATCAATTAAAATTAATGACTTTGTTCCAGTATGACTAGATTGCATGGAAAACTAAAAGTGAAGGCTGTACTTTTCTTCTCTTGGACATGCGTATTACTGGTAGCTGATAGATAAGTGGGTAGGAGACATGTTGATGTGAAGGGTGTGATATTGGCATTAATGCACAAAGCAAAGGCTGCATTGGTTATGACACACCCCACTACACCTACTTTTGATTGCACAGTTGCATGAAAGCAAACAAAAGAAAGTATAAATTGATTCATAAATCAGTTCTTGAAAGCATGCCAGATAAACTGTGCCAGAAATTGTTTCTAACAGTATAGTGCACCCCAGTGTTATGCATGTTATGTCTATGGTATTTTGAATTTACGGAAATTTTGGGTATTATTTTTTACACACAATAAGCAAATCAACATTTCCAGAAGTACCATCTCATAAATATTTATTTATTAAGACATTTAGATTGCATTTGTACATGTATTGGTGATGTATCTGTCCATTGGCTACTCATGTCAGAGGCATGGAATGGCTGGTAGCTGAATGCCATTCCCACCTTTCACTATATCATACAGTGCATTTATTGTCCTTATCTAAGATGTCTGAAGAGGCCATGAAAGTCAAAGTTTTTAGAGTTTGTTTTCTTGTATACACTGTTGGTTGTGATGCGTAAAGAGTGTGGCTTTAATACAGGTGTTGTGAACATCCACAAAAGTGCATCTCAACCTATAATGTGGGAAACACAGAGTCTGTGTTACAGATTTTTATAACTTGGACACATTGTCAAGAACATACTTCTTTCATAATGCAGGGATGCACTATAATTTGTAAATTTACTGAAGGGCTGAGGGAAATAAATTGCTTTGTTATTATGGAGTCATGTGGCCATGCTTGTGGAATATTTAGACTTGTAATGACAATGAAATGAACATGATTTTTGCAAAACTTCTGGACTTACTGCTGTAGTGTTGTTTCACTGCAGTGCAGCTGGAAATTGCTCCTTTCTAGCTGGTAATGGGAACACATTTGCTGGGACCAAAAATGAATGAGAGCATTAGACCAGCTACCAGAAGTCTGATAGTGTAATAGAGAGTATGTTCCCATATGGCTTATGGCATGGTTCCTGGTTAACTTCAAATGCATAATCTTTAGCTTTTGTTATGAATGTTGCACTGGGGCTTGTGGCATGACACAGTGATATATGGTCTGCAGTTACATGTCTCTGTCTTGAAGCTTAGATGGTGGACCTTGCATGAAGAAATTCTCATGACATACACTATATAAGGTAGTAGTTGGGCTCCATGAATTTTCACAAGTGCTTGTTGAATTTTAGACATTGAACTTACCTGTGGAGATGGGTGACTCATCCTCTGAGTCATCAAAGGGTGGCGGAGGGAGCAGCCGCCATCCCACACCCCCTACTGAGAGTCATCACCATCGGATTCATTACATCCAAAGACGTGACAAAAAGGGGTCTGACCGGGACCCTAGTCCTCCAGAAGCCAAACAGCAGCAGCAGCGTGGAGAGAGTGGTGGTGCTGGTGGTACTGGTGGTGGAGTTGGAGGCAGTGAGAAAGAGAATTACTCGTATGTTCAGCTGACAGCTGTGCATGAGTACATCTATCCTGTCATGGAAGACCAAAAAACTTCACGCCGTGACTCTGCTGGTAGTCTGAAGAAGAGAAGCCTGGAAGTCATCCCCACACAACCCCCTTTGCTGCCTAGCAAGCCAGGTGGCAAAAAGAAGGATCGCCACAAAGCCTGTCGGACCAGGTGTCGCCACTGCCAGGAGCTCTATTCAGAGGATGAGAATGCTCGAGGAAGTTGCGAATATGCACCAGATTGTGTACGATCAGGAATTAATGCAGTTACCTGCATAGGATGTGCTGAGGGTGTGCTATACTTCATGTCAGATGCAGATGGGGACTTTGCACAGCATCCATGTGAGTGTGGCGTGGTAGATAAAAACTGTGGGCGCCGGTGGCTTTGCTTGGCTGTACTGTCACTGCTGATGCCCTGCCTGTGGTGTTACCCACCACTCCGAGCATGTCATTGGTGCTGTGTTTCTTGTAGGATCTGTGGGGGGAGGCATCATCCTACCTCCTAGCCTACAGAGTGCCAGGACAAAGATTGCACTCGTTGCAGGCCGCTCTCTGTGCTGGGTTAGTGGGACAAGTAGACAATAGTGCTCAGACTTGTGCCACAGTGTGTAGGTTGACACTGCCTATTGTGAAATAATATGGACATCACTAATCTTTCTGTTCATTAGTTAATGTCTGAAAATGTTGTACCTTCAAGGATTGCTAATGATAACTTGACATACTGTACCTCCTGGGTCAGGTTACCCAGCTGTCTCTCTTAGTACCATTTTCTCACCATGGTGCTACACAAATATTTTTCATATGGGAACTACTGCCTAGCTTCCCGAGAAGCATGCCACGTGTGTGTTTCATATAGTTCTAGAAGCAGTGCTAACTGTATGGTGTTAACTGGACTGTCTGCTCTGTGGAGCAGATAGGGACTTGCAGTATTTGTTTGACAGAATTGTACTTGTCTCTTCTCATTTTTTAAATTTATTTTTCTTGCCCCCTTATTACATCCATTGTACCACTGTGTGTATGTTGTAAAAATGTTGCCTTACATTAACAGACTGTGGGCTGATAATATTACAGCAAGAGGCAAGATATAGTGACACCATAATGAATATGTTGTCATTTTATATCGTGTCCATAAACGTTCAGAACTGGTTTATCACACAGTTGTGTGGCAAGTGTAATTGTTAGTTTCCCAAAGCGTTTTTGTATGTGGGATGTATCATGTTCACAGGTTTCGTTTAGATAACCAAATGCGTATAATGCTATTCCACGTTATAAATATTTGTGTCTTGGCAAAAGAAGGTCCTATTTTTCCAAGGGCTCATGGGAAAATATGACAGACTTTTGATTCCAAAGTGCAAGATGGCAGCTTATGACCCAGAAGTTCCAGTTCCTGGTCACCTGCTACCATGAAATTTTAACTCTTCTGTGTGAAAACAAGGTCCAGTGATGGGGTACGACTGGTGGACACTGGGCAAGTGCAAACTGACAAAATGTAGCCAACGAAAGGAGTATATTTACTAGTACTACTATTAAATATGAATTATTGCTATTATCTTTATTATTGCTATTACCTTGATTTTTACATTATAGGTTGCACACCACCTGATGGAATTCTGTATTATTTTTTTTTTGTAAGCACCATTCATTGATGGCCAAATCTTTTTTCATACTTATTTTAATATGTTGACATTACAAACTTTTGTACTCTCTTTTACGTGCAGTCCTATAAAGAACATTAATTCATGTCATTCATATTGTGTCTTTCACTCCTTTGATGGAGTGGTCTCCTTCCTGTTCTGCGCATTCAGCGTGAGAACTGAACATCACAATTTTATGATGTGTTTCTTGTTTGGAAGTCTGATTTTTTCTGGTTCCATTCACTTACCATAGTTAAATAATAAACATGGCACTTGGTTAGAAATAAGTAGTTTCCAGAGTGTTTTTAAGGACTAGGCTACCGAGTCATTTAGAAAATTGCCACATGGTAATGACAGAGTTTCAGGTTTATCAAACAAAATTACACTGTTGATGGATACTTCCTATACAAATTGTAAATGATCTGTATATGCTAGATTCTTGGTTTTCTGTGTGTGTGTGGGTGTGTGGATTAAACAGCGAACTTTCTGAACTTCTTTGTTATTGATCATGGTTTCTGGTAGTGATTTAATTGTGCACATTACATTTGTTCAAGTAATATGTATCCACAGTATTTAATCACGATATGCAATAGACTGTAGGCCCTCTTGCAACTTTCTCTGTCATGATTTTATTGAGTTTCCAGCTAGCCTATTGCAACTGAACAGTGACTGCTTTCTTTTATTGCAAAGGTATTTATCTTCCTATTTAGTGAGAAATCACATAACCTGTAGACTGTAGAGTCTGCAGTATCTTACACTTCTTAACCTCAGGCAGTTTGTATCATATTTGAAAAGAATCAGTCAACGTTGTTCTAGACATTTCATTTCATTAAAAATTTATAGTGGTGTATTGTTTCATAGACTTTTACATTTACTTTTGGTTTACTAGGTGCTGTTTATCATTACAGTGTCATTTAACCACTGCATTGTACTTTATTATTTTGTTACAGAAATGACAGAAAAACTGAGTGCATGGTTTTTACATTGTAATGGGAACTGGAAGAATGAGAGAAACATGAATTACATAGGTTGCCCAGAAAGTAATGCCCCATATTTTTGTTTCTTTGCCATTAACAAAGCTATGAATGTTATATTTTAGATGAAACAAATTTGAAGTTTGTGGTATTTATGTATGAAGTTGTAAAGGCTTCTTACAGCACCACTGCAGCAGCACGTCACAGTGGATTCAGTTGATGTGTGATACAGGCAACGTACTGTGATAGAATTCTTTGTGGTTGAGAAAGAGTAAGAAATAGCAAAAATGTCTGCATTTTTTATGGAAGTGCTGTGTTCAACAGAAGCACCATTGATTACTGGACAAAAAGAATGTTTCTGAAACAGGAAAAGTTGATGTCCATGATTTGCTTTGCTCAGGCCATCCAGTGACAGCTGTTAGTCCTGTAACACTGCAATGTGCAGATGCCATCATTTGTGAGAATCAGCATGTCACAACTTGATGGTTGGCACTCACCCAATCAATCAGAAAGGAAATGTTAGTCACACCATTTGAGATCTTTGATAATTGAAGTTGTGCACAAGATGGGTTCCTTGGAGCCTCACAATCGAACACACAGCCAAGAGAAAAGCTGACAGAGAGACCTTCCTATCTCAGATATTTACAGGAGATGAAACCGGATCCCTTGTTTTGAGCCGGAGACAAAAAGGCAATCCATGGAATGGCAGAATCCTCAGTCTCCATGGGAGAAGAAAATTAAAAAATTCTGTGTGAGCAGGCAAGGTCATGATCACTGTCTTTGTGGACTGCAGGATGATTGTTGTGGACGTGATGCCAGAGGGAGATGACTCGTATGCATGCATCAGGACGCTGACAAAATTCGGGAGGCGTTTCAAATAAGTTCTGCCTCACAATCCACCAAAAATCTTGCTTCAGAGTGACAATGCATGATACTGACATCTGATGAAAATGTACTTATTGAAACTGCTTAGTATGCACCTTTGTTAGAATGGTGTAGTCAGCAAAGAGCATATGGGGCTGCTGTTTCTGCAATAATCAGCACCAAACAGGCTTCCCCCACCCCAACACCCATTAGGAAGGGAACGAGATTTCATTGCATAGGCTGTGGTCCTTGTGATTCAAGTAAATACAGACGTGCAGGAGAATGCTCTACATGGAGAAAAATGGCAAGGCTATGTTATGCTGAGTGTTGTTTAGCCTTTCATATGCTGCAAGAAATGCGCATGTTTCAGTCATCTGTGGCCTGTCCGGCTGTACAGTATACGTTATAAACGGCAAGATTAAAAAAAAGTTACTGAGCATAAAATGTGTTTTGATTTCCTCTGCAACTTTTGTCTGAAACATTCTCGCCCGAAGAAGAATGCAGTAATCAAATGTACATTCATATTCATGTAAAGTGCCCAAGTGTCCATTATTCGTGCCATTTTAATGAAACTAGTATATTCTCGATAGATTTCCGAAAAATACTCATATCAGATCTCATGAAAATCTGTTCAGTGGGAGCCGAGTTCTAAACGGCCAGAGATACAAAGCTAATAGTCACTCTTCGCAATTTTGCGCATGCACCAAAATTTGAGTAATGCAGAGACTCAAAGCCATGTTCCCCTACCAAACATCCTAAAACTTCATTTGTACCGTTTATACGTCACTCAACCGCCCGAAAGTGGTTATCGGCGTTCCTCATCTGGTGGCCCTCTCACTGCAGTAAACGTATTCTTGCTGCCGGTTACCCTGACACGTAACGCGAACGCAGACTTTCATCGCTAGGCGCACACAACGCCAGCGCGCGGAAAAGGCCAGCGAAATAAAGCGACGCATCAGCATGACACGACTTCCGTTCAGCTACAGAGTATGCACCTGTGCCAAGCTGGAGCGGCAGCTGTGGAAGAAACATGCCATGCTAACCGCAGCCTCAATCCCAACTTGGTCACACCAAGGAATACCTACGTGGCAGTAAATTACCAGATTGTAACTACAATGGAGCCAGTACAGTACAAAGCACGAAGGTAGACGTAACTGCCTTCATCACCACGATCTGACACAGCCGCAAGGGAAACGACAATTTCACAGTCATGAGGAAAGCTGTCTACGGCCCCGTAATGAAGTGACGGACTGACTTAGATGTGAAACAGAATTCAAGTCCCCAAAGCACAGCTGCCCAACGGATCAGAGGTGAGTGATTTCTCTTCTACGAAAGGAAAACCACTGCAAGTATCTATGCTGCCGCACGCTGATATCAATTCATGAGCCCAAGATATGAACGGGTGGGCGGGAGCCTCCACAGCAGTGAAACTTTCGGAATGTTAAAAATGCAATTTTACGACGTTCAAAAACACGTAGAGTTGTGCCGATAAAACAAGATACATACTGTTTGGCAGCAAAAATGCCTACAATGAATTCATTGTATCTTGAAATGACTTTTATTTCGGGACATGCACACATGACAAGAGTAATGTGTGAATACGCCTAAAAATTAAGAACGGGATTTTTAAATAAATTGTTGAACATGATGTACCGTATAAGAAAATTTGAAGATATGCCACAGAAGTTCTGGTAGAAGATGTAAATAGGTATTTAGACGAAGTTCAGTGTAGGTAGTTTTATGTATCTAATGGCAAAGGAGCCACCACAGTCTCAACACGGGGTTAATCGGTAGGGACGCATAAGCAAATTACAGCTCCGTTTTGTAATTAAAACGGGTGACAATCATAGCTTATCCCTGGAATATGCGAAGACAAAATTTTTTGTTTTTCCGGAGTTGTACCGTTGGGACAAACAAATAACAGTTGGTAACGCATATGAGGGCATATTCGAACAGATTGAGCGTTTGATCATCCGTGCTAGCATTGCGTTGTTGCCAGTGCATGTGTGGATCAGAGAGTAAGCGATTGTATCCGCCCCTTTGCAACTTCAATGGTCACGAACGAAACATGCATCAGCGACATTTCACAGCAAAGATCACTGAACTAATAGCTCGTACTTCCTTAGTCGCACCAACAGGTGTCAGTACGTGCGGTAGTCACACGTACACATACCGTGCGTTGAGCGGCCATATTCCCTCCCTGGTTTTGTTAGAGGTAAGTAGGAAACACAGGTTGTTGCAATTTCATTTTAGGACCTTGTGGAATATATTGCGAACGTTAAATTTGTTACTGAAATGTTGAGCGTAACCGAAATCATGTTATGTTTATATATATATGTATGTGTGTGAATGTTGAGTTCTTTGCCGGTATTACCTGGCTAGCCCACGTGGTGTACATTGTGTGCTTTTGTGAGACTAGTTCTTTTATGGAATTTGGGGTTGCATTGTGACGGTAAATTTGTTACGTATGTCTTCACAGTAACCTAAATCATGTTATATATGTAATGATACGAGTGCTACGTTCCTTTCGGGGTATAACCCGTGTATGCCACGTGCTGTTTTAAGTGCAGTTGTGTGTGACGGTAAGAAGAGTCATTGAGGAATTTTGATTTTTATTGTGAATGTTATGTTTGTAGCGCATCTATTGAACGTAACCTAAATCATTTTATAGTATATTAAATTATTTGTGCAAATTTGTGTTGTGTTTTCAGTGCAGGATGGTGAAGTGATATGCCTTGGTGTGGACGATCTCCAACAGAGATAGAGCAGGGGTTATTTTCAGGTTTCCCAAGGATGCAAGGCAGTATGTTCGTTGTCTTGTGTACCACAATTTTTAATTACTGCAATTTTAACGTATTTGTGTGTATATTCACATGTGGTCCACATATCCAAATATTTTTAGTATGACCTTTTATGCCAAAGAACAGAAACTGTAACCATTCAATATGATTAATTCTGTATTCCAAACACCTTGATTTAAAATGCATGAAGTGGATTAAGAGTACATTATGCTGTGATTGTTATACTAAAATTAATTTATTCTTTTACAGTGCTCAATTTTGGGCCCAAAAGGTTGGTATGCCCTGAGGTATTGAGGATGCCAGAACCCTTTATGGGAAGTATATATGCAAAAATCACTTTGGATACAGACTTCACAACGCCTGAAAAACGACTGAACAGATGGCCAGTGCCATGTAGCTCAGACTTGGCTTCACAAGATCCAACACCGCGGCTTCCTGATTCCGCATTCACAGATTTGAATTCACTATCCGCTTTTATCTCCCCAGAAGAACCTTCATGTCCAGGCACCCAGTAGAACCTATGGTAAGTTGCCTATGTCCTCATGCTCTGTTCAGACACCTCAGTCTATCCTTGAAGACACTCCATGCACTTCCACTCAAATCTGTGCAGTCAAGTCCACACCACCAGCAGCCAGCATGTTTGCAGTTGAAGAAATCTCCTGTCCCTTAACCTTAAATGCTTCTGATGGGGAATTCAGGTGCATCAATCGTCCAAATCCCTCCTCGAAGCCTAGAGCAAGACACTTTTTATTAAGGGAATTGAATTTGGCCATGGTATCTCAGTTTACACCAAGGGAAAAATTACTTTTATGATAGGATTCGTAAGAAGGAGAGTGCGCTCTGTAAATTAAGAAGGAAGTGTAGGCAAAATTTGAAATTTGTTTCTGATGTGGACGTAAATACAGTGACGGAAGACATTTCAACATTTTTTAATGCAGAGGGTATCAGGTTATTGAAGGGCATTTTTAGGAATAATAAGCGTAAGCCAAAGGGCAGGAGGTGGAACTTTGAAGACAAAATGTTGTCTTTGTCCCTTCTTAAATGCAGCCCAAAATCCTACTCCTTCCTGGGATTACTGCTCCCTCTTCCATCTAGATGCACCTTGCAATCTGTACTCAGTACTGTTCAGTTTGCAGCAGGCATCAATGCACGTGTTCAGTGCACTCAGCACTCTGCAGAAAATTTCTGTTAGAGACCGGTACTGTTGTCTCTTGTTCGATGAAATGTCAATCAGAGAAAATGTCCGTTTCAATCAGGAGCTTGACTGTATTGAGAGTTTTGAGGACTATGGAACAGAGGGGACTTGCAATTTTGCTCTACTTTTCATGGCCCGTGGTCTGCATCG
>Ga0209755_10005587_pt1 | contig 14252 bp, 13 predicted proteins | sample TergutCo191P1_FD_187301 | JGI IMG/M metagenome (GOLD analysis project Ga0209755, IMG submission 187301) | Cornitermes sp. P1 segment gut microbial communities from Petit-Saut dam, French Guiana - Co191P1 (SPAdes) (version 2) | ecosystem: Host-associated > Arthropoda: Insects > Digestive system... | reverse complement strand
TTCAAAAAGACGGCGTCATCAGCACCATTAACAAGCTAGAAAAACACAACGGCTGCATACTGGCGGACTCCGTGGGACTCGGCAAAACCTTTACAGCCCTAGCGGTAATTTTATATTACTCACTCCGCAACAAATCAGTCCTTGTGCTTTGCCCAAAGCGACTAAAAGACAATTGGACACAATACGCAAACAACGACACGACAAACCCATTCCACGGCGACCGTCTAAATTATGAGGTGCTTTTTCACACCGACTTAGGCAGACACGGCACAGCTCATAGCGGTCGGCCGCTTGCCACAGTCAACTGGGGAAACTACGACCTAATCGTGATTGACGAGAGCCATAATTTTCGCAACAACAATCCCGTCAAAGACCGCATGACACGATACGATTTTCTGATAGAGGAAGCAATAAAAAAGGGAATCAAAACAAGAGTTCTCATGCTTAGTGCGACTCCTGTAAACAATCGCTACAACGACCTCAAAAATCAGCTTGCCCTATGCTACGCACAAGATTATGAAGTTTTTGAAAAGAGCCTAGATACCAAGAGTAACATCGCCACGATATTCCAACGAGCGCAAGCCGTCTTTAATGAGTGGAGCAAAAAGCCCGCCTCGGAACGGACAAGCAAAGACTTAATAGATAGTTTAAGCATAGACTTCAAGATTTTGTTAGACAGCGTTACAATCGCCCGCAGTCGCAAAAATATAGTCAAATATTACAACACCGAAAAGATAGGCAAGTTCCCAGATAGGCTTCCCCCCTTGAGCCACACGCCAGAACTAACTAGCCTTGTGGACTTTCCGACCTACAAGCAAATCTATAAGGCAATCAAAAGCCTTAGCCTTTCGGTTTATGGGCTGTTTGATTTTGTGCAGCCAACACAAGCGCAAAAATACGAGCAACGCTTTAGCGTGGATTTCAAAAAAAGCACCATGACACTCAGTCGCCAAAACAAAGGGCTAAAGAAGCTGATGGCGGTCAACCTGCTAAAAAGGCTAGAGAGCAGCGTAGAGGCATTTAGGCTAACCATCAAAGGGATGCTAGATCTTAACCTTGACGAGATACGGATGCTTGACCGCTTTAATGACGGGACACTTTATCCAAATGCCGCCGCTACCAAAAAAGTGTTTGACTATGAGTATTTTGACCCAGACGAAGACGGCGGACTTAGCCTTTCCAAAACCAGCAAAGGCACGGAGGTCAAGATAGATTATGCCGACATAGATAGGACAAGCTGGAAGACAGCAATGGCAAAGGATGTTGCGATACTGGAGGAGTTGCTTGCTGATTTAGTCAAAGTTACCCCAGAGCATGACCTAAAGTTACAAACTCTAAAGCACATTATAGAGGAAAAGTTCAAAAACCCCATCAACGCAGGCAACAAAAAGGTGCTTGTCTTTTCGGCATTTGCCGACACCGCAAATTATCTTTATACTCACATCTCTACATGGCTAAAGGATAAACATGGACTAGAGAGTGCGCTCATCACGGGTAGTGAAAACAAGGCAACGCTTAAGCATTGCTACAAGCATACCGACCACCTACTCACCATGTTCAGCCCTATCAGCAAGGATAGAGTTGCAAGATTTGCCGACCACGCAATGTGGCATGGGCTTGTTGACGACCCCTCACGGCGGATAGGAAAGGGCGGCATAAAACACGCTCAAAGTACAAGAGATAGCCATAAAGACATCGACCTACTAATCGCCACAGACTGCATCTCAGAGGGGCAAAACCTACAAGACTGCGACACCTGTCTTTGCTATGATATTCATTGGAATCCCGTTCGCATAGTGCAACGATTTGGGCGAATAGACCGCTTAGGTTCGACAAACAAAGTGGTGCAATTAGTAAACTTTTGGCCGCCAGTAGAGCTTAATGAATACATCAACCTAACCGACCGAGTAGAGAGCCGTATGACCGCCGCCGCCCACGCAAGCACCGCAGACGACAATCCTCTAAGTCCAGACGACCAAATGGACGACTACCGAGAGGTGCAAATAAAGAAGCTCCAGCGAGGCGAAAACATAGAGCTAGAAGACACGGGCAACGGAGTAAGCATAGCCGACCTAGGACTAACCGAATTTAGAATGGATGCGGTAGAGTTTATGAAAACCTATGGCGAGCCGCACCGAGTACCAAAAGGGATGCACTCAGTTATTCCAAAAGACGAAAGCCGTGGGCTAGTGCCGGGCGTGATTTTTGTGCTAAAGAATTATAACAAAGAAGTCAACATCAAGAGTCAAAACTTGCTACACCCATACTACCTTGTCTACCTAGACGAAAAAGGCAAGGTTGTCAACACGCACCTAGAGGTAAAGCAAATTATGGACTTGCTCCGCATTAGCAGCAAGGGGCAAAAGACGCCGATAGAGAAAGCCTACAAAAAATTCAATGCAGAGACCGATGACGGCTTGCAAATGCAAAAATACAACAAGCTACTCAGCGATGCAGTAGCAACTATAATCGAGGTCAAAGGACAGTCAGATGTACTAAGTCTACTCGGAGGCGACATAGACGCACTAAAAAGCGGCACATTCAAAGGCTTAGACGATTTTGAGCTAATAGCCTTTGTGGTGGTTAAATAGCTTATGATACTAAACTCTAGGACACAAGTGAATAAAGAGTTCCAGCTCGGCGATTTGATTAAGACGCTAGGGCTTGGAAAGAACATAAGGGACGAACTGAAAAAGGTTTCGAGCCTAACGCTTACCCATGCCCTAGACACCGAGACGACAGGGTTTACTGCAACTGATGCAGTAGAAAAGATATTTTTGTTTGAACTTGTATCTTCGCACGGCAACGCTCCGTTTGAGTTTCTAAAAGTCCTAGACAAGCAAACCCAAGCCCACACAGTATTCAGGCTTTGCCAAAATGGAGATTGGTTTTACTTTATACACAACAAGCGAATTGGCGACAGCATCGTGCTAGACGGCATTTACTTTAGTGGCGAGTCGGTTTATAATGAGAGGGCGAGTAAAAACCCAGAACCACAAAACCTAGAGCATTTATACTGCCTAATGCTGTCAAACATAATAGGCTTAACCTTGCGAGAGGGCGAGACCGCCGCCGACCTAGTGGCAAGAGATCACCGCATAGCCAACTTGCAAAAAGAGGTAAGCAAGCTAGAGAGCAAAAAACGCAAAGAAGTCCAACTAAACAAAAAAGCCGAAATCAACACCCAAATCCGCAAGCTGTTTGCAGAGATAGAGGAGGAAGAGAGATGAAATTAGATAAGTACCAAGAAGAGATTCTAAAACATATCATAGATAACGGCGAAACAAATCGTGCTGCGTCAAATTCTGATAACAAGTTTTTGCGTTTTAGCAATGCTCAAACACCAAGTGGTTTTATGTATTCAGACTGCATAAAAATTCTCAAAGAATTGAAGTGCTTTGGATTATTAGATTTGATTTCAACACAAAGTGGGTCAATGGCTATTTTGACTATTCGAGGGATGAATTATTTAATCGATAAGGAAGAAACAATGAGCAAATCAGAAGTAAAAAGTGCGCTTACGCCAAGCGAAATTAGAATCTCCATTCAGGAAATACAAAAGCGGGCTAGAGCAATATACAATCAAGAAATCGATGCAAATGTAAATAGCAAGGAGACAGGGACGACTTTTTTGATACGATATATCAATTTTATAGACTCAAATGAAGTCATAAAATCAATATTGTCTGAGTTTGACAAAACTCCCTGTTTGCATGAGGAATTTGTAAAATTTAGTAGCATAGAACACGCTCCATATAATGTTGCGCCGATAACAAACTTCATAACCCCAGTTGAGCCAGATAAAGAGATCTCATATATTTTGATGGCGATACATTATTTGAAAGAACAAAACTTAAAAGCATTATTTTATGACGGCGGTAACAAGAAAACAAATGCCAATATTAGAGCAGGACTTAAAATGCTAATTGAGCCGTTGACTCAGTATATAGTTGAAAATCTGAAAAGCAAATTTGATGAGATGGAAGAAAGTGAAATTGAATCCCTACCGCTTATTGTTCAAGGTGATGTTATATATGGCAATAAAAATCAAGCGGGGAGAGACATAAACTCAAAAACCACGGTCAAGACTAAAAATGTCTTTAAAATAATTAAGAACCAAAAACAAGGCTTTGTTCTTGGAATTATATCGGGAATAATAACAGGCTTATCTGTCTGGGGAATAACTGAACTTATTAGGTTTTTAATAGGGAGCTAACAATGGATAAACTAAAAATGCAAAGTAAGAATATGGTCGATGAGAACATCGAAAGGCTAAAGGTGCTTTTCCCTAACTGCGTTACAGAGGGCAAGGTGGATTTTGATTTGCTTAGGCAGGAACTCAGCGGAGTGCTTGTAGAGGGCAGGGATGAGAGATACCGCCTAGAGTGGGCGGGTAAGCGTCAAGCCATACTCACAGCCAACAGTCCAATAAGCAAAACGCTACGACCCGTAAGGGCGGAGTCGGTCAATTTTGATAGTACCGAGAATCTCTACATTGAGGGCGATAATTTGGATGTCCTTAAACTTTTGCATGAGACTTACCTTGGCAAAGTAAAGATGATTTACATTGACCCGCCATACAATACGGGTAACGATTTTGTTTATAATGACGATTTTGCCGAGAGCGCGGACGAATACCTACAGCGGAGCGGACAAGTAGAAGATGGAGTCCGCATGAGCGTCAACAAGGACACAAGCGGACGCTACCACAGCGACTGGCTTAGCATGATGTACATGAGGCTCAAGATTGCTAGGGATTTACTGACGGATGATGGAGTCATTTTTATTAGCATAGACGACAACGAGGTGCATAATCTTAGAAAGATTTGCGATGAGATATTTGGCGAGCCGAACTTTAGAAACCAAATAGTAATGAGGCGCGGAGCGAAGTCAGTTCAAGCACAATTTGATACTTGGGACAAACTTGGGCAAGACATAGAACACCTTTTATTTTACACCAAAAACTCCGAATATCGCTTCCCGCAGCAACGCAAAAAGTTAGATGCGGCAAAGCAAGGCTCGTGGAATGGACATTGGCGTGGAACGGATAGACCGACAATGCGATATGAGATATTTGGCAGCACACCTGAAACGGGGCAATGGCGATGGGGCAAGGAAAGAAGCTTACAAGCAATAGACAATTACAACAAAATGCTTGCGGATTTGGGAGTAGATAAAGACAGCATAACGCAAGAGACGATAGACCAATACTATTCTGAGCAAAAAGAAGAATTGGACTTTTTGCGTCTATCAAAAGCGGGCAAGCCAGAACACTACATTGCCCCTACGGACTCAACGCTACTAAACACATCATGGGCAGATTTGCTAGTAGGTAGCTCTGCGGAGATTTTGGATTTATTTGATACCAAGGTTTTTGATACAGCAAAATTGACATCAATCATAAAGAGGATGCTAGGCTTTTGCAGTAACGATGCCTTAGTTTTGGACTTTTTTAGTGGTTCTGCCACAACCGCTCATGCCGTTATGCAAATGAATGCCGAGGACGGCGGCAAGCGTAAATTTATTATGGTACAACTGCCCGAAGCCGTGAATGAAAAGTCGCAAGCACATAAAGCAGGCTACAAAATCATACCGCAAATAGGCAGAGAGAGAATTCGCCGAGCGGGCAATAAAATCAAGGATGCAAGCCCATTGACCACGGCAAGCCTAGACATAGGATTTAGGACACTGAGGTTAGATGACAGCAACATGAGGGAGGTTTTCTACCACCCTGATGTTTATGACCAGTCAATGATTTTGGGATTGGACAAGAGCATAAAGGATGACCGTACAGCGGAGGATGTCCTGTTCCAAGTAATGCTTGATAAAGGTGTTTCTCTTAGCAGCAAAATAGAACTCCGAAACGGATACTACATCGTGGGCGATAGTAGCTTTGGACTGATAGATTTGATTTGCTCATTTGACAAAATCAACCTAGACACAATAAAAGAGATCGCAAAACTCCAACCAGAGTGCTGCGTGTTTTTGGACAGCCAAGTCAAAGATGACGCAACTCGCACAAACATACAGCAGATTTTTGCAACCTACAGTCCCAAGACTAAAATGGAGGTGCTGTAATATGAAATGTCTGCATTGCAATATTTCGATACACAAGTCATTTAATGAACATTGGATAAACAGTAGCCATTCAGAATATGAGAGTGAGTTTTTTGGATATTGTTTATCTTATATGATTTGCCCAGAGTGCAAAAAACCAATAATTGAGTTAAGCATGGGTAATGCAAAATATCAGCCGCCGAGTGGACTTGATTGCTATACTCAGTGGTTTACTGATCCTCCTGAGACGATAGTAATGAATCCAAAATTCAATTGCGTTAAAGTGAATAAATTAGTGCCTGATAAATACGCAAAAGAATTTATAGAAGCAGCAAATACAATGCAAATTAGCCCCAAGGCAAGTGCAACATTGAGTAGACGATTGCTGCAAATGGTGTTGCAAATAGAGCTTAAGATAAAAAAGAAAAGCCTTGATTTGGAGATACAAGAGTACGAAAAAAGGCAAGGGGTTAGTTCTGAGTTTATAGAGTTATTGCAACTTTTGAGGCAAGTCGGCAATTTTGGGGCGCACCCAAAGAAAGTGGAAAACGCTAGTGAGATAGTAGAGATAGAAGAGGGCGAGGCTGAAATACTACTAGCCATCATAGAAAAACTCTTTGACGAAGTTTTTGTTAAACCCCAGCTAATGAAGCAAAGCATCAACACTCTCAAAAACAAATATTTGAAGTCAGGAGGCAAGCCATGAGTAAAATGAAGCCAATAACTGAGCGCAAGATTAAAGCAGGCACAAACATCGTTAAGACGATTGCAAATAAGGCACTAGAGCATTTATTGCCCTTTTACAAAACAGTAAAGGACATCAGTCTTTCTGCATGGGCAAACAGTAGAAATGTATTTTTTGACGAGTTTTTGCTCGGCTTAGATGGGGCATTGCCTTCGGCAAACGATGATGAGAAAGAGCAAATCTACAAAGAGTTTGAAAGCAGAGAAAACGACATTATACTTGGCGAGATAGTAAACAGCGTTCTATTTTCAAAAGGCACAAAGAGCCGAGTAATACTAGGGCTAATAGCGGCAAAATACTTAGGCGGAGCAGAGATAGACTACATTGACACTTTAATACTGGCAGCATTAAAAGAATTGTTTGATGATGAGATTGCATTATTTAAAAGAATTCAAGATTATCATGACACCAAAGGAACGGACTTAACAAACTTGCTAAGAACAGAGCGAATGCTAATGGCTGAGCGTTTGGATAGACTAAATTTGATTAAGATTGAAACGATGTATGAAAACAATATCACCACAAGCGCTGACTTGTATGGAGGTGGAGGTAAAGCTTCAAAAATGCAAAAAGCATTAGTGCAGCCTATGCAAGGTGCAACACCGTTTCCTGTAGCCGTTACGACATCGGCCACAGCTAGATTTCTAGAGTATATTGAAAAATCTAGGGTTGAGGAGGGTGCTTTAGATGAACATTGAAAAGGTAGATCACATAGTTAATTTTTTAATTGGCATAGCAACAGGTGGCGATTACCGCAATGCGAATATAGAGTATAGGCAGATAAGAACAGACCTATTAAAAGAGGTAAATCCTGATATTAAAAACAGAATCCCTGCTTGCATTAAAAGCAGTTTCGATTCTACTTCGTTTTTTCGCTATATGCAAGCATTTGGTGGTTATCAAGATAGAAGAGTTCAAATTGCTAAAGAGTTGATGCCGTTAAGTGATTTTGTGAATGGCGTTGAAAGAACTACTAAACTCAGTACTGATGAAATTACAGCTAAATTCAACAATGATCATATATCAAGTCAAATAGAGCTAATGCTTGCATCTCAAAAAGATAATCCTACAGAGGCGATTGGTAAAGCTAAGGAATTGATAGAAAGTTGCTGTAAAACCATACTAGAACGTCTTTCAATAACAGCGCAAAAGAGTTGGGACATAAATGACTTAATTAATGCGACAATCAAAGAACTGGAACTTTCGCCAAGCTATATAAAAGATACAGCACAGTTAAGCGAAACGATAAAACAGGTGCTAGGTAATTTGCGCGCTATTTCTACAGGAGTAGCAACTCTGCGGAATGCTTACGGTAGTGGTCATGGCAAAAGCGCTAACTATAAAGGATTAGAAGAGCGTCATGCAAAGCTTGCTATAGGAAGTGCTGTAACACTAGTAAATTTTTTGTGGGATAGTTTTGAGCTGCAGCAAGAAAAAAAGGCGGTGCTGTCATGAGTAAATTTAGATTCAAAATACAGCCATATCAGACGGATGCGGTGCATTCGGTGGCGGCGGTATTTAAGGGTCAACCTTATACCAATGCGGCAAGGTACACTAGGGACTTAGGCGGAAGAAAGCCAAGCCACCAGTTATCTTTTGACGAGCTAGATGAGGACTTTGACAAGGGGTTTGCAAACGCTGACATTATCCTTGATGAGGAGGCACTACTTGCCAACATCAAGGAAACGCAGCAGCGATACAGGGTAGACCATGTTAGCGACAAGGTGGTTTATGGTTTTTCATTTAAGCGCACGGCGGATACTTCGGTTTATCATGCCCCGGCTTTGGATATTGAAATGGAGACAGGGACGGGCAAGACCTACTGCTACATCAAAACGATGTTTGACCTAAACGAGAGATACGGCTGGAATAAGTTTATAGTGGTAGTTCCGAGCGTGGCGATAAGAGAGGGAGTCAAAAAATCCTTTGAGCAGATGGAAGACCACTTCATGGATACCTACGGCAAAAAAGCACGGTATTTTGTTTATGATAGCGACAACCTAACAAGGCTTGATAGTTTTTCAACAAGCAACAGCATTCAGGTAATGATTATCAATTACCAAGCATTCAACAGCACCAAGAACACTAACATCATTGATACCCCTACCGAGAGATTCCAAGACAGGCGACCAATTGATGTAATAGCCGCCAACCGTCCGATACTGATACTAGATGAGCCGCAAAAGCTGAGCGGAAAAGCAACGCAAGCGGGCTTAGCTAAATTTAAGCCATTGTTTTCAATCAACTACTCGGCAACGCATACAACACGCAATAATTTGGTTTATCAGCTAGACGCGCTTGCAGCTTACAATCAATTCTTGGTTAAAAAGATTGAGGTAAAGGGCTTTGACATTAAGAATCTAAAAGGCACGGGCAAGTACATTTATTTGCAGGATATAATCCTAAGCGAGAAAGAACCGCCGAGGGTAAGGCTAGAGTTTGAGCAAAAGCTAAAGACTGGAGAAGTGAAAAGAGTAGTCCGCATACTAGGCAAGGGCGACAACTTATACGACAAGAGCGGAGAGATGCCACAGTACGCTGGGGGCGATTTTGTAATAACCGATATTGACGGACGGGATGATGTTAGGAGTGTTTCTTTTAAGGGTGGCTTAGTGCTGCGAGTGAAAGAAGCTCAAGGTTTTGCAGAGGAAAAAGACTTGCGTAGAGTGCAGATAAGAGAGACGATTGTCAGCCACCTAGACAAGGAAGAGCAGTTCCTTTACAAAAAAAGAATCAAGTGCCTTAGCCTATTTTTTATAGACGAGGTGGCAAAATACAAGAGCTACGGCGACAATGGCGAAGAGCTAATGGGCGAGTACGCTAGAATCTTTGAAGAAGAGTACGCAGCCGAGGTTGCTAGGCGATTAGAGAATCTAGCCGTTAACCCTGACTACAAAGCCTATTTAGAATCAATGCAAGCGGCGGCGGTTCATAATGGATACTTCTCGATAGATAAGAAAACCAAGCGGATAGTCAACAGCGATGAAAAGCGTGGAGCAGAGGGAAGTGATGACATTAGTGCATACGACCTAATACTAAAAAACAAAGAAAGGCTCTTAGACTTTGAAGAGCCGACAAGATTTATATTCAGCCACTCGGCACTTAGAGAGGGTTGGGATAATCCAAATGTATTCCAAATCTGCACACTCAAGCAAAGCGACAGCAGCATAAGTAAGCGACAAGAGATTGGGCGAGGACTTAGGATTTGCCGTAACTGGTTTTATGAATTGATGGATAGAGCATACACAAAAAGTGATAGCCTATTCCATAAAATAAACAAGCTAACAGTAATAGCGACCGATAGCTACAAAGATTTCGTGGCGGCATTCCAATCGGAGTTCTCGGAAGTTATAAAGGGTAAGCCGACACAGGCTAACGAAAAGTTTTTTGTGGATAAGTTGCTTTTTGATGCGGAGGGCGAAAAGATTAAAGTAGACGAGAGCCAAGCAAGAGCAATTTACAAGTACCTGATGAAACATGATTACATTGACGACAACGACCATGTAACCGAAACCTTTAGGAATGACTTAGGGGCAGAGAGATTACAACCGCTACCAGAGGACTTGCAGCCTTATGCCGAGAGCGTAGCGAGATTGGTGCAAGCTGTTTATAATCCTAAAATGCTGAAAGGCATGATAGAGGACGGCAATGCGCCAAAGCAAATAGTCAGCCCAAATGCTAATTTTGAGAGGGCAGAATTTCAAGCGTTATGGCAAGAGATAAATCACAAATACGCATATCAAGTGAATTTTGATAGTGAGGAGCTGATAGATAAGGCGGTGGCGGCGATAGATGCGACACTAACCGTAAGCCAACTAGCCTACACAGTAACATGGAGTGAGCAACGAGGTAGACTTGCAAGCGACCAAGTAAAATCCAAGGATATGTTCTATGGCGAGAAAACGAGAACCGAAAGGCTAGAGTCGGCTGGTAGTGACATAGACTACGACTTAGTTGGCAAGATTGCCTCGGCTTGCGATTTGACAAGACGGAGCGTGGTTCAAATTCTGCATAGAATAAGCAAAGCCAAATTTGACCTGTTCAAAGCTAACCCAGAGGAATTTATCACTAAGGTAGCAGGAATAATAGACGAGCAAAAGGCGACAACGCTAGTAGAGCATATTAGGTATAATATTGCAGAGGGTGGCTACGACACTGATATATTCACTTTGCAAAAGACGGTGGCTGAATACGAGGCGGGACAAGAGACAACAAAGCACATACTAGATAGAGTCTTTACTGATTCGGGAGTAGAAAGAGATCTAGCGAGGGACATGGACGCAGCGGAAGAGGTTGTCGTTTATGCCAAACTTCCCAAGGCATTCTACATTCCGACACCCGTGGGCGACTACAGCCCCGACTGGGCAATAGCGTTCAAAAAAAGTGGCATAAAGCATATTTACTTTATAGCCGAGACAAAGGGAAGCCTCAATTCGCTAGGCTTTACAGGAGACGACATTCAGGACGCAAAAATAGCTTGTGCCATGAAACTCTTTAACGAAATGTCGTCTAGCAATGTTAGATACGGAGCAATCACCGATTACAGCGGACTACTACAACTCGTAAGGGGGACAGCATAATGAAAATAAGTTATATGCCACTAAAACATTTATTATTGGACAGAGGAATGTCCGTAAACCAACTAGCAAAGGCTACTGGTCTTAGTTCTGCTACAATGGCAAAGATGAGCAAAGGCGGGAATGTCAACACTAGCGTCCTGCTTAGAATCTGTAAAGAACTTGACTGCGACCTTACAGAGATTATGCGGCTAGAGAGACAAGCCACGGAGGGCAAAAACAATGAAAATAGGTAGAATAAAAGAAGTACCGTTAAGAGAGCTATGGAAGCATGAGGCGTTGAACTTTACTCCGTGGTTAGCACAACCTGAAAACTTAGAGCTTTTGGGTGACGAGATAGAATTGTCGCTGGTAGACCCTAAAGTCGAGCAGAAAGTGGGGCAGTATTCTTGCGATATCGTTTGCAGGGATGAGCTTTCGGATAAAGTGGTTATTATTGAAAACCAATACGGGAAGACCGACCATGACCACTTGGGCAAAATAATCACATACGCTAGCGGAGTGAATGCATCATACATTGTTTGGATTGTCGAAAAGGCGACTGACGGACACAAGAGTGCGATTGAGTGGCTTAACAGCAAAACGGATGCAGACACGGGCTTTTTTCTTATTGAACTAAGAGCCATAAGAATTGGCGACTCGGACGCAGCTCCGATGTTTGAGATTATTGAATCACCAAACGACTGGAGCAAGCAAGTCAGGAAGAGCGTGGCGGAGGGAATGAATAGGTCGCAGACTTTGCGGCTTGCTTTTTGGGAAAACTTCAATGACATTTTGAGTCAAAGAAAGAACACGGAGCTAAAGACAAGAAAGCCAAGCACCAACCATTGGTATGATTTTACCATAGGCAATAGACATTGCTTTATTAGAGTGGAATTAGTGGATAAAGACGGTTTCGTCCGCATTAATTGCTTGATGCCAGACAACAAGGCAATGTTCGACTTGATTGTTGAACACAAGGTGCAAGTGGATAGCTCTTTTCAAGACATTAAACTTGTTTGGAGTAGGAGCGATGATAAAAAGGAAAGCAGAATTTCCACGACAATTGACGGGCTAGATTTAGATAGGGCGGAGAGCTTTGATAAGATAGCCAACAAAATCCTAGACATGGCGGAACGATTCAAACACGCTTTTTCAAACATAGCTAGAAAATATAACCTTTTTGTAACAAGGAGGAAAGAGTCCTAATGAAAACCTACAAAGGAAAAAAAATACAAGACACAGTAATGGAAGACGGCACAGTAATGACCGCCGACCAGATTTTAGCCTTGATAAAAGAGACGGAGAGGCTAGAGGAAGAGAATGCCATTATCAAGAAAGCTAACAAGTTAATTGAGGAGATGAAAAAGGAATAGAAAGAACTAAGCCCGCTCATCAACTAAAAGATGGACGACTTTCCATTCTACAAAAAAAGACAAAAATATTTTTTCAAACCCCCTTGAAATCGTTTGACAGGGGGTTTTGTTTCGTGTTATTATAATAGAACACTTTGCTCCACAAAAGGAAAGGATACCAATGAGACTTAGGAATAAAGAAAAGTATGGCGAAATAGTCGCCGCAATCAACGACCTGTTTCTTGACAGCGGACAAGCCCCTAGCGTCAGAGAGATAGGGGAGGCGGTTAGGATGCCCGTTGGAAGCTTGATGAGATACTTAGGCTGGATGCGAGAAGAGGGTCTGGTGGATTATGATGGCGGCAAGTACCGAGGCATAACTACCGAAGAGACACGCAAAGCAAAGGTCAAGGCAAAGCCCATTCCCCTAGTCGGTACAATCGCTTGCGGAACGCCAACATTAGCGGAGGAGAACATTGAAAGCTATATTTCTTTATCGACTGAGTTTTTGGGACGCGGCGACCATTTCTTCCTAAAAGCCTCGGGCGAGAGCATGATTGAAATAGGCATTCACCTCGGCGATTTGGTTTTGGTTAGGCAAGCGGAGGAAGCTTACAACGGGCAAATTGTTGCGGTGCTGACGGACGAGGGCGAGACTACGCTAAAGAGATACTTCAGAGACGATAAGGAACAAAAGATAAGGTTGCGCCCAGAGAACAGCGCAATGGAGGACATTCTTGTCGAGGAGTGCCGAATACAAGGCATTGCCATAATGGTCATAAAGGATTTAAGGCGATGCTAGTTGCGGCTAAAAAATATGAGAGACTTAGTTTGCACAAAATGCGAAAAAAAGCAGCCCGTCAGTTTGGACAGGGCAAGCCGAGTAGCCGTGACTTGCATACAATGCGGGACAAGGCTACGAGCCGTTACTAACAAGAACGGCAGACTTTCCATTGAGGAAATGGAAGCGGGCGAGGACATGGCGTTCGTGGCACAAAACTCAAATTTGAAATCAACAGGAGGCTAACACATGGCGACAAATTTATCGACAATAGAATTCCTCTTAGACCAGCTAAGCGGAGTGGGCGACATCACCCACAAGAAAATGTTTGGCGAGTACATGATTTATTTGCGTGGCAAGCCCATATTTTTGATTTGCAACGACACTTTGTTTGTCAAAATACTGCCAGAGACGGATGCAATCCTAAAAGGCAAAGAGACGGGAGCGCCATACAATGGTGCAAAGCCACATTATATCGTAGACGACATTGACGATAGAGAACTGCTTCAAAAACTAGCAATAGAGCTAGAGAAGATAATACCATTACCTAAGCCAAAAAAGAAGAAAGGAGGATAGCTAAAATGCAAATGTGCCAAAGTTGCTCAATGCCGCTAACAAAACCCGAAGACAACGGGACTAACAAAGACGGCTCTAAGAGCGCAGACTACTGCTGCCATTGTTTTGTAGGCGGAGAATTCCAAGGCTACAAGACAGTAGAGGAAGCAATTGCCGACAGCGTCAATTTTGCCGAATACGCA
>Ga0209755_10005586_pt1 | contig 14252 bp, 15 predicted proteins | sample TergutCo191P1_FD_187301 | JGI IMG/M metagenome (GOLD analysis project Ga0209755, IMG submission 187301) | Cornitermes sp. P1 segment gut microbial communities from Petit-Saut dam, French Guiana - Co191P1 (SPAdes) (version 2) | ecosystem: Host-associated > Arthropoda: Insects > Digestive system... | reverse complement strand
CAATTTTTTATTTTATCCTTTTGTAAGCTTTTATCTCCTGCCGCAATCTTGCCGCAAGTTCCGCTCTTGGCACTCTTATCTGCTCCATGGAATCGCGGAAGCGTAATGTTACTGTGCCGTCTTCTTTGGACTGGTAATCCACTGTTACGCAAAACGGAGTGCCCGCTTCATCCTGACGGCGGTAACGGCGGCCAATCGCTCCCGCTTGATCGTAATCGGTCGCGTAATCATCCTGCAGCTCCTTTCGGATATCCTGCGCCATTTCGGCAAGTCCGTCTTTTTTCATCAATGGTAAAATCGCGGCAGTTACCGGCGCAAGGTCAGGATGAAAGCGAAGGACTGTACGCCAATCATCTGCGCTTCCTTCCGAAGCGCCGTTGCCTTTTTCGGCGACCTGTTCTTCGTCGTATGCGTCGCAGAGTATCATTAACAGATTTCTTGTTAATCCTGCGGATGTTTCGATGATGTAGGGAGTGTAACGTTCGTTGTTGTTATCCTGATCGATGTACTGCATGTCCTTGCCGGAAAACTGCGAGTGTCTGCCGAGATCGTAATCGGTGCGGTTATGCACGCCTTCAAGTTCGCGCCAACCCATCGGGAAAAGATATTCAATATCCCAAGCGTCTTTCGCGTAATGCGCAAGTTCATCCGGTCCGTGCTGATGCCAGCGCAGATGATCCATCTTTACGCCGAGTTTTTCATAATATGACCAGCGCTGCCTGCGCCATTCGTTGAACCACTCTTCATCTGTGCCCGGTTTTACAAAGTACTGCATCTCCATCTGCTCAAACTCGCAGGTTCGGAAAATAAAATTTTTGGTGACAATTTCGTTGCGGAAAGCCTTTCCAACCTGCGCGATGCCGAACGGTATTTTCATTCTGTTGGACTGAATGATGTTTTTATAATTTACATAAATTCCCTGAGCTGTTTCCGGGCGGAGATAGATAACGCTTGCGGTGTCTTCCGCAGGACCGATGTGAGATTTAAACATCAAATTAAATTTGCGCGTATCTGTTAATTCGCCGCCGCAGTCCGGACATTTTTTTACAGCGAGGTTTTCTTCAGGGATTTGATCAGCGCGTAAGCGGGACTTGCACTTTTTGCAGTCGACAAGCGGATCGGTAAAATTTTCGACATGCCCCGAAGCTTCCCATGTGCGCGGATGCATTAGAATAGCCGCGTCAAGCCCTGCGATATTGTCATGGAGACGAGTCATCTCTTTCCACCACATCGCCTGTATTCTGTTCTTTAATTCAATGCCGAGCGGACCGTAATCCCACGCGCCGCTCTGACCTCCGTAAATTTCCGATGACTGAAAAACAAACCCGCGCCGTTTTGCCAGCGAGGTAATTTTTTCCATCGTTGCTTTACCCTGATATGACTGTAGTTCTGACATAGTGGTTTATTCTACACAAAAAGAAAAATTTATTAAAGCCGAAGGTGACTGACACCTTTTAAACCATATCGCTTGGATACTCAAGGTTTTCTTTTCCGGCGTTTTTCAGAAGAGACGCGTATTTGCGGCATTCCCATTTTGCCATTTCGATATTTTGTTCGCGCCAGTTGCCGCACTCAATCGCTGATGCGCCGGGAATATCACCCTGAAATTTTTCGATCCATGCGTACATTTCCAAAAGCAGCGGAACAATATCAGTGGATTTATAATCGCCTTCTAAAATTAAGTAGAAACCTGTGCGGCAGCCCATCGGACCAAAGTAAACGGTTTTTTCGTTCCATTTATCGTGAGAGCGCAGAAAGGTCGCGCATAAATGTTCGATTGTATGAAGCGCCGGCTGATCCATCACCGGCTCCTTGTTCGGCTCTTTATAACGAAGATCGAAAGTTGTAATTATTGCGCCGCCGTATTTATCTTTGCGCGAAACATACGCGCCCGGTTTTAAACGAAGATGATCAACCTGAAAACTTGCTATTTTTTCCATAATATCTCCTTATCAAAATTATATAAGTATTTTTTCGATATTTGCAACCTGTGATTTATTTTTCAGTCTGCGAATAAACGCCGCTCCATTCTTTAGACGGCGGAATTTTTTTATATGAAAGACACCGCTGACACATCAGCTTACCGGGTATATCTCCCGGGCGGTATTTTACAACAGTGTAAAAATATTTATACGCTTCCTTCCAGTTTTGTTCAAAATAATATTTTAAACCTGTTTCGTAAAACTCATTAATTTTCTTTTCTTTTTTATCAATTCCGTCTTTTAATGAAATTAGTTCGAAAATATCCATTCCTTCGTTGCGTCCAAGAAGAGACACGCGATCCAGCTTTCGGAAATTAAAATAGGAATTGCATTTGTTAAATACATTTTCGCTTACGATAATTTCGGTTCCGTAGGTTTTATTTATGCCTTCCAGTCTGCTTGAAACATTTACTGTGTCGCCGATAACCGTATAATTCAATCTTTCTTTATAACCGAGGTTTCCTACAAGAACATTGCCTGTATGAATACCGATTCTCGTCAGAAACGGAACCTTTCCGGCATTATTCCATTGAGCGAAAAGATTGCGCAGATTATTTTGAATCGTAACAGCGGCAAGACACGCGTTCTTTGAGTGATCTTCCATTAACACTGGCGCTCCCCAGAAAGCCATCACGGAATCTCCGATATATTTATCGATAGTTCCTTTATTGGCTAGAATAATTTTAGAAATACTTTCATAATAAACGCATAAATCCTGAACCAGTCTGTCCGGCTCCATCTTTTCAACAATCGACGTGAACTTGGAAATATCACTGAAAAAAACCGTAAGCTCCTGCTGTTTGCCGCCTAAATCCGCGGTAATATTTTGATTGATAAGCTGAATTACAAGATCCGCCGGAACATAACGTTTAAAATTTTTAAAAAGACTGCTTTCTTCGTATACAAGAATTCCATATATAACAATTACAAGAATCAAAAACGCGTAAGGCGCAAACCAGAATAACGGAAGCGTTTCGGCGTTTAAAAGCAGCATGTCGCGGAGACTTGCGCCGGATATAATCAGCGTAGTGAACAAAAGGGGAACCATCATATAGCCTTTTTTTAAAATGATTGATGTAAGAGGAATAATTATACAAAGCAATAACGAAGGTATCATATAAATATTCGTCATGAGAGAAAACGCGTTGTTAATCGCGTACTTATCTTCCTGAACCGCGATGTAAGCGGCGCATAAAATACTGTATAATATAAAAACGGCAATCATATATTTTTTTTGTTTTAAGAAAATTCCTGCGGATTCAATAATGAACAATAAATAAAATCCTACAGAAAGAAGCTGAAAGCTGCGCGTCAATTTAACAAGCACGATATAATATTTAAAATCAAACGAGAAGCCTATATTTGAATAAGCAAGAACGAATGAAAACGACAGAAAAGAAAAGAAGAGATATTTTGGGTCTTTGCATCCTCTGGCGAAAAATGAGCCAAAATGATAAACCGCAACAAGAAATCCTAGAAACTGCGCCGCAAGTATAAGGTAAATGCTTAGTAAATTTTTTATAAAAACTTTTGCAGCGTTAGTTTTATAATCCGCTATTGATATTTCCGGCAGGGAACTTGTTTCAAATTGAGGAAAAACTTCTATAATTAAAGTGTTTTTTTCGGTGTATTTTATTAAACTTTTTTCAAGCGGTATATGAGCCGCCGCGACTTCTCCCGTGGAATAAGCAGAGTCAATTTCCGGTCTTAAACCTCTTTTGTAAATGGTGATGCCGTTTAAATTGATTATTACAGGCATGTCAAAAAGACCTATATAAAGAGTTAAGTCTTTATTTTTAAAATCATCCGATATTACAAAAAAAGTTTTAAAAGCATGATAATTATTGCCTACATTTTTATTTACAAGCTGTCCTTTTTTATACGGCAAAAATTCCGATATATCATAATTGTTTAAAAGCAGCCGCTCCCTGTCTGATGTAACTCCCGAAAAGGCGTAATAATTTTCCATATCAAGATTATTCATACCGGAGACAAAAAGATTTTCTGCAAAGATTTGCGGGTTTATAAAAAAGAGAACAAAAAAAACAATGATTTGAGACTTTTTTAAAATTTCTGTTTTTAAAAAAGTTACCACCGAATTAATTATTCCTGTGTTTATCATATAAATTTAAATATAAGCTATATTATCTTATTTTTACAGCCTTCCGGAATCGAAATTGTTTTAAACCTTGATCTTTCTCCTTTTATTAAAATCACTTCATTTTTTGTGCATCCTAAAACTTTCGCAAGAAACCGGCATAAACATTCGTTTGCTTTGCCGTCTTCTGGCGGGGCTGCAATACGGATGCAAAGGCGTTTTCCTTTATATCCGGTTATCTCGTTTTTTGACGCGCCGGGAGTTATTTTTAGATCGATATTGATCGATTCCATTTGCTGTTAATACTAGACAAAAAAACGTGAATTAGCTACACTCTTCCTACGGTATGTCTGAGCCGAAAATATCAAACTAATCAGACCTCGTACCAATAACGGGAAACCACAGGAGGAACTAAATGAGCGCAACAATCAGGCTCAAAAAATTTGGAACAAAGAAGCGTCCTTATTACCGCATTGTAGTCATGGACAAGCAGTCTCCCCGCGACGGAAAAACCATCGAAGAGCTGGGTTATTATCATCCAATCGAAGCGGAAGACAAGCAAATTGTTTTTGATGAAACAAAAGCCAGGGCATGGCTCGCGAAAGGCGCTATAGTGAGCGACACGGTTCGCAGAATTTTTAACAAGAAAAATGTTACTGTAAAATAGGCTGCACCAATGGAAAAAGATTTAATTGAATATCTTGCAAAGTCGCTTGTAGACGATCCGGCGCAGGTGCAGGTAAATTTAGTGGAAGGCGAAAAATCAACCATTCTGGAACTGCGCGTAGCGGAAGGCGATATCGGAAAAGTTATCGGAAAACACGGACGCATTGCAAAAGCAATCAGGACGGTTCTTCAGGCGGCAAGCGCCAGAAGCGGCAAACATACAGTACTGGAAATATTGGACTAATTTGGCGCTTAGGTTAAAACTGAAGCCAGACTGTCTGGTCTCAAACACTGAATAAAAAGCGATGAAAAGTAAATTCATTGCCGGCATTATCGGCTCTCCCTTTGGAGTTAAAGGTTTTGTAAAAGTCCGCCCTTTATCCGGTGAAATCGATCATCTGCTGAAATTGAAATCTGTAATTTTAAAAAAAGACGAAAAAGAGAGGACTCTTCAAATTGAAGAGAGCGCTCCTTCGCCGCCTTTTTTATTAATTCATTTTGAAGGAATCGATAGTCCGGAAACGGCAAAAACCTTAAACGGAGCGCAGTTAATAATCAGCCGGGAGCAGGCGGCGCCGCTTGGAGAAGGTGAGTTTTACATTGAGGATTTGAAGGAGCTGCCGGTTTTATCCGAAAATGGCGAAGTTATCGGTCATGTTACCGATATTATCGAAGGCGGCGGCGGAGAGCTGGCAGAAATAAAGTTAACTGTCAGCGGTGACAAACATCTTATTCCTTTCCGAAAAGAGTTTTTTTCTGAAATAAACCCCGAAAAAGGCAGGTTAGTGCTTCAGGATTTTTCAATAAACCTTTTATACGAAAACAATAAATTCAGCGCAGAGACTTAAATTCATGAAATACACGGTTTTATCGCTATTCCCGGAAATCATAGACGCTTTTTTCGCCAGTTCAATCATGGCGAAGGCAATTAAACGGGGAATCATCGAGTATCAGTCAATTAATATCCGCGATTTTGCCGCAGATAAGCATAAAACCTGCGATGACGCTCCTTATGGAGGAGGCGCGGGAATGTTAATGCTCGCGGAACCGTTAGCAAGAGCGCTGGATTCTGTCAATGCCGGGGAAAAAAAGGTCATTTATCTGTCTCCTTCAGGCAAGCCTTTCAATCAGTCTTTGGCAAAAGAACTTGCAAAGGAGCGGGAATTGGTTTTTATCTGCGGACGTTATGAAGGTATCGATCAGCGGATTATCGACCTTTATGTTGATGAAGAAATCTCCGTGGGGGATTATGTTTTATCGTCCGGGGAGGTTGCCGCGCTGGCGGTTATTGACGCTACTTACCGGCTTGTTGACAATGTTATCTGCGCCCAGTCACTTGACGAAGAAAGTTTTTCCGGCGAACTTTTGGAGTATCCCCAGTTTACACGACCTGAAGTTTTTGATACAATAAAAGTCCCTGAAGTTCTGTTGTCCGGACATCATGAGAAAATACGTCTTTGGAGGCTGGAAAAAAGGGTTGAAAAAACCCTGAGGCAAAGACCGGACTTGATACAACGGGGCAGGGAACTTGGAATTTTTAACAGCGAAATTATCGGCATTATTGACCGACTGACCGCTCCCGAGCAGTCAGGCAGATATATACAAGGAGAGAAAGATGAACGAAATTCAGGCAATTGAAGCCGCACAAATGAAACCCGAAGTCGACCAGTTTAAAGTCGGTGATACCGTTAAGGTTCATTTCAAGATAGTAGAAGGCAAGACCGAACGCGTACAAATTTACGAAGGTCTTGTTATTGCCATGAAAAATTCCAAAGTTGGAAAAACATTCACTGTAAGGAAAATTTCCTACGGTGTAGGCGTAGAGAGGGTATTTCCGATTCATTCACCTCGCATCGTCAAAGTCGAAGTAGTCCGCCCGGGCAAAGTAAGGCGCGCAAAACTTTATTATATTCGCGAAAAAATCGGTAAAGGCGCCAAAATCAAGGAACTTATTATCAAGAAGAAACCCAAGGGCGCGCAGGTTCCTGTAGCAAATCCCGTTGCCGCTTCTGACTCTGAATAGAATCAAGTATCGCCTGTTAACTGCTATTAACCTCTATCCTTTTTTATGCCGATGATCAAATGGGGAACCCTCCAAGGATTTTAGGATGAATGAAATATTTACAAAGGATTTGAAACCGGGACAGGTATTCTCTTCGCCTGTTTATTCGGAAGGCAGTTATTTACTTGTCGCTGCCAATGTTCCTTTGCGGCAAAAAGATATTAATGTTTTGATAACCTGTAAAATAAAATCTGTCAGAACTGACGGGATACTGATTGATCCCGAATCTGAACCTGCGCCTTTGGAAGAAGTAGACGATATAACAAAATTACTGGATGCCCGAATTGCGGAAGCTATGGCGGAAATAGAAGAGATCGACAAGATCGAAGACGCTGAACCAATTCCGGATGATCCTATAACAGAAACTAAAGCTGAATATGAAGTGCCGTCAAACAAAGGAACCATCAAATTTTCAATCAGTGATGTTCGGCATAATTCCAGTCCGTACCGTGCGTATAAAAATCTAATCGAAAAGTTAAACAAGCTGTTTGCTAACTTAAAATCCGGAGTTGATGTAGAAATGCGCATGATTGACAATATCAGCGTCCAGCTTATTCAGGATGTAAGAGACAGCACAGACAGTTTTATCGGATTTATTCTTGGCGGTGAAGTAACCGGCAATGAACTTGCAAAAAGCTCCGTAAATACAGCAATTTTGTCAGCGTTAATGGCTCAGGAATTTAGGCTGCCCAATCATAAAATCAATAACATTGTATCAGGAGCCCTGTTGCATGACATTGGAATGCTCAGGCTGTCCAAGGGTATTACCGAGAAAAAAGGCGGACTTTCCGAAGCAGAGCTTGAACAGATAAAAAGTCATCCTCTGCATACATCAAAAATCGTTACCAAGGAATTATTCGGACCTCACGAAGTAAATTTAATCGCTCTGCAGCATCATGAAAGATGGGACGGTCAGGGGTATCCTGACAAGCTTGTCGGTCAGGCAATTGATATAGGCGCGCGTATTGTTTCTGTAGCTGACGCGTTTGAGGCGATGGTCTCTAAAAAATCTTACCGTAATTCCATGGTTGGATATCAGGCAATTAAAAATCTGCTTGCGGATAATGCGCGCCGTTTTGATCCTTCAGTAATCATCGCATTTACAAAAATAATGGGTATATATCCTATCGGTTCTATAGTTCGTTTGAATGACAGTTCAATTGCGAGGGTTACCCGAATTCATACCACAGCTCCGCTGCGGCCGGTTGTTCAAATGCTGGCAGATAAAGGCGGCAATGCCCTTGGCGCCGGAGAGATGAAAACAGTTGATCTTTTGGCAGAGAAAAAACTCTTTATAAAAGGAGCTATCGATCCGGCGGAGTATTCAGAAAAAAATGCATAATATTACTCTCGGCAAGAAGGGCGAAGATTTGGCTGTTGATTCGTTAAAAACAGACGGAATGGAAATAATTACGCGAAATTATCGATCTAAATACGGAGAAGTTGATATTATTGCCGTTGAAAACGAAACAATAGTATTCGTAGAGGTAAAAGCATGGTCTGTTTTCGGGCAGGAAGACCTTCAATACAGTATTGATATCAAAAAGCAGCGTAAAATCATTAAAACCGCTAAGTTTTTTCTGCTTGAAAATCGAAAATATAGTAATATGTCAATTCGGTTTGACGTTATATTCGTCAAAAATAATACCATCAACCATCTTGCGTCAGCCTTCACGGAGCGTGTATGATTATAGAACAGGCTTTGCATTCCAAGAAACTGGAATTGCTGCGGCAGCGCATAAACGATGATAATTATCTCCATGCTGCAATTCAAAGACTGGCTCTTGTAATGAGCAGGGAATTAATGGAAATTTCTTCGGAAGGTGGTCGAAATGAGCAGCAGCGGAAAAGGCGGAAATAACCGCAGAAAAGGCATACCAAATAAAACGCGTTTCTCCGGACGGAGAGACGAATCTCAAAAACAATTAAAAAAACATAATTCAATAAACGGTGCAGATAATCTGTTCTTTGATGAAAAGTACGAAAAAAACCGCACTCAGGAGCGTCCCCACTGGACAGCTCCGGCTCTGCCCGCGAATCCTATCACTACTCCCGAATGCCCCTGGTGCGGAAAACAGATTAAGGATATTACAACCGCCATTTGCGATAAAGACACCGGAAATCCTGTGCATTTTGACTGCGTGCTTGCTCGAATTTCGCAGATGGAAAACCTTGATCTAAATGACAGCGTTTGTTATATCGGCGGAGGACGTTTCGGAATAATTCACTACAACAATCCTCCCGATACAAGGGATTTTACAATAAAGAAAATTTTTGAATGGGAAAATAAAGACATTAACAGCGAATGGCGGAAACCAATAAGCGAATATTATTCGTTAACTTAGGAGCGGAACATGATTGGAATTATCGGAGCGATGGAAAATGAATTAACTCTGTTATGCGAAACCATGGGGAAGTATACTTCGGAAAAAACCGGAGCGTTTGAATTTTTTACTGGAAAAATCGAAGGCAGGGATGTTACGCTGCTTCGATGCGGTATCGGCAAGGTCAGCGCGGCTGTCGGCTGCGCGCTTCTCATTCAGCGTTTTAAACCGGAGCTTGTTATTAATACCGGCTCCGCGGGCGGAGTCGGCAGCGGCTTGAAATTCGGCGACGCGGTTATTTCCACAGGGCTTGTTTATCATGATGTTGATGTTACGGCTTTTAATTACGCTCCCGGTCAGATTCCGGGGCAGCCTCAGATTTTTACTGTTGATGAAAAATATATAAAGCTCGCCGGAGACGCTGTTGACGAACTAAAAAAAGAGAATATCCTGCCGTCTGATTTTAATTACAGCAGAGGTTTAATCGGTTCCGGCGATGTTTTTATGCACAAACCTGAACGCATAACAAATGTATGCAAGACTTTTCCCGGTATTGCCGCTTTGGAAATGGAAAGCGCCGCGATTGCTCATGCCTGCAAACTTTTTTCAGTTCCCGTTCTGGTGATAAGAGCGTTGTCTGACATTGCGGGAACCGAGTCGCCTGTAACTCATGATGAGTTTTTACCGGTAGCTTCTAAACATTCGGCGCAGATTGTTATGAGAATTGTTAGAAATATTTAGCGTTTTTTAAAAGAGAGCAGGGAGAAATAATTATGAAGCGTTCTTTTTCCATTTTTTTCCAAATTATTTTGGTGATTGCGGTACTATTTACAGTAAATTGTTATCCGAGGGCGCAGGCGCAGACTTTGCCGGCGCAGGAAGAAGTGCAGATGATTTTGGCGCAGGCTCAGATAAATAGACCTGTTGACAACACTCCGTCTGTTTATATGACCGCGCAAATTACTCCTGCGGGATTGATGGCTGTATATGAGGCTTTAGGACTTAATGCAAACGGCAGCGTCGCTGTTAAAATCAGCACGGGAGAGCCGGGGAATACGCACTTTCTTGCGCCTTCCTTAATTAAGGATTTGGTGCAGAAGGTTAACGGCACAATTGTTGAGTGCAATACCGCCTACGGCGGAAGACGCGCAAGCACTGCCGCTCATTATCAGGTTGCCCGTGATCACGGGTTTGCGGCAATTGCGCCTGTTGTTATCATGGATGAAAAATCAGATATAAGCCTTCCTGTTATTAACGGCAAACATTTAAAAGAAAATATTATAGGCGCGCGTTTTACAGAGTTTAATTTTCATATTGTTCTTTCTCATTTTAAAGGACACCAGATGGGCGGCTTCGGCGGAGCTTTAAAAAATCTGTCCATCGGCTACGCGTCAACGGCAGGTAAGGCTTGGATACATTCAGCAGGAAAGAGTAAGACAAGCATCCGCGGTGCGCAAAATGATTTTTTGGAATCAATGGCGGAAGCGGCAAAGACTATTGTTGACGCAAATAAAGGAAGAATTCTTTACATCAATGTGATGAATCACCTTTCTGTTGACTGCGACTGCAACGGCAGACCGGCTGCTCCGACAATGGCTGATATCGGAATACTCGCTTCCCTCGATCCTGTCGCGCTGGATCAAGCCTGCGTCGATCTTGTTTATGCTGCCAGTGACGGGCGCGATCTTATCAGGCGGATTGAATCAATGAATGGGCTTTTAACCATTGAACATGCCGAAAAAATCGGAATCGGAAAAAGAGAATACAAATTAATCAAATTATAATAAAAACGGTGTCATACGCAAGTTTGCCGCCAAAGAGTTATATGTGATTGAGATCATTCAGCGCGAATTAATTTATATTTGGTATTATTTCTCCATTCAGTTTGAGCAAATCGCAATGTACTGGGCTCTTGGAATGGCGCTCGGCTCTCTTGTTTCTGTTTTCGGCAAAGAAAAAATTCACGCTATGTTTGCGGCAATGCGCGAAAAAAAACTGGGTATCTTCGGCTTAATTCCGGCGGCTTTGCTGGGAATAGCCTCTCCTTTGTGCATGTACGGCACAATCCCGATTGCCGCCTCTTTCGCAGAAAAGGGAATTGATGACGACGCGAATTTCCAGTCAATGATCGCCGCATTCATGATGAGTTCGATCCTTTTAAATCCGCAGTTGTTATTCTACACCGCCGCTCTGGGGATTCCGGCGCTTGTTATACGTTTTATCCTCTGTTTTTTGTGCGGCATCGCGGCAGGTATTGCCATAAAATATTTTTTTAAAAACAAACAATTTTTTTATTTTTCTGGCTTTTACGCTCCGGCGAACTCACGCGATACCGATCCCAATCTTCTTATCCGCTATCTAAAAAATTTCGCAAGAAATTTAAAAGCCACGGCTCTCTTTTTTCTCGCCGGTGTGCTGCTTTCCGCCCTTTTTCAGCGTTATGTTCCGCAGGAAGCGTTCGCGCGTCTTTTCGGCAGCGGCAACCGCGGTTTTGGTTTATTGATGGCGGCGACAGTCGGCGTTCCGCTTTATGTCTGCGGCGGCGGAACAATTCCGCTGCTCCAGTCATGGCTTCACAGCGGACTGAGCATGGGAGGAGCCGCCGCGTTCATGATTACAGGACCTGCCGCAAAAATTACAAATTTAGGCGCATTAAAAATAGTTCTGGGATTTAAACACTTTTTGTTTTATCTGGGTTTTGCTTTAGTTTTTGCGCTGTTAAGCGGCTTGGTAATCGACTTGTTTTTTTATGTGTTTCATTAAATCTGTATAGGATAATTATCAAAATTCTTTTAATATATTTATATGGCAGGAAACAAACAAAAAATTAATTTGTATCCCATTCTTGTAATCATATTCGCGTTAACAATCGGCGCTGTTATCTTTATTGTCCAGATACAGAAAAATGATATTATCGCGGACCTTTCGCTGAACCGCGCCAAAACAGCCAATCAGAGCCTGGTCAATTATCTTGTAGAGCTAGAAGAAAGAGTAATAGTAAGAGCGGACGTTGTTGCAGGCGATGATTCTGTTTTGGCAGCCGTTAAGAACAGGGATCACGCGTCTCTTAGAAGGGAACTAAACAATTATGTGCAAGGTCTGGATTATATCAGCATCAGCGATGAGAATGGAATTGTTCTTGCAAGATCCCATAATGATTCCACAGGAGATGATATTACCAGGTTCGCAGGCATTAGAAAAGTATTGCAAACAGGCAGACCCGCGTTAACTTTGGGCGGAATAGATACACTTAACAGCCGTCTTACGATTTACGCAAGCGATCCGATATATGACGGTGATATTTTAGTTGGTTTAGTCAGCTGTTTTTATGATTTGGAAAGAAGCGAATATGTTAATTCATTTAAGGAAAGAACGGGCTGCGAAGCGACTGTTTTTCTGAAAGATGAGTGCATTAGTTCCACTCTTGTTGATGAATCCGGCGGCAGCATTGTTGGCACAAGAGCTCATGATTTTATCGTACGAACAGTTCTTGAAGAAAGAAATGAATATCTGGGTAATCTGGAATTGTACGGCAAGGTTTACGGAGTATGTTACACGCCATTAATATTCGATAATGAAGTCATCGGAATGCTGTTTGCAGGAGTAGACATTCAGCCTACAATTACAGCCCAGCGTAACATGAATATCTGGATTATTTTTGCCGGCATAATCGGTTTTATTATTTCTGTTATACTTTTTATCATTTCCAATATTGTTACGCGCAAATACGCCAAACTTGCTGAAAGGCAGCTGAATCAGCAGAAACTTATGGCTGATATCTCCAGAAGTTTTTTAGCGGACATTAATAATGATACGCTGATTACAAAAACGCTGCAAATGGTCGGCGAATTTATGAATATTTCGCAGATACTTTTTTTCAGGTTAAAAGATGACGGCGTAACACTAATCTGCCGCAATGAGTGGATAAATCCGAAACTGGGATTTAATACGCGTATCGGAAGCTGCCTGCCGCTGAGAGAACCAATTCTTTCCATTATTGAAAATCTAACAGCAGGCAGCGGCAAAGACGCATGTTTGTCCTCTGATGATCCTGTCATAAGAAAGGCAATGCTGCCTTACCGGGCAAATTTTAAAAATTATATTACTACGCCGGTTTATATAAAGGGCGAAATGATCGGAGTGATTGATTTTTCCAGGACAGAATCCGATCATGAGTGGAGCGCAAGCGAGATAAGCCTTGCGACGCTTTTTGCGAATACCATGTCCAGCGTATTTGAACGCGAAGCGATGGTGCGGCGAACCTCCATTGTGGAAAATTCTCCGATTATGATTTTTTATTCTGATGTTGAAGGAAATTTGGCTTATGCCAATCCGGCTGCCGCGACCATTACAGGTTATACAATTGCTGAGCTTTATGAAGGCGGATTCGGCCTCATTGTCGATCTGGATGATGTTTATTCCGAGATTAAATATCATAATCAACAGGCTCTTGATAAAGGCATGGTTAAACACGAGATCAATTTAAAATGTAAAGACGGACAGAAGCGCATTTTAAGTGTAACAATTTTTAGATTAGAAGATAATATGCTTGCCGCGATATGTATCGATTTAACCGAAATCCGGGAGCTTGAAGCAGCGCTGACAATAGCAAAGGAAAACGCGGAACAGGCAAGCAGCGCAAAGAGCGACTTCCTTTCCAACATGAGCCATGAAATGCGGACGCCGATGAACGCAATTATCGGCATGACAACAATTGCGAAAAGAACCGCGGATTCTGAGCGAAGAATGTACGCGCTTAATAAAGTTGAAGAATCATCAAAACATCTGCTTGGAATAATCAATGACATACTTGATATGTCAAAGATCGAAGCCAATAAACTTGAGCTTTCGGAAGTTCATATTGAATTAAGAAGCCTTTTGCAAAAAGCGGTTTCCTTTGAACGCATACACATAGACGAGAAACAGCTTAAATTAAGCATGAATGTCGAAGAAAATGTGCCGTATTTTTTTATCGGCGATGATCAGAGGTTAACACAGGTGCTTACAAACCTGCTTTCAAACGCCGCGAAATTTACGCCTGAAGACGGCGAGATCGTTATCAATGTATCTCAAGTTGGTTCTGATGACGAAACCTGCGAACTTCGATTTGAAGTATCAGA
>Ga0209755_10005585_pt1 | contig 14252 bp, 14 predicted proteins | sample TergutCo191P1_FD_187301 | JGI IMG/M metagenome (GOLD analysis project Ga0209755, IMG submission 187301) | Cornitermes sp. P1 segment gut microbial communities from Petit-Saut dam, French Guiana - Co191P1 (SPAdes) (version 2) | ecosystem: Host-associated > Arthropoda: Insects > Digestive system... | reverse complement strand
AGTGCCTCGACCGACGCATCCCGTCGATGGAGGGGATGGCCGCGGAGGTACGGTCATGGGTGGCGCAGCGGAACGCCGAGAAAGCCACGGTGCGATGGCGGTTCACCACGGCGGACGCAAGGATCAGACTGAGGCATTTGTATCCACTGATTTAGCTTTCGTGGTGCACTAGAACGTTAAGCAAAATCCGCTACGCGGCTCTTGCTTTAACAGGCGGCGTAAACCCGCAGCCTGTTAAACGAAGTGTAGGCTAAAAAATTTTGAAAATATATCTTGACAGATTATATTTTTTTTATTTATTGCGAAGCCTTTGGTTTAATACCCCGTAGCTTGCTGCGGTAACTGGGGGTACGGGGGATTTGTTCCCCCGCATACGCAAAGATTTCTAAGTGAAATCTTCGATACCCAGGAGCTTGCTCCTGGGAGATTTATTTTTAAAATGCCTTAAGTAAAGGTAATAAAAATTGGAGGAAAATTATGATTTTTGTTCTAGTTGTGATAAAGACATTGGAGAAGGAACAAAATTTTGTTCTGGTTGTGGAACAGAAATACAGGAAGAAACACAGCCACAAAATTCAAATAGTGAGCAAGATGCATTTCAGAATAAAGATACAGCAAATGAACAAGGATTTGTTTATATAATGGACAAGAATCATAGGGCTACTTTGGAAAATGAAGAAGTTTTGATGAAAAAAAAGAATTGTGGTGCAAAATGGGATGGTTTAGAGGCATCTACAATAGACAATTCAACTTCGGGCAAAGTTTCAGTTACTTCAAAAAAATAATTTTTGAAGTAAACAGTTGGCTTGTATCCTCGGATTTTGTTGGTGTTTATGTATCCATTAGCAGATTGATACAATAACAAAAGAAAAATTGATGCCTTTCGTTAAGCAAGTATGTATTACATTAAAATATGGAATGAAAATTTCATTTCAATTATATTCAGGTGTAGATAAAATGATCGATATTGTGAAACAACAAATGAAGTTACATGGGTAAAATTGTATACAGGTAAAAGGTAGACATAGATAAATGGTGTACGCCCCCATACGCGTTAACTTACAAAGTAAAATGTGATAAAATACAGGAATGAGAGGGGAAAAAGGCTGGTTCGCTCTGCTGTTGGAGATGCTGCCCGAAGGCTGGGAAGCGAAGGCGAAGGAACTCGGAGCGATGCGCCGCGCGCGAGGTGAAAACACCCGGGGAATTGCTGCGGCTGCTACTGCTGTACTTTACGGAAGGGAAGTCGTTCGCGGGGACGGCCGCGCTTGCGAAGGTGTCCGGCCTCGCCGACATAAGTAAGGTCGCGCTGTTCAAGCGGATGCGGAACAGCAAGGACTGGCTGAAATGGCTGGGCCAAAACGTGTACCGCCGCGCCGGGCTGACGACGGCGAAGCCCGCGTGGTTGAAGGACAGGGACGCGCTGCTTGTGGACGGCAGCGAGGACGTGAAGTGCGGGGTACGAAGACAGTGTTACATGCTGCACTACAGCCTCGAACTGTTCACGCTTGACGCGCGCGAATTTATCGTCACCGACATTAACACCGGCGAGCGGCTGTCCAACTTCAAGGACATAAGAAAAGGCGACATAGTCGTCGGGGATCGCGCGTACGGTAACATGCCCGGGATAGCGCACGTCAGGAAGTTCGGCGCGGATTTCGCGCTTCGGGTGCGCGGCTGGAAACACGCGTTTTTCGACGAAAAAAACAGGAAAATGGACATGTCCGGGCTGCTTTCCGCGCTGAAGGAGGGCGAGGCGGCCGACATTTCTGCCAGATGCCTGGTGGACGGCCGATACGAGCCTGTGCGGGTCTGCGCGCTGAGGAAAGACGCTGAAAGCGAGGGTGCGGGGCTGAAGCGGCTGACTAAGGAGAACCAGCGCAAGAAGGGCGGCCGGCCCGTAAGCCAGGCACAGAGGGAAAGCAACAAGTACGTGATCGTGGCGACGTCGCTGGGAAAGGAGGCGTCGGCCGCGCAGGTAATGTAAGTGTACCGGGCGCGGTGGCAGATAGAGATGGCGTTCAAGCGGCTGAAGTCGCTGTTCTCCTACAACGACGTGCCGATGGATGACAAGGAAAACGCCTTCGAGTGGTTTTACGGAAAGCTGCTGCTGGCCGCCCTGTGTGAAACGCTCGTTAACACGGGGCGTTTTCCCCCCTCCGGAACAGACGGGGAGCGAGGGGGCCCCCCTTGTCCGGAGCGGATGAGTCTGTGGTGCGAGCTGCGGGTGGCGTTGACGCTGATGGCCCTGATGTTGCTTGAGCCTCTATGGGGCGCCGATCTGCATGGGCGGCTGGGCCTTTTGTCGGACGCCTGCAAGGATTCGAAACGGGCGAGGCTTCCCCGGTTGTGTTCTTTCGATACTTCATAGGTTAACGCATATGGTGTACGCCCCCACTTCGTTTAACGTTCTAAGTATGCGACGTTCCAGCCCACCTTATAAAGCAAACCTCAGGTTTGCGGTGGGCTGGAATGTGGGTGAGAGAAAACCACACAAAGCCGAAGGCGACTGCGGTTTTTCGAACCCCGAGGGCGCGAATAGCGCCTGTAGCGCATACTGTTTGTTAAGTGCAGTAGGGCGTTCTTTATATTTTTTTTACATTAACTGATAAATTATATTCGTATAATTCTACAAATGGTAAATCTTCCGTTGCTTTTTTTAACCTGTTTGTTATTTCTTTTGCAATAATTATTACACGTACATTTTTTTGATTAAATATTTGCTTTATCATTCCTTTGTAATATAATGCCTGTCCAATAACTTTTTCATATCCTTGACTTACCTTTAATTCAATTACAACAGGTATACCATTTTTATCCATTGCTAATATATCAATTCTTTTATTATTACTGTCTACAGAATATTCTATACCATTTTCATTACTGTTAGGGTCTATATATAATTTTAATCTATTTTCAATAATATCTAAATTTTTGCAAGATAATCACGTAAATCTGATTCATATGCAAAACTTGAATTTTCTGTTTCCTCTATTTCATTTTCTTCATCTGAATCAATACTATTCAAAAATTTTTTATATAAATTTCTATAGAATTTTAATTTTCTTTGACCTACTTCTGTTTTACCATATGACCAATGTTCGTCAATAAAATTATTTAACAAATTATTTTCATCCAATAAATTTGTTATTTTTGCTCTTCTTAATGTTGATGAATATTTTTATATTTATTTCTTGATTGTTTGATTTTTATAACATCATTTTCCAATCCTTTTTCTACTAGATAAGGATATGCATAATTTAGTGGAAGTGTCTCTGTTTCATTATTATCATTTTTTGCCATTTATTTCCTCTTATTCAATTATTCCAAAAAATGTAAAATATGTCAATATCTATTTTTATTATTTTATTCCCCTAGCCCTATTGCACTTAACAAACGGTAACTGCTGTTCGGCGGTTCGGGTTACGCAAAACCGCAGTCGGGCTGCGCTCTTTGTGCGGTTTTTCTCCGCCACATTTTGCTAGCTCTGGTCTTGCTTCGCAAGCCCTTATTCGGGCTGGCAAAACATCAGTTACCTAACACTGGTATTCTGGGACTTTGCGTCAATACGGCGTTCACATGCCCTGCACATTCCAAACCCCTTTCTTGAAACATGTCGTGGTTTGTTATATCGTAATTTTAGCAAAAACGGAGCGGAAATGTCAAATGTTGTCCTGCTGGGACTGGTAAGCCTCTTTACCGACATCAGCACCCAGATGATTTATCCCATCATTCCCCTGTACCTGTCGATGGTGCTGGGCGCGGGGCCGGCGATTATAGGTATAATAGAGGGAATCGCCGAAAGCGTCGCCGGCGTGGTCAGGCTTTTTTCCGGGGTGATGGCCGACAGGCATGGAAACAAGAAGCGCCTGGCCTTTATCGGCTACGCCGGATCGATGCTGAACAAGCTGATCATTATATTCTCGGCGACCTGGGGCGGGGTTTTGGCGGCGCGAATCATCGACAGGCTTGGCAAGGGCATCCGCACCGCCCCCAGGGACGCGCTGATCGCGGAATCCGGCGGGTGTTCCCGCATGGGGAAGGCTTTCGGTTTGCACAAGGGGCTTGACCTTTTCGGCACGGCGGTGGGGATAATGCTGGCCTGGCTTGTCGTTTCCGGCAGACTTGACTGGGCGATGGCGCAAATCGGAGGATTGTTTGATGGTTTGCTCATGCCGTTTACGAGTGGTTCCATGGGCGACTATGTTGTAAACAACGACGTTGCGGGCAACTACGGCGCGGAGGTCTCCAGATACAGAACGGTTTTCGCGCTTTCCATAATCCCCGCGCTGATCGGCCTTGTCTTTCTTGCCTTCGTCAAGGAGAAAGCCGCCGCCAAAACTGAAGGAGCCACATGGACGAAGAAACCGGTTTCCTTTAACTGGAAAAACCTTGACGGCAGGCTAAAGCTTTTTCTGGTTTTCATTTTTGTCTTCACCCTGGGCAACTCGTCCAACGTGTTCATCATTCTGCGGGCGGTGGACGTGGGTTTTTCGCCGACAAGCGTAATCCTTCTATACTTTGCCTTCAACATGACCGGCTCCCTGCTCGCGTATCCCACCGGACTTCTTTCGGACAGGTTCGACAGGAAAAACGTTCTGTGCGCCGGCTATTTCCTGTACGGAGTTGTGTACCTGGGCATTGCCCTGGTGTCAAGCGGCACGGCGTTCGCAACGCTGTTTGTCGTCTACGGCTTTTACACCGCGCTGACCGCCGGGGTTGAAAAAGCGCTAATCGTTGACATAGTGCCCGGGGAACACAAGGCGAGCGCGTTGGGTCTGCACGCCGCCATCGTGGGGATTGGCCTTTTGCCCGCGTCCGTCATCGCCGGTTTCCTGTGGCAGTGGGTTGGGCCTTCCGCGCCATTCCTGTTTGGCGGGGTTCTGGCGTTTGCTACCAGCGTTGCAATGTTTTTCGTCCTGTCGGGCGGAGTGCAAAAGGCTGCGCCGCAATAGGGGAAACGATGAAGATACGCGAGGAACACCCCACCGATTACCCCGAGGTTTACGAACTTGTAAAAACGGCTTTCGCGACCTTGCCCGACGCGGACGGGACGGAGGCGGACTATCTGAATGACATCAGAAAAAAAGAAACGTTCATTCCGGAGCTCTCCCTGGTAGTCGAACATGAAAACCGCAAGCTCATCGGACAAATTGTGCTGTATAAAACCAACATCGTCACGCCGGACAAAACGATCACGGAACTTGTTTTATCCCCAATATGCGTTCACCCAGATTACTTCAGGCGCGGCATTGCGCGGGCGTTGATGGAAAGTGCGTTCGTGCGTGCAAAGGATTTGGGATACTCGGCGGTATTCCTTTGCGGCGATTCGCAGTTTTACCGCAAAGTCGGGTTTGCTCCCACTTATACGCACGGCATTTACCACGTTACGGACGCGGACAAAAACGCAGAATGGTGCATGGTGCAGGAATTGGTTTGCGGGGCGTTAAAAGGTATCAACGGGGTTGTGGATATTGTATGATGAAGATAGCTATTTATGGCGCGGGTTCCATGGGAACGGTTTTGGGTGCCTTCCTTTGCAGGGCCGGATACAGGGTCGATCTTATAAGCCGCGATCGGGAGCATATCGAAGCACTCAAAACAACGGGGACAAAAATCACCGGGGAAATCTCGCTTTCCACGCCGCCCTTTGACGGCCTGGAAGATATGGGCCTCGCCATGCTTCCCTACGAAGTTTCCGACAATGGAACCGTAATCAAAAAGCACGTTCCCATTCCGTTTTCCGATGCAACGGAAATCGTCCAGCCGTGGTAATCGACAACCCACTTTACCACGGCCAGCCCCAGGCCCAAGCCCTGTTCCCGGCGGGAAGACGTTCCGCGAAAAAACATGTCAAAGATATGCGGCAGGGCTTCCCCGTCGATTCCTGGACCGTTGTCGCTGACAATAATCTCCACGGCATTTTCCTGGCGAATGGCGGCTATGCGAATAATCGATTCCTTGGGCGTATGGCGAACGGCATTGTGAATCAAATTTTCAAAGGCTCTAAGCGCCAGCCTTTCGTCCATGGGGACGCAGATATTTTCGGGCAGGTTTATGTCGTGGGTTAACGTGTGTTGCAGTAGTTCAACGTCACTGCCCATGGTTTTGACCAGCTTTTGCAAAAAGGCCCGCAGGTCGATATGCTCAAGCTGCGTCCGCCATTCCCCGGTTTCCATGCGCACAAAATTGAGAAGATCGTTAATCATGTCCTCAAGATGTTCCGCTTTTTCCACGATTATTTCCGTGGCGTTGGCTCGGGAAGCCGGATCGTCGGTAATGCCGTCCTCAATCGCCTCTGCGTAGCCTTTAATCAGGGCCAGCGGGGTTTTTAGATCGTGGGTAATCCCCATGATAAAGCGGGATCGCCGCAGTTCGTCTTCTTTTAGGGCGTTGCGCATTTTGTTAAGGGAATTTGTAAGCGAAGTAATCTCGTTGCTGCCCTTGACATCCACGTTAAGATCCAGTTCCCCCTCGGCAATGCGGCGGGTGGCGTCTTCCAGAACCTGAACGGAACGGGTTATCGTTCTGGCGATTACGACGGACATACTGACGGAAAATATTGCCAGTATGATGATGAAAATAAACACCACAAAAAGAAAGGTGAAAAATGGTGTCCATACCATTCTATATACTGGGGTTACCGCCTTGGCAAATAGATATAACCGGCTTCCATTCTGAATCGTGGAGGCAAGCAGATGCAGATTCGTCTGGGATGCGGTGCCAAGCATGGACAGCATGGTTTCCTGCGAAGTAAAACTGCCAGGGGTAAATTCCGGAATCGTTGAGTACAAAACAAGGTAATCGTCCCTGAAGACTGCGATTTCACCGAAACTCCGGGAACGGGCGACAATTCTGGTGGCGGATGCCCAATCCTGGGCACTGATGTAATCGTCCATCAACGTGGAAATTTCCTCGTGCGAGGGAATGCCGTATGTGTCGTAGGCATGGAACAAACGATTGTGTACTATGCTGACAAAAAAAACGAGTGCTGGGGTCAGCACGATGCTGGCCACCAAAAGCCGCGCCTGTGTCTGAATTTTCACGGCCTGCCTCCTTCCTGCACGTCCGCGTTAAAACGATAACCCATGCCGTGTACCGTTTCTATGTAAATAGGATTTGCGGTGTCCTCTTCTATTTTTTTTCGCAGGCGCTGGATATAAACCGCCACGGTGGTAAGGTCGCCGTAGTTGTTTTTCCAAACACCATTGTAAATGGCCTCTGCACCCATTGGTTTTCCAGGATGCGTGGTGAGCCAAGCCAAGCAACTGTACTCCTTTGCGGAAAGCGGCACTCGTTCGCCATCCTTCTTTAGGATGCATGAATCGTAGTCAAGGACAAAAGGGCCAAACCTGAAAATATTTTCCCTGCCTTCCTCGAACCGCTTCTCGAAATCACGGAAACGGCGGAAAACCGCTCTAACGCGGGCGACAAGGACTTTGGGGGAAAACGGTTTGGTGATGTACTCGTCCGCGCCGATTCCAAGGCCGCCAATCTGATCCTCGTCGCTGTCTCTTGCGGAAACGATCAACACGGGTGTGTCGCTGTTACGTCGGAACTTCTGCAAGAACTCGAACCCGTCCATGCCGGGGAGGTTTATGTCCAGAATCACAAGCTCCGGCGGCCATTCATCGATAACGGCAAAACCTTCCTCGCCGCTTTCGGCAATGCGTACTTCGAAGCCTTCCTTGGACAGGTAAAGGGATACGAGATCGGCAAGCTCCCTTACGTCCTCTATGACCAGAATTTTCCCCTGCATGATGACAGTATATTTGACCGCCTTTTTTGCCGCAACAAAAAAAAGCGGATATAACAAAAAATTATATCCCGTTAATCCCCCGTAAATGGCCTTTTTTCACCGCCGCCCCTATTCTTGAAGCATGAAAACAAAAAACATACTTTTTGCCGTCTTGGTTTTGTCCACCGGAATCGTCCCGGCCTTTGCGCGGGAAGCGCAAACCGGAACCGTGCAGGTCATCACCATCGACGAAGCTGTGCGGATTGCACTGGACAACAACCTGAGCCTTAGGCGAAGCGCCGTCAATCTTGGAACGGTCAGACGGGCTGCTGACCGTTCGTGGAACGGTTTGCTGCCATCGCTGAACGCGTCGGCCATGGTCAGCCATCCCACTTCCGTCACCGGGCCGGTTGCCCCTCCACGCATCGACACTTGGACACCTGGCTTTCACGTATCCGCAGGGATCACGTTTTCCACCGCCACCATCGAGAATATTCGAAGGGCAGGGGCCGATTACGAAGCCGGGCTTTTGAGCTACGAGGCGGCGCGGGAACAACTGGAGCTACAGGTGCGCAGACTGTTTTACCAAATACTCCTGCTCAATGCCAACCGGGAGCTTGCCGCCCAGAGTTTCGAGAGCGCCCGTTTCCGGTACGAGCAAACCGCCGCCCTTGCCCGTGTGGGACAGGCTTCAAGGCTGGATGAGCTTTCGGCACGGGTGGATATGGAAAACCAGCGTCCCGCCATGATGAACGCGGAAATCAGCTACATTAACGCACTGGACTCCTTCAGAACGGTTTTGGGAATTCCGGCGGAAACACCGATAAGGTTGGACGGCACTCTTGCCGTGGGAATCATCGACGACGTTTCAGGCATTACGGCCAACATGGGGACACCGCTTGAAGTGTCAATGTTATTGGCGTCAATCAGGTCGATGGAGGCGCAGCGGAACACGATTCGAAACGGTGCGCATGTTCCAAGCCTGAGACTGTCGTGGGATTCCACGCCGCTCTACATCCATGACGGAAGTTGGAACAATGGAAACTGGATTGACGGCTCCGGTTCCTTCACCATTAGCCTTGGTCTTAGCCTTGACAGTTTTTTCCCATGGTCGAACACAAGAACCCAGATTGCCGCCATTAACGACAACATTCGCGCCACGGAAATTCAGGTGACGGAAACGTTGCGGAACAGGGAAAACAGGATTAACCAGAATGTCAGAACCGTTGTGAACATTCTGGAATCGCTGGGGGCGATAGAGTTGAACGTGGAACTGGCCCAAAGTACCTATGAGATGATCGCCGACGCTTTTAGAACCGGCGCGGCGGATTACCAGCGTTTGCGGAACGCCGGGGACGGTCTTGCGCAGGCCAGACACCGTCTTTTGCAGGAGCAGTTCAACCTTGCCATTGCGCTGCTGGACATTGAACGAGAGCTGAATATCCCATTCGGGACATTAGGAAGAGGAGAATAACCATGAAAATGAAGAAGAAAAACCGCATCGCATTAGTGGCGGTGTTGGTAACGGTAACGGCGCTGAATGTCGTTTTCAGGCTGGTAACGGGAAGCGGGGATGCCGCTTACGGAGCACAGGCAATGCCGGCTGCGGTGTTTACCGTTCGCACGGAATACGCGGAAATCCGCACGCTTCAGGCGCACCTTGAGGTAAACGCAAACATCGTCAGCGCACATCAGGTGGCGGTTATGCCGGACGCAAACGGAAGACTGGTGTCCATGAGCGTCGGCCTTGGTTCCGTGGTGCAGAGCGGGGCGGTCATCGCGCAGGTTGACCCCTCGCGCCCCGGTGCCGTTTTTCAGCTTAGTCCCGTTCACGCCCCGGTGTCCGGCATGGTGGTTTCAACCCCGGTGCCGGCGGGTTCCACGGTCGGCACCGGAACGCCGCTTTTGACCATTGCCGTCGGCGGCGACATCGAAATCGAGGCCCGCATCCCGGAACGCGAAGTGGGCCAGCTTCGCACCGGCCTTAGCGCCGAGGTTCGCCTTGAGGCTTTCCCCAGCGAAACCTTTGCCGCTACGGTAACGCGGGTTTCTCCGGTGCTGGATCCCGTTTCCCGGACAAGGGCAATAACCCTGCGCTTTGACCGCCGCGATCCCCGGATCAGCTCCGGAATGTTTGCCCGCGTCAGGCTAAACACCAGGACCTACGAAAACGTGATCTCAATTCCCCAGCAGGCGCTTACCGAACGCCGGGGGGCAACCGTGGTTTACGTTTTGGCCGACGATCCCGACGGCGCGCACCGCGTTGAAATGCGGGAAGTAACAATCGGGGTAAACGTTGACGGCGAAGTCGAAATAAGACACGGCCTTGAATCCGGCGAAGCCGTGGTGGTGCAGGGCCAGCAGTTTCTTGCGGACGGCACTCCGGTGCGAGTGCTGGGGAGGACGTTGTGAGTCTGGCGGCAAAAATCGTAAAAAGACCGGTTCTTGGAATCGTGGTCTTCGCGCTTATCGCCGTCGTTTCGGCGTTTCTTGTTCCCGGTATTGCCATTGACATGCTTCCGGAAATCGAAATTCCCTTCGTCCTGGTAATAACCACGTACCGGGGGGCGGGGCCAGAGACCGTCGAGAACTCCGTAACAAGGGTGCTGGAATCGCAGTTGGTGAACATAAGCGGATTGAAAAACATCACCTCCATATCGAGCGAGGGTATGAGCATGGTGATAATGGAATTCGACTTTGGTGCCAATCTTGATGCCAAAGTCAGCGACACCAGGGACAGGGTTGACCGGGTAAGGCGCGCGCTGCCGGCCGACGTGGACGCGCCCCTCATCCTTCAGCTTGATCCCAACGCGGAGCCCATTCTCCGCATCGCGGTGCGCGGCAACCGCACCAACAACGAACTGTACGCCATCGCCGCGGACCTGATTGTCGATCTTCTTGAACAGGTGGACGGCGTGGCGAGTACCGAAGTCCGGGGCGGCACCGAGCGGCGGGTGCGCGCGGACGTTTCCCAAAACCGGCTTGAGGCTTACGGCCTTACCATAACCGGCGTGGCCGGAACCCTTGCGGCGCAGAACGTGGAACTGGGCGCCGGTTCCATCGTGGACGGTGCCAGAAATTACGCCATCAGGACGACGGGTGGGTTCCGCTCCGTGCAGGACATTGCCGAAACCGTTATCGCAAGGCGCGGGGACGTGGACATAAGGCTTCTGGACATCGCGGACGTGTACATGGGTTACGCGGAGGAAACTTCCGCGGCGTTCATAAACGGGGAAAGCGGCATTTTCATTACCGTAACAAGACAGAGCGGCACCAACGCAGTCGAGGTCGCCGACAGGGTGTACGAAAGACTGAACGAGATTCGCCTTCTTCTGCCGGCGGACGTAAGCATGGAAATTATTCAGGACAGCACGGTTCAGATACGCGACATGATGGACGAGCTTGTGAACTCCGCGCTGTTTGGGGCGCTGCTGGCAATGGCGGTGCTGTTCCTGTTTCTGCGGAATGTCAAAAGCACTGTCATAATCGGCATATCCATTCCGTTTTCCATACTGGTAACGCTTTTGGTGATGAACCTTATGGGCCTTACGCTGAACATGCTTACCATGACCGGCCTTATCCTTGGCGTGGGTCTTGTCGTGGACTGCTCCATCGTAATACTTGAAAACATTTTCAAGTATCGCGAACGGGGAACAAAACCGGAGATTGCCGCCATTCTGGGCAGCCAGGAGGTAATGACCTCGATTTTTGCCGCCACCATTACCACGCTGTGCGTGTTCGTTCCCATGATTCTTTTCAGGAACGATTTGGGCTTTATCGGCATAATAGTGCAGGATCTTATCGTTACCGTGGCGATTTCCCTTGCGTCAAGTCTTTTCATCGCCGTTTTTCTTGTGCCGGTTCTTGCAGGAAAATACCTGCCGCTGTACACCAGAACCCAGAGACCGCTGCGCAGCAAAATCCTTGCCAAAATAGACGGGGCCGTCGACGGCGGAATGAAGGCCCTTACCAAAAGCTACTCCGGGCTTCTTGCCGTTGCGGTCAGGCACAGGCTTGCCACTGCGGTTATTGTTTCCGCCGTTTTTCTCGGATCGTGCCTGTCGCTTACAAGAATGCCGGTTGTGATGATGCCGCCCATGAACGAGGATTCCTTTACCCTTAACGTGCAGCTTCCGCTGGGCACGGTCTACGACGACACCATGGCGGTGATGATGCAGATTCAGGAAATCGCCCTTAGCGAAATCAACGGTATCAGAAGCGTTGTTACCGAAGTCGAACAGTCAAGCGGCTCGATGAACGTTACCCTGGACCTTGGTCTGCCGGGCGCGGATTCGTCCGAACAGGCGATGAACCGTCTGCGTGCCCGGTTCGGCGATTTTCCGAATGCGGAATTAAGTTTTGGCCAGGGCAGGGGGGGGATGACGGGATCGGACATCGAGCTGGTTCTGCGCTTCCACGACATTCGCCAGGGGCTTGCCACGGCGCAGGAAATACGCGGTTTGATAGAGGAAAGGGTACCGGAACTGCTGGAGGTTTCCGTGGACATGACCGAGGGGCTTCCGCAGGTGGAAGTGGTCATTGACAGGGTTCGCGCCTTCAACCTGGGGCTTTCGGTAGGCGCCATTGCCCGGGAAATCGCCGCTGCCATGAACGGGGTTACCGCTACCGTTTTCCGGCTTGACGGCAACGAGTATTCCGTCGTGCTTGAATTCCGCGAGGAGGACAGGGCCGGCCTGGACGATCTGGGGCGGATTTTCGTGGCCTCCAATACCGGGCATTTGATTCCGGTGTCCAACTTCGCCACGCTGGAAAGGGGGGAGGGACCGGTCAGCATAAGGCGGCAGAACCAGTCCAGGGTTGTAAGGATCACCGGAAGCCTTGCCTCAGGGGCGACGGCGCAGGATGTCGAACGGCAGATTCGCGAAGTACTGGACGCGGAGTTCCTTCTTCCCGAGGGCATGTCCCTGACCTACGAAGGGCAGGCCGGAGAGATCGGCGAAACCATGCAAACGTTTTTGGTAATAATAATTCTGGCGGTTATCCTGGTGTTCGGCACGATGGCCGGCGTGTACGAATCCTTCAAGGCTCCGTTCATCAACCTGTTCGCCATTCCGCTTGTGCTAATCGGCATAGTGGGGATTCACTTTATCACCGGGCAGGCCATAAGCATGTTCACGATGATAGGGCTGGTAATGCTTGTCGGAATCGTTACAAACAACGGTATCATTCTTGTTGACTACACCAACCTGCTTGTGGGTCGCGGTGTTCCGGTAAGGCAGGCCTGCATCGAGGCCGGGGAAGCGCGTCTGCGCCCGGTGCTTATGACGGCGCTCACGACGATCCTGGGGCTTGTGCCCATGGCCTTTTTCCCGGGCAATTCCGCCGGGTTTATCCAGCCCATCGGCCTTACGGTAATCGGCGGACTGGTGTCATCGACCTTTATCACGCTGTTCTTTATCCCGGTTCTCTACTCGCTGCTGAACGAGCGCAGGGTGAAAAATACTGAAACAAATCTTGAGGAGGGGCCGGCATGAAACGCATTGAGCTTATCGCGAACCGTTCTGTTGAAACCGAGATAATCGAGGCTTTGGAAGAGGCCATCGAAGACTTCCATTACACTTTGCTGCCGCAGATACACGGCAAGGGGAAAACCAGGTACCGGCTGGGAACCGCCACATGGCCGGAGCTTAACTTTTTTCTTATCAGTTATCTTGACGACGAAACCGCAACCAAAGCGGAGGCGGCGGTTAGGGGAGTGAAGGGGAGGTTTCCCGGCGAGGGGATTAAGCTTTTCGTGATGGATGTTATGGACGTGCGGTGATCGAATGCCCCGATTATCAGGCTAATTTTGAGGTTCGTCTTGACTTTAGCCTGAATCGGTGGCTGTTGACGGTGCATGTGCGCGAAATTAGCGTAAATCATATGGTGCTTGCAATTTATGCGGATAAGCCGTATAGTATAGGGCATGAAGGCGATGACGGCTTCCTATGCGGAAACGAATTTCTCGGATGTACTTACCCAGGTGATGAACGGGGAAAGATTCGAAATCCTGCACGGCGGTTCGAATGAACCGGTCGCCATGATAGTGCCAATCGAAAACAAGGCGACAAGGGAAATAGGGGTCCTGAACGGAAAAGCGACTTTCGCCCAGAAAGGCGACGGAAAGATTTCCGAGGAAGACTTTCTGGGGTTATGACCTATCTGTTGGATACCCACACATTTATCTGGGCGGTGCTGGAAACGGGCAAATTAAGTAAAAACGCCTACGGCATAATTACCGACACAAGCAACAAAATCTGCGTAAGCGTGGTTTCGTTTTGGGAAATATCGCTGAAAACAGGCATCAAAAAATTCTCTTTCGAGAATCTCGACGTAAAAGATTTTCCCGTCTACGCAAGGGACATGGGTTTCGACATAATGGACATGCGGGAAAACGAGGCGATGACGTTTCATGAATTGCCGCAAAAAACAAAACACAAAGACCCGTTTGACAGAATGCTGATCTGGCAGGCAATCACCAAAAACATGACGATGATAAGCAGGGATGAACTGT
>Ga0209755_10005584_pt1 | contig 14254 bp, 11 predicted proteins | sample TergutCo191P1_FD_187301 | JGI IMG/M metagenome (GOLD analysis project Ga0209755, IMG submission 187301) | Cornitermes sp. P1 segment gut microbial communities from Petit-Saut dam, French Guiana - Co191P1 (SPAdes) (version 2) | ecosystem: Host-associated > Arthropoda: Insects > Digestive system... | reverse complement strand
ACGAACAATAAAAACCTATGTACGTTTTGTGTCGGGCATATTGAATTATGCCATTAAGAAAAGGCTCATAACCTACAACCCCTGTACAACCGTTGATTTCCCAAAGGAGCGACCAAAAGAACAGCTAACCCATGAGATTTACAGCGTTGAAGAAGTCAAGCACCTGTTAGAATTATTAAAACAGGAAGATGGCGAGAAATTTCCGTTTTACGTGTATTTCGTATTGGCAGTATACATGGGTGCGAGAAAAGGCGAATTGTTAGGGCTTGAATGGAAAGACATAGATTTTGATAATGATATGATTTCCATTAACCGTGCTTATTACTACAGCTATTTAGAGCGTGAATATTACACCGACACGCCGAAAACGGCAACAAGCCGCCGAAGCCTAAAACTTCCCTCCCATGTGATGGAAACTTTGCAAAGTCTGCAAGAGTGGCAGGAAAGGTACAGGGAATTATGCGACGGTTCGTGGGTGGATAATGACAGGCTTTTTACAACGTACAACGGTGAAGCAATGGCAACAACCGCACCCCGCGATTACTTTCAGCGTTTTTGCAAGCGTAACGGCATACGCTACATCAAGCCCCATGCGTTCAGACATTTTAATGCCAGTATCTTAATTAACAGCGGCGTTGACATTGTAACAGTCCAAGCGGCGCTAGGGCATAGTACACCCATCACGACGTTAAGGGTATACAGCCACGCTTTCAACAATGCAAAAACCCGCGCAATGGAAGCAATAGCAAACGCAATCGACATTTAGTAATTGATTGTAACTTGTGCTTGTTTCCAGTAGCCCATACTATAAAATCTTGACCAAACAAAGACCAAAAACGGTAAAGACCAAGATTTTATGAAGCAAGAAAGCCTGTGTTTATGCGGGTTGTGGCAATCAAATCAGTAAAACACACTTACGTGTGGTACATAAGTGCGCCATTGCTCTCGCAATGGTGAGGGCGTTAGCCCTCTACCGTTGCGCCGCCGTCCGCTTTAGCGGATAAGGCGGCATTGCTTGGGGTTGCGGTTTGCATGGGTTTAGGTATAGTGTTGGTCGTGTTCGGTGTCGCTCCTGTTGACGGTTTCGTTGCGTTGCTGCCATGTGCAGATTGTTCTTTATCCAAAGCGACAATATCCTCTGCCATTGCGGTCATTCCATTAAGGAGTTGTTGGAAAAATTCATTATCGACCGCTTTTTTAATTAAAGATTTGTACTGTTCATCAGTTATGCTTGCAATTTCGGGCAACATACTTTCAAGTAGCCCATGTCGAGAACATAGCCGCTTGGTTCGGTCTTTTCTGTCTTGCTGTTTTTGCTTTTGAATAAGCTGTTTTTCTTCGTTTTTTAGCTGTTGGATTTGCTCCCTTTTGGTTGCGATTTTCTCGGCTGTGGTTTTTGGCATAGTTAAATGCTCCTTTCGATTTTTGATTTCTATATATAGAAAAGCACCATGCAATTTTTCGCACGATGCTCTTGCTATCGGGTATTGGCGGTTATGTCATTTTTGATAAGCCGCAAGATTTTATCGTTGACACTTTCTTTGCTTTTGCTGCTAAAATGAATACCAACGATATATTTTGTCCTGCGTATTCTTTTTGTGATTATGTGTTTTTGATTGTCGCTTTGTGGTTCGGTATTTGCATTTTTCATAGGCATACTCCTTTTCGATGATTGATATTTGGCGGCAATAAAAAACGACCTACAGTTAAGCTGTAAGCCGTTAGGGTGAAACAATATTTTGTTATGCTGTTTTGGATTTTGGCTGTTGCGGTTTTTCGGGCTTGATAATTTGGGCAGTCTGTTTTTCAGTAAGTGCCGCTTTAGCAGCTACTTTTTCCGCTTGCTTTTTACGAGCATACTCACGACCGTATTTGCGTTTCTGCTCCAATTTTTCGGCAGCGATGCGTTCTGCCTCGATTTCTTCCGCTGTCCGCATATCAGGTACTTCAAACTTGCCTATATATTTTAGATACACATCTACTTTTTGAGAACGTGTACCCATCGGGCGACCATTATCTTTATTGTAACCCTCTGACCATTCCCCCTCATAGACAATAATTTTGTCTACAAACTCATTTATCATAGCGGTAGTTAATTCCTCAAATTGTGTGTATTTGCGTACCAGTTCCAAGAATTTGTTGGCCTTGTCATTATCGGTATTAAATTCTTCAATCTCTGATTTGAGTTTGGCGGTTTTGGCTTTGAGGTCTTTTGATTCATGCTCGTATACTGCACTCATTTCTATAAAACGCTCTGCCGATATTTCCCCAAGTGCTTTATCTTCGTATAGGGCATTGAAAATTCTGTTTAAGTCGGCAATGCGTTTTTCATTATCGGCAATTTGCTTTTTATTCGATAATGCAATTTCATTTTGACTTGTAGCAGAAAACTCACGGAGTTTCTCTAAAAACTCGTTTTCGTGGGTACTGATAATTGGAGTGATGAAAACAAATATGAGCAATTAAAAACGGCTAAGGAATTGGGATTGATAATTGATAACATTCACTCTCAAAATGATAACGCAAATGAGATTTGGCTCGAAGGTGTTGACGGAGAAAATAGGCAAAGCGTACTTATATCATGTATTAAAGATTGTGCATCTCACAATATTCCAACTGTTGTTATTCACCTCACAGGTTTTCCGCCTTATCCTCCGGTATCAGATATAGGACTAAAGCGAATCGAAGAACTTGTCAATCTTGCTGAACAAAAAAATATTAAACTCGCCTTCGAGAATTTGTGGACATTTGAACATCTTGATGCAATATTATCAAAGTTTCCTTCGCCGAATGTTGGTTTTTGTTATGACATCGGACACGAGAATTTGAACTTACACAAAGATTGTCTTGTTTCGTATGGCGATAGAATATTTGCACTGCACATAAATGATAATTTTGCAAACGGTTATGATGCACATGTTTTACCATTTGACGGTGTAATAAACTGGGATAAAAAAATGGCTCAATTAAAGCAGTGCAAAAATGTTGACTTTCTCACCGTTGAAATTTACCAGTTGAACTCCGGTAAGCACGAAAAAAGTTGCATTTACAAAAATATATCAGCGGAAGAATTTCTGACGTTGGCTTATAAACGAGCAGTTAAGCTATTGGGAATGTAGACCCCGCACGTTATTACCACCCTTCACAGCTTAAACTGTACAAATCACCGGGTTTCACTATTGATGCACTTTTCTTTTAAAAAATAAAAAGCTGATGCGTTGTCATGTCCTGTGATGTTTTAAATATCACATGCATGAACAATCATCAGCTTTTTTATAAACGCATCTTTATAACTTACCGACCCGCATCGCTTTGGTCATGCAGCCGGTTTACAGCCGTCACGACAAAATGACCGGAGCCCAGGTGAGAATCCGCCGTAAACGTATAATACACTTGGCCGGGCACCGCAGGAACAATCGCAACAATATTTGCGGGATTGTTTAAATCCACATCAAAATAATCATCGCGGTAAATCACAAAATAACGTGGTGCTTGAAACGGACTGGTGGACAGTTCCGTGTTTTCCCATGAAATGGTGCTGCCGCTGACTACTACATTGCGCGGTGCAGTCGGTGCAATGCCGCCCATATGCGGCATCGCGGGAATCAGCGCAGGATAACGCCACAAAGTGGCGTTCAGCTCAAGCATCGTTTCCCATAAACCATTTTCACGACCCGGGCGCATTTGATTTTGTGTAAATGCCATCGAACCCGAAATGTTTGGATTGCCCAAAACAAAAGCTTCTTGGCGCAGATACGTGCGCGTACCTTCATTTTCATTGTTGTTGTTCCACTTTGCGGGTGGATTGCCTTCCATGCGGTACAAACCCAGTCCAATGAACATCTGTGTGGTGGTGTATTCCCCTTGTGAATTGCGTTTGCTGCCATCCGGCCCAAAATCATGCACCAAACGCCCCCACCATTCACTGATGATGCCAAAGGGTGCGGTCGGTGAATTAAAATCCCAATATACCTGTGGTGTCAAATAATCAATATAATTTTCAATGACCCATTTGCGCGTGTCTGCCCATGAAGAATTGAAATTTGACCACGACGTGGTACTGGCAGATCCGGTTCCCGCATTAAAACCACCGCCGTCCAAGCCGGTATTGCCTTCCGCACTGCTGCGCCATACGCCGCCGGGGCTGACACCAAACTTGATCCACGGCGCATGCTCACGAATGGCATCGCGCACATCACGAATCATCATGGTGGTGTTTTCTCTGCGCCAATCATTACGACCTTGTGGTGTGTCGGGGAACACAATGCCGGAGATTTTATTATTCTCTGCGGTGTTGTGCGTCAAAAAGGTTTGTCTGTCATTAAAATCTTCCGGGTAAAAATAGTCATCAAAATGTATCGCATCAATGTCATAATTGGTGATCACTTCAATCACACGATCCACCACCCATTGCCGCGAACCGGGACGGCCGGGGTCAATCACCATCCACCCATCTCCCAAGTGGACATATTCATCAAAAAGATAAAACGCCGTGCCGGGAATGTTAGACCATTCTTGACGAATGTCATTAAGGGATGTCACCGGTTGACCTGTGGAAGAATTGATAATTCCGGCACGCGTGTATGAAATCGGACGGTGCGTAATGCGGTATGGATTAAGCCATGCATGCAGCTCTAAATTCATTTCGCGGGAGAGTTCCACCGCATATTGAAGAGGGTCAAAAATATTGCCTTGTGAATCAATAAGCTCGCCGACAAAGTTGGTCTCACCCGTCAACCATGCCGACCATGGTGACAATTCTGAACGGAACATCGCATCACCAGTGGGGCTGATTTGAAAAATGACAGCATTATAACCCAAACCGGCGATTTCTTCAAAACGCAAGCGCAGTTCAGCCTTTTGGCGATCGACATGCGCCGGCGTGGTGCCGCGTGCCGCAGCAGAGGGCCAATCAATCCCCATCACCGTTGAGAGCCATGCGCCGCGCATACTTCTTATTTGCGGCACATCCTCACCCAATGCGATATAGTCCAAAAACGGACGGTAGTCGCCGCGTGGATCAATGATGGCTTCATTAAAATCTTGCACGGCGCGTTGCAATGGTTCCCATGCGGCATTGGCTTGTGCCATGGTCATGTTTTCATCCAATGACGCAAGTGCGCTTTGAATGGCAGCATCCAATATATTGATGTCTGCTTGATGCCAGCGTCCCATTGAAACAACCGCGCCCGGTGTCTTTGCTTGCGTTAAACGGTTCATCGCAAAATGAATACGATCTTGTAAAAAATCTCGTGGGGTTTCCGGTGCGCGCGTGGGCATCGGCGGCGGTGGCGGCAATGTTGGTTCCGGCGTAGGAACCGGTGTTGCGGCGGGGGATGCTGTGGGTGTGGGTGACGGCGGTGTTGCGGCTGAAACCTCCGGTAATGTTGTGATGTTTACATCATTATCGGTGGTACCGCAACCGGACAGTCCTAAAATAAAGAATACACCGATTATTAATAAAAATGTTTTATGCCTCATTGATGTTCTGCCTCCTAAGTGGGTGTTGTAAAATTAATAAACATTGAATGTATTTTTTAAATCTATTTTGAGCATCGATACATAATCTATATTTTACCACAAACTGGAAGTGGGTGGCATAAAAAATGGACATCGTTGTTGAAAACGAAGTCCAAAATATTTTATTTAAACATCCAGCACAACGCTATCTTGCATTGTGTCTTGTATTTCCGCGCTGATTTTTATTCAGCGGCGCATGAGGTTGTCGCTCATTATGATGCGGTGGTGGTTCATGATGCATCTGATCATAATGCGGATCATGATTCTGCGGCTCCATACCACCGATCACACCGTGATTCATCGGTGTGTGCGGCGGCTGTGTATGATTTATGGCGGGATGCGGCACATCATGTCCATGATGAACCGGCGACAGTGGCGGAAGCGATCTTGTTTCCGGATGCAAATGCGGCGCATGCATTTGTGCATACAGACGTTGACTTTCCATAATCACATGCTCATTCACATACCAAATATGCACCACTTGTCCATGTACATACCGAATGTTTGGATCATAGTCTGTGCCGACAATTTCTTGATTTACACAATCCTTAAATTTCATGTCCGGTGCCGCCAATACTTGTACCGGTTTTAAACCTGCATGTTTTATGATGTCCTTTGCATGTGAAACCATCATACGATAGCCGGGAGTATTCATGGCAGGAATATGTAATGCCGGTGCATTATTATAGCCCGCTTGTCCGAGCATGGATGCACCAAATTGATTGAGCGCCGCAAGTCCTGCTTCTGCGGCTGCATTGACGATAGAATTGATGAGATTACTCATTTTATCGCTCCTTCTTAAAAAAATATAATATGTATGCCTATCTTCCAATTATTCCATTTAATGGCAATATATGCAAGTGTGATTGTTATTAAATCGAATGAAAATACCATATTAATGATTTTATATAATAAATGTGAAACATTTGCGAGACGAATTTAACAAAGAGCGCGTTGGAGGTGCTGATCAAACCCTCACCGGTGAACGTTGCGTAGTCTGCTTTTTAATAAATCAGAAGATGTAATAAAAAACGCGTTCACGAATTAATTTTCATTCATGAACGCGTTTTCTCATTTATTGTCTGAATGTGTCAAAATATTCGGTACACATCAGCACAAATGCACCCATACCATGTAAATCATTGGTCACGGTGGGGCGTTTGAAGTAAAAGTCCTCATTGCCCACGCCGGTACCGATACAAATATTTGAAACAAAGAGGTCTTCGCCGTCAAACGTGAGTGAATCAATGACGCCTTGATAACCTTTGTGCGCATACTTTGCATAAGCATCATCCAAGATGCCCATTTTGATGGCTTTGGAAATCGCATACGTAAACAAAGATGTGCATGAGGTTTCATGCCAGTTCTCAGGATTATTGCCCTTGTCCACCACTTGATACCACAGACCGGTCTTTTCATCTTGATATTTAATCAGCGCGTTCACAATGTCTTTTTCCGCACTGATAAACTCTTCACGACGCGGATGATCCGCAGGCATATGCTCCATAATGTCAAGGATTGCCACAGCATACCAGCCGATGGCTCTGCCCCAGAACTCTTCAGACAATCCGGTTTCCGAATTTGCCCAGCGCGCTATTTTTGAATCATCCCATGCATGGAACAAGAGTCCTGTTTTCGGGCAAGTAATGTTGCGGCGCATCAGATTCATTTGCTGATACATGGTTTCCCAAAAATAAGGTTTGTCAAAATATTTCGCATACATTGACGCATAGGGTCCAATCATATACAAGCCATCGAGCCACATTTGATTTTTGGACATATATTTATGCCAAAAACCGCCGCGTGCATTGGTTGGCCATTGTTCAAAAATCGGCGCGAATCGGTCCAACACTTTTTTATATTTTTTATCACCGGTTTTTTCGTATAAATGATACAGCATGATGGCGGGTTGCATGTCATCAAATTGAAGATTTTCGGCTTCCAAGTCTTTCATCAACGGCATGGTGCCATCGTCTGAAATAAATTGGTCATGCCAGTTTTTGATGTAGTTATAATATTTTTCATCTTGCGACAGGAAATACGTACGTTCCATGCCGGAGAGGAACACCCCTTGATGGTAGTGATAACGGTTCGCCGGCGGAAGTGTTTTTACGGAAAATTTGCGCATCAAGGTGTCGCATCCTTGTTTTGCGTAATCTAATGCTGTTTTCATGTTGCCCCCTATGGATTTTTTACATAATATTTGTACAGCCTATGATATAATATCAAAGTATTTGGTTATTTTCTATAAATTTCACACAAAAAAGAGGTTTGATGATGACAAATTTGCGGGAAACAGTTTCTTTGGCAGGACAATGGCGTTTTTTATTAGATCGGAACGCATACGGACTTCGTGAACAATGGCAACGGAAAACACTGCCGGATGCCATCACGCTGCCGGGTATTTTACAAGCTCAAGGTTATGGCGATGACATCACCACAGAAACAACCATGATTCACGGATTAAATGATAAATTATGGTTTTTAAAAGAAGAGTATGTGCCTTATGCGCAAGAAAACAATGTTAAACTTCCGTTTGCGGCAATGCCTGAAAAGCATTATACCGGCATGGCATGGTATCAAACCGACATCGTAATTCCGCAAACATGGGATGGACGATTCATCACGTTTTCAATGGAACGACCCAAATGGAAAACCATGTGCTGGCTTGATGATCAATTGTTGGGTGAAAATGATTCGCTCTGCGCGCCGCATGCTTATGATTTAGGTATACCTGGTGCCGGAACATATACACTGACCGTCATGGTGGACAATTCAATGATTTACCCCTATCGTCCTGATTCGCATTCTATTTCTGATTCCGGTGGCAATTCATGGAATGGGATTGTGGGTGACATCACATTAAATGCCCGAAGTAACATTCGCTTTGAGGATGTTCGTGCATATCCGAATATTAAAAACAAATCCATTCGCTTTGTGTGCGAGGTCGCAGGTGATGCGGAAATCATAAAAAATGCGATGGTTCATGTGGACTGCAAACCACCCAAGCCGCGAAGCACCAAGTTTTGGAATAACGGATACATGCTTGAGTTACTCCCCCCAGAAGGCGCAGAAGAGCTCTGTGCACGGTCCGAAACATTCCGCTTCACCACTGAACACGGCGCGCACATCCATACATTAACGTGCACACTTGAACTGGGTAGCTGCGCGACGTTGTGGGATGAGTTCGATCCATATCTATATAATATTCAAATAGACCTCATTCACGATGATGTTGTTTGTGATGATCATTCACTGCAAGTCGGCTTGCGTGAAGTCAAAGCCTATGACAATCAATTCATGTTAAACGGCAAACGCATCTATTTGCGCGGCACCAATGATCACGGCTGCTTTCCGCTGACCGGTTATCCGCCCACAGACAAGGCATCGTGGCGGCGCATCTACCGAATATGCAAGGATTGGGGCATGAACCACATCCGTTACCATAGTTTTTGTCCGCCCAAGGCCGCATTTGAAGCCGCCGATGAGCTGGGGCTCTACTTGCACATTGAAACGGGTGGTTGGAACTATTTTCAAGAAGGCAACCGCTGTGAACAGCATCTTTATGCCGAATCCGAGCGGATTTTAAAAGCCTATGGCAACCATGCATCTTTTATGATGTTTTGTTCCGGCAATGAACCGCACGGAAACTGGGAACCGGTACTGAAAAAATGGTGTGCAGCGTACCGCGAAAAAGATGATCGCAGGCTTTATGCAACTCAGTGTGGACGCACGCTGCCAATCAACATTGAACCGATTGACTTTCAAGATTATCATTACACGGTTTCACGCGGTGATTTGCGCGCACGCCGACAAAGCGGTTGGTTTGGCAAAGATTTTGACCATGTATTTGAAGGGCTTTCCGGTCCGTTTTTGGCACATGAACTCGGACAACATTGTGCGTTCCCCGATTTTGATGTCATCGAAAAATTCACCGGATATCTCAAACCCGGCCATTATGAAATTTTTAAACAGCAACTCATTGACAGCGGCTTGTATGATCAGCGGCTTGCCCTTACTGAAGCATCCGGACAATTGCAAGCAATGTGTTATAAAGAAGAAATTGAAGCGAATCTGCGGACAAAGGCATTTTCAGGATTTTCCCTTTTAGACTTACATGATTACATCGGTCAATGCGGCGCTTTATGCGGACTGCTTGATCCGTTTTGGGATCAAAAATCTTATGTGGGACCCACATGGTTTAAGCGATTTAATGCACCGGTGGTTCCGCTTGCGCGTCTTGAAAAACATGTATATGAACAAGGGGATGTGTTTTCAGCGCACATTGAAATCGCCAATTATCTAAAAGATTTTAATTATAGTAATGTATCGTGGGATATTGTTGACACTTCCGGATTAATTCAAGAATCCGGCTCTTTCATATGTGACATTAAAGCCGGAGGCAACACCTTCGTGGGCAGCATCAATACAACCTTCAGTCAATATAATGCGCCCGCAGCGTATAAATTAATCGTTGGCATCCGGGGCACAGATTATGAAAATGATTGGGATTTTTGGCTGATGGAACAAAAACCCAATGTCGATGCAGACATGATACACATCACCAAAAATTTTAACGATGCTATTGAGCAGTTAAAGCAGGGTGCAAAGGTATTGTTTTTGCCGCCGCAAAGCAGTTTGGCATGGAATTGTCCGCCGCTGAATTTTGCGCCGGTGTTTTGGAATGCACAAATGGGGCCGAATTGGTCACGTCCGCTGGGTCTGCTCAACGACACCGATCATCCTCTGTTTCAAAATTTCCCATCCGACATCGGGCTTGATTGGCATTATAATGAATTGGTACTCGGTGTACGTGCCATGAATGTTTCTTTATTAGATCCGGCACTAAAACCCATCATTCAACCCATTGACGACTGGAACCGCAACAGCAAATTGGCTGCACTTTTTGAATGCAATATGTATCAAGGTAAACTCATGGTCTGCTCATTTGACCTTGAAAACCTAGAAAACCGTCCGGCTGCTCGCCAATTGCGCAGTGCCATCATACAGTATATGACGACTGATTTTAAACCGGCGGTCACATTACAAGCAGAGGCACTTCAAACATTTTTATTCAACACGCTCATTATGAAGCAGTTGGCTGTGAATGCCTCGGTCACATCACATTTTACCGAAACCGAACAAAACGAGATTGACGGTCCCTTCGGCAAACTGATGAAGGAACGCAATGTCACCAACCCCCATGTCATCGAAAACATTATCAGCGGCGACGCCAACCAATACTGGCTTGCAGGCGGACGATACGGCAGCGGTTATCCTTTTGACCTCTATTTTAAAACACCATCGCCGGTTGTGGTGAAGGGCTTATGCATCATGCCAAGACAAAACCAGCGCGACATGGAAGGTGCGGTGAAAGACATTGAGATTGCCATTTCCGTGGACGGCAAATCATGGACCACCGTGTACACCTGTTCATTGCCGCGCACCTTTAATGTACAAAACATCCTGTTTGAAACGCCCGTAACACTCACGGCGTTAAGACTTACTTTGAAAAGTGGCTTCGGCGCGGACAATGTGAATATGTGGTATATCGACCAGCCCGAAGGATGGACACACGCAAAGCGTACATTCATTGACCGCACCGCATCGCTTGCACAGGTCGCATTCATCACCGACATCACCGCCGATGATCAAGAAATCACACTAACCGAAGGCAAAACTGATTCGGACGAAATTTATTAAGGAGAATAGTATGTTTCGTCAATATCCACTATAATTTTCTAGACCCTCTCTGTAAATGCAAGCGAACTGTTAGGGGTGCGTCCAACATCAACGCGACATGTACCATTAATGATGAATGCTGCATCGCAAAATAATCAATCTCCACAACCACCCCAACATATAGAAACTTCAAACAATGAAGTTCTTAAAGAAATGGAATAGGGTATACGTTATGAATATTGTGAAAGCAAGAACAGTTAAAAGCATTATTTTAATTAGCTTTTTGATAATGTTGTTTTTTAATGGTTGTAACACATACACTTCAAATGTCTTTGAAATTTTTTCAATAGACGATTTTCAACAAAATTCGATTGCGCTAAGTGCCGGGCATTCAATGATTATTAATAATGAAAATCAATTATTAGCTTGGGGCAATAATCGACATGGTCAATTGGGAGACAGTACGTCTATCAGCCGTTATTACCTTGTTTCTGTAATGGAAAACGTTGTTTCTGTATCAAGTCGTGGCAATCATACATTAGCATTAACAAATGATGGCCTTTTATGGGGATGGGGACAAAATGATGTTGGTCAAGTTGGAACTACATCAACGGCATATCAAAATCAACCGATGCATATCAAAAGTAATGTTGTTGCCATTTCGGCTGGCACGAATACATCGTTTGTAATTCAAAGTGATGGCAGTTTATGGGGCTGGGGTTTGAATAACTTTGGTCAAATTGGCAATGGAACAACTCAAAATCTTCATGATCCTGTACGTATAATGGATGATGTTAGAATGGTTTCTTCTTATACATTAACAACAATGGCAGTTAAGTCAGATAATACTTTGTGGGGTTGGGGAATTATTGACTTGTCACAATTTGGAACTACTCCGCTTTCCAGTCAAACATCTCCCATGCACATAATGGATGATGTTTTATATGTCTCTGTTGGAAGTAGCCATATTTCAATAATTAAAACTGATAACAGCTTATGGACATGGGGATGGAATTTGTACGGACAATTAGGAGATGGTACGTTCACTAACCAGTTTTATCCGATACATGTACTCGATGATGTTGTAAGTGTTGTTTCCGGTTCTGGGACAACAATGGCAATTCAAAGTGATGGTAATTTATTGGTATGGGGGCGTAATGATGATAATTTTATAAAAAACATAACAAATGATATAAACATTTCAATTCCTACACACATTATGGAAAATATCGTTGCTGTTGCTGATGGTGTTAGTTCTTTCATTGCTTTAAAATCAGATGGAACGTTATGGAGTTGGGGTTATGTGATGTATCCGCTGTATGGCTATGAATTATTCAATGAGTTTCAAAATATATTTAGTTCTCGCCACATTCCGTCATTGACACTTTATTATCCGTTAATGATCGCTGAAGATATCATGTTACCCACTCGTATTTTTCGATAAATATTGTTTGACAAAATTATAAAAGAGGTATGCAGTGAAATGATAAATAAATTAAAAATTATTATGTCAGGTATATTGTTAACATTATTGTTATGTAGTTGTACTATCCATTCGTCAAACAACTCGAACAATTATTATAATGAATATGCACATATGAGTATCAATGATTTTCAATCCTTTTCCATTGCCGGAAGTTCTGGTCATGCTTTATTTATCGATAATAACAATAACTTATATTCATGGGGAAACAATTTTCATGGCCGGCTTGGTGATGGAACAACAACACACAGAAATTATCTTTCACAAGTCATGACGAATGTAGTATCGGTATGTAGCACTGGAAATCATACACTTGCATTAACTAGTGACGGGGAAGTTTGGGCATGGGGATATAATCGCTTTGGACAAGTAGGTAATGGCAGTACACAAGCACAACTTCGTCCGGTACACATAATGGATGATGTGAGAATGATATCCGCTTTTAATCATACCACAATGGCAATTTGTGTTAACAATATATTATGGGGGTGGGGTATCATTGATTTATCCCAAGCAGAAAATGTTATCGTAGACGATCAACATTATCCTGTTGCGTTAATGGATAATATATCATACGTTTCTGTTGGCAGTAGTCATGTTGCTGTAATAAAAACAGATAATACGCTCTGGACATGGGGATGGAATTTATACGGACAACTCGGTGACGGATCAACAAATGAATACTTTGAGCCCATTTATATTATGAGTGATGTTATAAATGTGGTTGCAAGTTCTATTAATACAATGGCGATAAAAAGTGATAATTCATTATGGGGATGGGGTGGTAATCTAAATCATCACTTGGGTCTTGAATCGTACGAAGAGATCATCCCTTATCCTGTTCATGTTATGGATTATGTTGTTGCTGTTTTAAATTCAGCAAACTCTGCGCAAGCACTAACATCGGACGGTGTTTTATGGTCGTGGGGGCGCATTTTTAATCCTTTGTTGTCATATGAATTTTATCGAATGCTTGAGGGGCAGCGTGTTCAACCAATTACACTCTCTTATCCAATAAAAACAACGACTAATATCATGTTACCGAATCGTGTTTTTTAACAAGAATTAAATTAAAATATAACTTATTATTTTTTCGAAGGAGATTGTATGCGCAAAAATAATAATTGGAATAAAAAATTTCAAACTTTTATGTCCATTTTTATGGTTATAATATTTATAATCATCGTATCCTTTTTTTATCAATCAGAAAGCGAACTTTCAATGCATTCCATGATTCATAGGGCATTTATAATTGTTAGTCTTCCCAGTTTGATTATTATAATTATTGTTGATAGAATTTACAAAAATTCAAACCAAGACATAAAAAATCGTTAAACAGTAAAAATAATAAAACAAAAAAAGGAAAAGCAATATATTATTTTAAAAACTTTAAAATAAACTTGAAGTGGAGTGGCATTAATGATTAAAGCGTTCGTTAATAAAAAAAGTTGTCTGCACATTCAATGGCAAGGGAGTCTGTTAAAATTTCGGACAGTATCGTAAGATAGAAGTACCTAAAAAAAAGGAGCGATCCGCATGTCCGGAATCAGAATGCAATACGATGAAGAA
>Ga0209755_10005583_pt1 | contig 14257 bp, 10 predicted proteins | sample TergutCo191P1_FD_187301 | JGI IMG/M metagenome (GOLD analysis project Ga0209755, IMG submission 187301) | Cornitermes sp. P1 segment gut microbial communities from Petit-Saut dam, French Guiana - Co191P1 (SPAdes) (version 2) | ecosystem: Host-associated > Arthropoda: Insects > Digestive system... | reverse complement strand
TAGTTCGGAAATGCGCGCGGAACGCGTCCTCCAAAAAGCGCTCTATGCCGTCGCCCCACAGGCGCGACGGATCGGCGAACGCCGCGAGGTGGTTTGTTTCCGCGCCGTGAAGCCCGGCGAGGGCAAACCCGGCGATCAGCGCGGAGAGCAGGAAAAGCCGTTTTGCCATTTTAGGCCGCTCCCGCTTTTCCCTCGCCGAAGCCGCGCAGCGTTTCCCTTTCGATGTCCTTGAAGTAGTTTACGGTCTTGACCCTCATTTCCTCGGTCGCGCTTTCGTCGCACACGATGGTGGCCTTGGGGTGCATCTGCAGGCAGGAGAGGGTCCAGACGTGGTTTACGCCTTCCTCCACGACCGCCTGCAAAGCCCGGGCCTTGTTTCTGCCGCTTACGATTATTACCACCTCGCGGGCGTCCATCACCGTGCCCACCCCGACGGTAAGCGCGGTGGAGGGAACCTTTTCCGGGTTTCCGCCGAAGAAGCGGGCGTTTGCCGTCCGGGTTTCCTCGGTGAGCGTTTTTATCCGCGTCCTTGAGCGCAGGGAGGAGCCGGGCTCGTTGAACGCGATGTGTCCGTCGCTTCCCATCCCGCCGAGGAACAGCTCGATTCCCCCGGCGCGGCCTATCGCCTCCTCGTATTCCCTGCACTCGGCTTCAAGATCCTCCGCCATGCCGTTTGGTACGCGCGTGTTTGCCGGGTCTATGTCGATGTGGTCGAACAGGTTTTCCTGCATGAACCGCCTGTAGCTTTGGGGGTGGTCGGCCGGCAGCCCTATGTACTCGTCCATGTTGAACGTGCGCACGTTGGCGAAGGACAGCTTCTTCTCCTTTACCCGCCGTATGAGTTCGCCGTAGATCAGCTTGGGGCTGTCCCCCGTGGGAAGGCCGAGCACGAATGGCTTTTCGGTTTTGCCGTGCGCGCCGATTCTCTCCGCGATGTGGCGGGCCGCCCACAGGCTTGCGTTTTCGTGGTTCTCATGTATCACCAGTCGCATTATCGTCTCCTTGCACTATTTTTCCGCCCACCATTACAAGGCGTATGTCGAAGTTTTTGTCGAAAACGGTGATGTCCGCAAGGCGGCCTGGAATGATTGCCCCCTGCAGGATGTAGCCCATTATGTGTGCCGGGTTGAACGACGCGGTTCTTACGGCGTTCGAAAGGCTTATGCCTGACTCCACAAGGTTTCGCACGCCCCTTGCCATTGTAAGGCCGGAGCCGGCGATGACGTCGTCGCGCACGCGGCGAAAGGCCCCGTCGCGGAAAACCACTTCCTCGCCGTTTGCCATGAAAGGCCCTTCCTTTTGCTCCGTGGGTTTAAGCCCGTCCGTCACAAGAACGATTTTGTCGATGGGCTTGTCGCGGATCAACAGCTGCAGAAGGTCCGGATGCACGTGGAAGCCGTCGGCGATTATCTCGCAGGAAATCTCGCTGTGTATGAGTATCGCGCCGGCGGCGTTTGGGTTCCTGTGGTCCAGCCTGCTCATTGCGTTGAAAAGGTGCGTCGAGTGGAGTATGCCGGCCTGCATTCCCTCCACCATGTTTTCGTATTTTGCGTCGGTGTGTCCGGCCTGCAGCACGATTCCCTTTTTGATGCAGAACAGCGCGAGGCTTCTCATGCCCTTGAGCTCCGGCGCGATTGTCATGTTGACTATGTTTCCGCCGGAAGCGTCCCACAGCTTTTCCATGAAGCCTATGTCCACCGGCATTACCGTTTCCGACTTTTGCACTCCGAGCTTGCCCGGCGAGATGAACGGGCCCTCAAGGTGCAGCCCCATGATTCGCGCCCCTTCCTCGCAGCCCATCGCCGAGCTTACGGCCCTTACCGCGCGCAGCATCAGCTCCGGCGGCGAGGGGTACAGCGTGGGGTTGAAGGCGGTTACCCCCTGCCGGGCCAGCGTCTTGGACATTTCCAGCACGGCCCTCGTTCCGATTTCCGTGGCGGTTTTGTCGTCCGTTTCGGGATCGCAGAAAACGGAGTCCTCGGTGCCGTGGCCGCCTGTGCCGTGGACGTGGGTGTCGATAAAGCCCGGGGCGATGCACGCTCCGCCGACGTCGATTACGAGATCCTTCGGGCCGAAGCTTCGCTGCTCGAAACGCTTTTGCGAAAACACGTCCGAGATGAAGCCGTCCTCCACCAGAACGGCGCAGCGTTCCATTGCCGCAAAGCCCGTGAGTACCGTTCCGTTGTGCAGGCATACCGTTCCGCTCATGTTCAAAGTATAGCGACGCCCGGCGTTTTTTTCAAACGCCGGCAGGCTGGGCGATTCCGGCCGTCAGCAGCAGGCTTTTCCATTTCCAGCTTATCGGCCCCGCAGCCGCAGCCGCGCGTATGATTTCCTCGGCTTCGCGGAAAGCGCTTTTGCCCAGGGCCTTTTTCATGAAAACGCCCCAGCGGGACTTTTCCGGGTCGAACCACGCGTCCACGTCTTTTGTCCCCACGAGGCGCAGCTCGCTTTGGTCCAGGACGCTTGTTTTTGTCCGGAAGCTTTGGGACTCGAACGCGCCCGAGAGGGTCTGCGGGTTCCAGCTTAGGAAGTCGGCCGTACGGAAGAACTCGTCTTCCGCAAGGCGCATGTCTTCGGCAAGGGAGTTTTCGTTGCCGCCCTCTGCGGCGTGTCCGGCGATTATTTCGGAGACCCTTTGGCCCATGGCCGGCGGCGAGCAAAGCAGGACGAGGGAGCCCGACGGGGAAAGCAGCCGGCGGGCCGAAGCCGCAAGGGCGGAAAAAGCCTCGGCGGGCGGGGGCGCGTTTTCCGCCCCGCCTTTCTTCGCGCGCGGGAAGCTTTTTTTCCAGGGCTCCCTTAACAGGATGCGGTCGAAAACCGGCGAGGAAAACAGCTCGGCGGCCCGCTCGGGCGCGGGCAGCGGTTCGCCGGCCGTCCACACGGCGATTTCGGGCCGCTCGGTTTCGTCGAAGACTTCGGCGTACCTGAGCAGGGCCTCGCGCGCGGTTTCGCTTCCAGCAAGCGCCGCCGTAAGGCCCTCCGGACAGCGGCGCAGGCTTTCCCAAAGCAGGAGGCCGTCGTCGGCCGCGGGAACCAGCACGCGCTCGTGCCTGGCCGGCTTTGCTGCGTCGAAAATCGCCTTGCGGTCGGAAAAAAGAAGGGCGCTTCTGCCGGACTCCATGCGCCTGAACCAGCCCTCCTTTCCCTTAGCCGAGGCCGACCAGCTCAAAAGCTCGCCGGCGGCGGCCCCTCCGTCCGGCCCGTCGGCAAGTACCGTGGCGGCCTGTATCTCGCGTTTTTGCAGAACCTCTTCCCGTATCTTTCCTTCGTAGCCGACTTCGGACGGAACGTAGAAGGTTCTTCCGCGCAGGGCGGTGGGCAGGTACTGCTGGGCCGCCCAGTGGTTGCGGTACGCGTGCGGGTATGCGTAGCCCTCGCCGTGGCCGAACCCTTCCGCGTCCCGGCTTGGGTCGCGCAGGTGGTTTGGAACTTCGGCGTCTTCCCGGTCCACTTCGCGCAGCGCGTCGAAAAACGACATCGCGGTGTTTGACTTCGGCGAGGTGGCAAGGTACAGGCAGGCGTGGGCAAGTGGAAAGTTGCCTTCCGGAAAACCGATGCGGTCGAAGGCCTGGGCGCAGGAAACCACAACGGAAAGCGCATGGGGATCGGCAAGGCCCACGTCCTCGCTTGCAAGGATGATCATGCGCCGGAATATGAAGCCGGGATCCTCGCCCGCGCGCACCATTTTTGCAAGCCAGTACAGGGCCGCGTCGGGGTCGCTTCCCCTTACGCTTTTGATGAAGGCGCTTATCGTGTCGAAGTGGTAGTCGCCGTCGCGGTCGTAGAGCACGGCCCTTCGCTGTATGCTTTCCTCGGCGGCCTCCATCGAAACGAATATCCCCTCCCCGGGGGGAGGGGGCCACGCCGCCGTGGTGGTTTCCACGGCAAGCTCCAGCGCGTTAAGAAGACTGCGCGCGTCCCCGCCGGCCACTTCAACAAGGTGCTCGAGCGCGCCCTCCTCGAAGGCGACCTTCCAGTTTCCGTAGCCGCGCTCGACGTCGGAAACCGCCTTCAGCGCGGTCTGCATAAGGCCCTCGGAGCCCAGGGGTTTAAGCTGGAAGATGCGGCTGCGGCTTACAAGCGCGCGGTTTACCTCGAAGAAGGGGTTTTCCGTGGTGGCCCCCACAAGGATTACCGTGCCGTTTTCCACCCAGGGCAGAAGCGCGTCCTGCTGGGCCTTGTTCCAGCGGTGTACCTCGTCCACGAAAAGGATAGTGCGCTTGCCGTAAAGCCTGGCCCTTCCGTCGGCGCGGTCGATGGCCTCGCGTATGTCCTTTACGCCGGAAAGTACCGCGTTCAGGCTTTCGAAGGCGGCCCTTGTGGTGTTTGCGATTACGCGGGCAAGGCTGGTTTTTCCGGTGCCGGGCGGCCCGTAAAAGATAATCGAGGAGAGGCGGTCGGCCTGTATCGCCCGCCTAAGCAGCCGGCCCGGGCCCACGATGTGATCCTGCCCTATTATGTCCTCGATTGTGCGGGGACGCATCCTGTCGGCAAGGGGGCCTCTTCCCTCGCCGTCCGCCCGGTCGTTTTTGCCTGAAAAGAGCTCGTCCATTGGGGCGGTTTTAGGCCGGGCCGCCCGAAGGGCCTAGTCCTCCGCGTTCCACTGCCAGCCCCCTTCGCCCTGTCTGAACCTGTAGGACCACAGGCCGACCGTTTGGGTCGAGGCGAAAAACGTCGCGTCCGAGTCTATCTCAAACGGAACCTGGAAAAGGTGGTTCAGCGGGAGCCTTCCGATGCTCGTCCTGTATCTGGGGTTGTCGTGGACGGTGAGAAGATCCCCCGCGTCACGCCGTGGCCTGGCCGTGTCCAGCGCGCCGTCCGCGGTAAGGCTGAACTCCACGTAGCCGTTTACGAAGGTGGTGGCGTGGCGGCTTCCCTGAATGCCCACGATCAGCATCCTTCTTTCCGGGTTTATGTTTCCTTCGTCGTCCGTTTCGTCCCACAGGGCAAGGGCGCCGGTCGCGTCCCTGCCGCTCTGCATCATTTCGGTTGCGGCGGTCTCTTCGCCGCCCGTCCTTGGTATCCTTGCGGCCGAAGCCGCGCTGACTTCGTAAAGGAAGCCGCCTGCCCGCGTAACGGCGATTACCGTGCCGTTCGGCAGCGCAATCATGCCCATGAACATGCGGCCCTCGCTGCCCGGAACCCTGGCTCCTGTGTAGGCGTAGAATATACCGCCGCCCATATCCGTTCCGTCCGGCAGTGTCCTGCCGGTCGTGCTAAGAAAACCGCCGGCCGCCCCGGAAAGAAGCCCCGTGTCTTCCCCTTCCGTGGGCAGCCTTCCGTTGGCTCCGTTTTCGTCCAGGAACCTGATTTCGTGGTTGCGGCCGCCCGTGCGCACTCCGGCAAAAAGCCTGGTTCCTTCCGGTTCCCCGAAAATGGACTGGATGTTTCCCGTAAGCGCGGTCGCCTGCCAGCCGCCGTCCCCGCCGCTTCTTATGCGGCGGACCACGTTGTTTGTGCCGGTTCCGGTAAGCGCGTACAGGTAGTTTTGCGTCGCCGCAATGTCGATTATTCTTTCGCCCGGCGGCCGGGAGACCCCGATGTTTGTTCCCCACCTTGCGCTTGTGTTGTCCCACCTTCTGTTTCCGTGGCCGCCGTCAACGTAGTAGGCGGGCGCGTACCAGAAAAGGCTTCCGGAGGCGACGAAAAGAACCGGACGGGCCGGCCCGTCGCCCGGCGTTGCCCAGTCAAAAACGACCATCTTGGTGGGGCCGCCCGGCACCAGGGGCTCGCGTGGGGGGACTTCCGTCGATATGGTGAAAAAAATCGGATCCCGCCCGCACGAGGCGAGGGCGAGAACGCATGCGGCAAGAAGGGCGAACGCAAAAACGGCGGCCGGCGGTTTTCTCTTTGTCATTTTCATTGTCCCCCTAGAAGTGGTATCGCGCGGAAATGGTTATGCCCAGCATGTTCCCGTGCACGTTCATGTCCCCGGGGGTGGCTTCGTACTGGCGGGGACGCTGGGGAAACCATGTCCAGTCGGTGTTCAGCCCGAAGGACCACTCCGGGCTGAAGCGGTAAAAGGCCGACGCGCCGGCCCTCAGGAACATGCCGAAGTAGCCGGAATCGAGGTGGCGCTGCGGCGCGAGGCCGAACGTAAGCGTCAGCGGGAACTCGAAGCCGCGAAACAGGAACTGCCAGCCGGCACGCAGGCCTATGGGTATTATGAACAGGGTGTTTCGGCCCACGGTGTAGTTGAACGAAACCCCGATTTCGCCGCCCACGAAAAGGTTGGGCCCAAGAAAGTGCGTGTAGGCAAGCGACCCGCCTCCGCCGACCGGGGGGCTGAAGTTGTGGTCTATGCGCCCGCCGTGGCCCACAAAGACCGTGGGCATGACCACGCCTAGGGTTATCGTAAAGGTCTGGTCGCCCCTGGCGTACATGTCCACCGCGTCGAAGTCCCAGTCGTCCCAGTCCTGGGCGGCAAGGGACGCGGTCTGAAAGGAAAGCCAAGAAAAGGCCAAGAGAAGCGCAAGCGCGCCGGGTTTTCGCATAGAACTACACTCCTTAACGTGGAACAACGGACTCGGCCCGCCGGTTACTCGGCCCCGGCGCCCCTGCCTTCGATCATGAGGTACTGAAGCAGTATGGGGAACCTGGTAAGCAGCTCGCCGTACAGCTCCAGCTCCTCGATTCTGGTAAACGCGTTGAGCCGGCCCTCGGCCATCTCGGGCAGGCGGCCGGATATGTACTCTTTGCGCAGGGCGAAGAACTCCCCGTGCGCGGCCCTGGCCTGTTCGTACAGGGCGAAGTCAGGAAGCCTCGCCGAGCCTATCCGCAGCGAGAAGTCGGCGATGTTTGGGAATCGCCCCTCTATTTCCCTTGCAAGCCCCGGGATTTCGCCCGCCAGTATAAGGGAGTCCGCCTGCCGGGCGAGCTCCCCGCTTCCGAACCTGGTCAGCACGAAGGCCTTGATTTCCCCGGCAAGCCCGTCCAGGTAGAGCTCAAGCTCCTCCTGCGTGCCTACGTTGCGGGCCTCCACCAGAGGGACAAGCGCCTCCCTTCGAAGGGCAAACGACATCGAGCCGCTTATTTCCCAGGAAAAGTCCCCGTCTATCCCCAGATGGGTGCCCAAAAAGGCCGAGTATATCCTGCCGGAAGGAAGCTCGCCCCTTTCGCTGAAGCCCAGGGCGACCGGCCGTATGCGGAAGACGGACGTGCTGGCGTTTGTGGGGATAAGCTTGTGCCATACCCACCTGAATTCCCCAGGCACGACAAGGGCGGGATCCAGCCCGTGGGATCTTGAGCGAAGGACTCCGTACGCGTCCGGGGGAACCCCCCTTTGCGCCCAGCCGAAAAACAGGCCGGCGCCAGCAAGAGCCGCCAGGACAAAAACGACCGCAAGGAACTTTTTCATGACGATGGTTCATGTTACCCTAAAACGCGCGCTAGGGCAACGGGTAACCGCGAACCGCCGGCGGTGTTTTTTCATGCAGCAGGGGGAGTAAAACGATTATGGACGACTTGACCGACCCGACGGAGGAAAACGGCGAAGGCCCGCCTGCGCCGGAGGAAAACGGCGAAGGCCCGCCCGCGCCGGAGGTTCCGGCCGCCGCGGAAAAACCCGGCCGCGCAAGGGCTTTTCCGGCCTTTGCCAAGATAGGTGTCCGCTACGCCCTTGTGCTTTCGATTGCCTTTTTCGTTCTGTACATGGCCGGCAGCATGTACGCCCCCGGCGTTCCGGACTCCCTGCTGTTCCTGCTTTTGCGCCTGCTTCGCTATTCCGGCTTCCTGCTTTCGGTTCTGTCGTTTGCGGCCATGGGCTTCGGCGTGCACATTCTGGTGTACGAGCCCGGCCTGAAAAGCGGCTTCCGCGTGTGCCGGTACTTCCTCTTCATGCTGCTGGGCGCGGTTTTCGCCATGTTCAGCCTGATAATAGTGGAGATGTCCGCCGGGAACTAGCTTTTGGCTTCCTCACTCCCCAAGCCGGACGCAGACGCACCGCAGCTCCGAGCCGGCCGAGGCCTCGAGCTTGGGCACGGCCGCCGAGCACTCCGGTTTTGCCGACGGGCACCTTGGCGCGAAGGGGCAGCCTTTTTCGTAGGCAAGCCCGTCGCCGGAGGAGCCCGGAATCGAGGTGAGCCTTTCCTTCGAGTGGTGGCTGCCGAAGCGCGGCGACGAGGCGAGAAGCGCCCGGGTGTACGGGTGGCGCGGGTTCTCCATGATTTCCGCCGGAGGGCCGGATTCCATTACCATGCCGCCGTACATCACCGTTATGCGGTCGGAGATTTCCGCCACAAGCTCGATGTCGTGGCTTATGAACACTATGGAGATGCCCCGGGTCCGGCGCAGGGTCTTGAGCAGCTCGACAATCTGCTTCTGGATAGTTACGTCCAGCGCGGTGGTCGGCTCGTCGGCGATCAGAAGGTCGCAGCCCTGGGCCAGCGCCAAAGCTATGCCTATGCGCTGAAGCTGGCCGCCGGAAAACTGGTGCGGGTAGTTGATAAGCCTTTCCCTTCCGCGCTCAAGGCCGGTTTCGGCAAGCAGCTCCGCGGCCCTGCGGAACGCCTCCTCCTTGGCGATTTTGGGCTCGCTGTTGCGGAAGGTTTCCAGGAACGCGCTTCCCATGTTCTGCAAGGGGTCGAAGGAGCGGCCTGGCTCCTGGAAAATCATCCCGATTTTTTTTCCCCGGTACCGGCGCAGCTCGGCGGTCCCGAGGCCGGCGAGCTCCCTGCCCTCGTACCTTATCGAGCCTTCCACGCGGGAGTTTCTGGGAAGCAGGCCGGGAATCGCTATCGTGCTTACGCTTTTGCCGGAGCCGCTTTCGCCCACTATCCCGAGGCACTCGCCTTTTTCGAGGCTGAACGAGACCCCGCGCACGGCCGGAACCTCGGCGAAGCTCTTTCCGCGCCTTACCACGAAGCTTACGCGAAGGCCGCTTACCTCAAGCAGGGGAGGGGGCGCGCCGGCCGGGGCCTGCGCTAAAGGATGGGAGGCCGCAGGGGCCGCCAGGGCCGGGGCCTCCCTTTCGGCGCCGTTTCTTCCGGTCAGCTTTGCCAAAACAAGGCCGCCCAGCAGCCTTCTTCCGGTTTTCCTGAAAACCGTGTGGTAGGGGTCGAAGTAGTCGCGCAGGGCGTCGCCAAGGAAGTTGAACGCCAGCGTGACGGCCAGGATGAACCAGATTGGGTTCAGAAGCCAGGGGAAGGCAGCTATGTTCCAAAGCGTGAGCACGTCGCGCCTTATAAGCGAGCCCCAGCTTACCGAGGGGTCGGTTATGCCAAGGCCCAGGAACGAAAGCGAGGTTTCCGCCATTATCGCGCCGGGGACGGAAAGCGCCACGCCCACTATAAGAAGGCTGCCCGTCTGCGGCACGATGAACCTGCCGATTATGATCGGCGAGGGAATCATCTCGAGCCTGGCGTTCAGGACGAACTCCTCGCGCTTTATCGCGTGCACCATGCCGCGTATGGTGCGCGCGAGCCCGGGCCAGCCCACAAGGGCAAGCATGACGGACATCATTATGAACACCTGTCCCGGCGGCATGGCCCCGATAAAGAGCGAGCGCACGAAAAGAATCAGGTAAAGGCCCGGAATCAGCATCAGGAACTCGCACAGGCGCATTATCGCGGCGTCCACAAGCCCGCCGTAGTAGCCGGATATCCCGCCGAAAAACACGCCCATCACCATGCTGATTGACGTTATGATAAGGCCGAGGGTAAGCGATATGCGCGAGCCGTGGACTATGCGCGAAAACACGCACCTTCCCATGTGGTCGGCCCCCATGACGAAAAGCGGGTAGTCACCTCCGGCAAAGAGCCGGCGGTTTCCTGGGACGGCCCCCCAAAGGCGGAACGGCTCGGCCTCGCCGAAAATGCGCACCTCGTGGAAGCGGCCGGCCACCCTTGCGTAGGTCCAGGTTATCGTGTCCGTCACCACCCATTCCTGGGCCACAATCCTTCCGGACACGATTCTGGCGTTCGGCGGATGGTAGGTGAACTCGGGGAACATAGTGGTGGGCGAGTGCGGGGCCACGGCCTCGGCGAAAATCATCATGAGGTACAAAAGCGCGATTACGATTACCGAGGCCAGGCCTATGGGCCGCGTCAAAAGATAGACTGCGAAACGTTTCATTGCGGCCTCCTAGTCCTTTCCGTACCGTATGCGAGGGTCGGCGACGGCGAGCAGTATGTCTGCGATTGCTATGCCCACCATCACCAGGGTCGAGATGAACATAAGGTTCGCCATTACGAGGTTTATGTCCTGCTGCTGTATCGCCTCGAACATCAGGCGGCCAACGCCCGGAAAGGCGAAGATTATTTCCAGTATCACGGAGCTGCCGAAAAGCCCGGCGAGCAGCGTGGCCGTTCCCGTTATGAAGGGGTTGAGCGTGTTGCGGAAGGCGTGGAGAAGGTACACCCTCCACTCGGCGATTCCGCGTGTGCGCAGGCTGGTGACGTACGGCTGCCCGAGCTGGTCGAGCATGAGCGCCCGCGTGGTGCGAAGGCTTCCGCCTATGGAGCCAAGGAAGCTCGCCAGCACCAGCAGGAACACGTGGTGGATGTACGAAAAGACGAACGCGCCGGGGTTTTCGTGGAAGGGAAACGGCGGAAAGCCCAGGATGGGGAAAAGGCCGCTGACGAAGGCGAAAAGCTGCAGCAGCATAAGGACCAGAAGCCCGGGAAAGGCGTGCAGGAAAAGCGCGACGAAGGTTACCCCTACGTCGGTTCTAGTGCCGGCCTTCGACGAAAAGTACACGCCCAGCGCGAAGGACGTTATCGTCACGATTACCAGCGATATGGAGTTCAGGAGCAGCGTGTTCAGGAGGCGCTGCCAAAGCAGGAAGGTTACCGGGGCGCGGCTTATGAGGCCCACGCCAAGGTCGCCCTGCAGGGCGCGGCCCAGCCAGCGGAAGTACTGCACGTAAAACGGCCGGTCAAGGCCGAACTCCGCGCGCATTTCGTCGATCTGCTCAGGCGCAAGGCCCTCGCCTCCGGCCAGTATCTGCTGGTTTATCACCTCGTTGACTATGTCGCCGGGGACTATGGCCATGAGGCCGAATACGGCAAGGCCCAGAAAAAAGAGCATCGCCACCGTTACCCCAAGCCGCCTCAGCGCGAAGGAAACGAGCGGGAAGCGCCTCTTCAGGGCGATAAACGGGCTGAACAACGCGCCCAGCGTCCGGGCCACGGTTTGGCTTTCCACTGTCCGCCCCCGCTACCTGTAGGTGAAGAGGCGGCCAAGCTGCGCCCCGGCCGCGTTGTCGAAGAAGAAGTTGGTCCTGTCCCAGTAGTCGCTTACGGCTATGAAGCCGTGGGTGCGCGCCATCCAGACAAGCGGCATCTGGTACAGCATGAGCTCCTGGAACTCGTTCCAGAGGGGGCGGGCCCGCTCCGGATCGTAGGTGAACATCGCTTCCCTGAAGAGCCAGTCCTTTCTGGCCTCCCATTCGCGCGCCGGCGTTTCCTGGAAGGGGTGCCACATGTGCAGGTTTCCGTTGGAAAGCCACACGTTCGTGCCCTGCGTGGGAAAAAGCGCGCCGCCGGTAAGCCCTATCATCAGGGTCTGCCAGTCGAAGGTGCCCATGAGCTGCTCCACGAGCCTTTGGAAGTCGGTTGGGACCGGCGTTACGGTTATGCCTATGGTGGCCAGCTCGTCCGCGATTATCGCCGCGAAGTCGTCCCACAGCGCGCCGGCGGAGGGGAAGGAAATGTCGAACTCCACGGGGCGGCCCCGGTCGTCGCGCATCACGCCCTGCGCGTCGCGCTTCATGCCGATGGACTCAAGAAGCTCGAGGGCGCGCCGCGGGTCGTAGGTCCATTTCAGGCGTATGTCGGGGCAGTAGAACTCGTTCGCCGGCGGAAACCACCAGTACATCGGCATGGCAAGGCCCCTGTGCACCTGCAGTATGATTCTTTCGCGGTTCAGCATGGAGCTCATCGCCTGGCGGAACGGGGCCTTGTTGAACCACTCGTGCCAGGGCTCGTTCAGGTTCCTGTCGTCTATGCCCGGGTTTTGGTTGAACGTCCACAGGTGGCCAGATCCCATGGCCCCGGCGTTGTGGTATACGGCCCAGGCCGGATCCGGATGGTTCACGACCGGGCCGATAAGGTCGTGCCTTACCACGAAGGCCTCGAGGTCGCCCTGGAGGAACAGCAGCATCTCGGTCATGTTGTCCGGGAGGATTCGCATGATCTGCCTGTCGGGGTAGGCCACCGACGCGCCGCGCCCGTCCCTTTCCCAGAAGTGCGGGTTGCGGGTGAACACCACGCGCTGGCCCGGGCTGTATTCGGTCACGTGCCAGGCCCCCATGGAGGGAATCGTTCTTGGATCCACCGATATGTTAAAAAGGCTTCGCACGGCCTCCGGTCCGCCCTCCCTAAGCGCCGGCTCGAAGTGGTGCCTTGGGCCCACGTTCATGTTGGTGGTAAAGACGGGGTTCGCCACGATGCGGGGGAAATGGATGCGGAAGCTCCGGTCGTCCACCCTGTAGGCGCGCCTTTGCACGCTTGAGCCGTCCGGCATAACGACGTACTGGGCGCTGTAGCCGGCGCTGCGCATTCTTACGTCGCCGGTTATCTCGTTGTGCCAGAAGACGAAGTCGTCGCTGGTGACGGGGATTTTTACGTCCGAACCGTAATAGGTCCAGTAGAGGCCCTCGCGCAGGGTGTAGGTTATGTCGAGGGTGTCGGCCTCCTCGTCGGTCACCACCACCCACGAGGCCAGGCGGGGCATCCATTGGCTCGTGGCCGTGTCGAACTGGGCAAGGGAGTCCAGCACCCTGTCCTGTATGGCCATGCTGTCCGCGTCGCCCTCCGCAACCAGGCGGTTGAAGGTTCGGGGCTCGTTGAGCATGCTGGTGTACCAGGTTCCGCCTGGCTCGCCGGGCACGAAAGCCCTGTCGTAGCCGGGAAACGGCCTGAAGTTGACCCTGGCGATAAGCTCGGCGGCTCCGGCCGGGGCAAAGCCCTCAAGCTGCTCCGGGGTCATTTCCTTGGCCCTGTGGCAGGAAAGAACCAGGGCCGCCGCGCACAGGGCAAAAACGAGTGGACGCTTTTTCATGGTTCCTATGGTATCAAGCGAAAGCGCAAAGGTCAACAAAAAAGCGCGCCAAAAACGCCCAGAGCGAAGCCAAATCCGGGACAAATTCCGCCGCGCCGCAAAACGCCGCCGGCCGCTTGACTTTTTCCGCGTTTTTTTGTAGCTTGGACGGAGCCGGTTTACCTGCCGGCGTTCACTTTGGGCCGCTAGCTCAGTCGGTAGAGCATCGCCCTTTTAAGGCGGTGGTCGATGGTTCGAACCCATCGCGGCTCATGTTGAAGGCGGCGTCCGAAAGCTTGATCGGGCGCCGCCTTTTTTGTCCGCGCTTGCCATACGTGTCCCGACATTGACGGTGCCGGGCTTCTCATACCGAAAACAGGAGGCCGGATATGCTGTTGGAAACGATTTTGGGCTGCATCAGGAACAGGGACATGGAAACCCTCAAGGCCCTGCTTGTAAGCGCGGAGGACATGGAAATCCTCCACGCCTTTATCGGGCTGTCCTCCGAGGAACAGGTAATCGTGTTCAGGCTGCTCGCAAAGGACGACGCGCTGAAGGTATTCGAGCAGCTCGACACCGACCTCCAGCGAAACCTGCTGCATTCGTTTACGGACGAAAGGGTCATCGAGTTCGTCAACGAGCTAGCCCCCGACGACCGCGTCAAGCTGCTGGACGAGCTTCCGGCCGGCGTGGCAAAGAAGCTTGTAAACTCGCTTTCCACCGAGGAGCGGGCCGTAACGAACATCCTGCTTGGCTACGAGGACGAGACCGCCGGCCACATCATGACCACCGAGTTCATCTCGCTCCAAAGGGACATGACGGCGCAACAGGCCCTTGAGAAGGTCCGCAGGCAGGCCAAGGACAAGGAAACCGTCTACGCGCTGTTCGTTACCGACAACACAAGAAAGCTCGAGGGCGTGCTGAGCCTGCAGGACCTTATCACCGCCGACGCGGACGCGCGCATGGAAGACATAATGTCCAAAAAGGCCATAAGGGTCTCCACCGACACCAACCAGGAAGACGTGGCCCGCACCGTGCAGGGGCTGGACCTTATCGCCATACCGGTCGTGGACAAGGAGGACCGGCTCGTCGGCATCGTGACCTTCGACGACGCGATGGACATCCTGGAGGAGGAGGCCACCGAGGACATCTACGACTACGCCGGCCTTGCCGACGTTACCGACGACGAAACCAGCCGCAGCGAGGTTCTGGTGCGCGGCAGCCTGTGGAAGATATGGAAGGTTCGCCTTCCGGTGCTGCTTATAACCCTGTGCGT
>Ga0209755_10005582_pt1 | contig 14258 bp, 7 predicted proteins | sample TergutCo191P1_FD_187301 | JGI IMG/M metagenome (GOLD analysis project Ga0209755, IMG submission 187301) | Cornitermes sp. P1 segment gut microbial communities from Petit-Saut dam, French Guiana - Co191P1 (SPAdes) (version 2) | ecosystem: Host-associated > Arthropoda: Insects > Digestive system >... | reverse complement strand
TATCCAGGAAAGCAAGAACCTGGAAAAGGCGACGCAGGAAATAACCAACGGCATCAACGAGATGGCCGCAGGTGCGGAGCAGATTAACAGGGCGGTGAACAGCGTCAACGAGCTTAGCGGCAGGAACCGGGAAAACATTTCCGTCCTGGTGCATGCTATTTCGCAGTTTAAGGTTTAAATTGACGGGCGGTGGGGGAGATATCCGCCGCCCGGTAGTATGTCGGTCCGGCGTTGTATTTCGTCGGACCCCGGCGAATCCACCATACATTCCGTCATAACGATACCTGCCCCTCGCTCCACAACAGCGTTATTCTGCAAAAATAAAACGGCAAACTCATGCCTGTCGGCGTTATCTTGGTTTTACAAAGGGTGGAATGCCCCCGTTTCGAATGGAGGGCAGCCCCAAGGAGAACAGAATATGAAGAAAATCCTCGTATCCGTGCTTTTGGTTTTCGGTGTTTCGGCCTTGTATGCCCAGGGGGTCAATGTCCTGGGAGGGGACGGGGAAGGCCCAAGGCTTATAATTTCCGGCGAGATTACAGGGATGTATACCTTTGGTTTTGCCAGCGATGATCAGATAGTGATTTCCGGCGATGACGCGAATCCGGTTGGTGTCTTTGACAACGACCCCGAGGGGAACGGAAGGAATGGCTTCCTAACCAGGATGGATTTTAGCATGTTGTTCGGCCCTGTCTCCTGGGTGGATCTCTACGTGCAGTTTCGTGCCCGTTCCCGTCCAGGTTCCCCCTATATCCCCCTTACTCTCGAAGCCGCCGATGCCGACGACTTCTCGATTTCCTTCGAACAGGCTTGGGGCAGGATTAACGTGATCGATGGCCTGGGCTTCGATGCCCCTCTCGACCTGTTTCTAAAGGCGGGCAGGTTCGATTCCGCCCCAGCCTCGTTCCAGAGGGTTTCCCGTTTTGGCACGGAAAACGTAATGAGCAGAATCCGTACAAAAAACGTCCTTTCCGTCCAGCTTGAGGCCGCCTTTCCGCTTGCCTTCGCCGAATCGCTTTCCTTTGTTGCGGCGACCCAGCAACGGACCAGCGAGGCCATCCCTCCGCTTTACGACGTGGACGGCAGCATGGGCTGGCACGGTACCCCACCGCACGACTACCTGTACTCCATTCCCGTGTTTACAGCCCTACGGATGCGAAACATTGAAACGCCCTTCGGCAATATATTCGCCGAGGTGGTGTACGCCTTCAATGCCGAGGATATTTACTCCGGCCACAACTTCGGTGTTGACGGCAGGTGGGACATAAGGGTACCGGGCATGGACAACATGACAATTCCGCTTGGCCTGGGCGTTGCCTTTCTTGAAAAAAACATTGACCCCATGGCCCGTGCCGCCCACGGTTTCGGCAACGACAACGCCCTTTCCAACAGGCCTTACATACGCCCCGAGCATAACTACAACTTCGCCACGGTTAGTTTCCGTCGCTCCATGCGCATAGGGGCCGGCCTTGGGTTGCGTTGGGAGCCCACCCCAACTTTGGGCACGGAATTCAACGTGGGATACTCCTATTCCCAGATCGCACACATCTACCGTGACACCCTTACGATAAACTCTTTGTCCTTTGATATGCGCCTGGTATTGGACAGACGCTTTTTCATTGGTGGGGGAATTTTCCTGGGTACGCTGGGCGACGTGGAATGGAGAACCAGCGACGATGCCGACCCGAATCGCGAATCCGGTTTTTCCCATGTGTTTACGCTGGCGGAAAACATGGGCTTCGAGATCCATGCCGGTCTGAGCATGGGTAGATCCCGTCTTGTCTTTGGCTACAACATTAACAGGGGCCTGTCCATGAACCATGGCATTGAGGCCATGGCCGATGCCCAGATTATATACAGGCAGAGGGGATCCGCCGTTGCGGACGACCTCTTTGAAACCGGGGGCTTTTTCACGAAGCTGGTCATTTCTTGGTAAGGAGGTTGACGTAAAATGAAAAACAGGCGTTTTAAGCGAACGGGGGCAAGGGCTTTTTCGGTGTTTGCCGTTTCCTGCATTCTCGCCCTTGTCGGCCTGGTTTCCTGTGACATTGGAAACTGGGATATTACGCAAAGTGCGGCCTCAAGGGGCAACATCAACGCCCTAGAGGAAATTGATTTTATTAGCGGTTATAACCACACCACCGGGGAGCAGGGGCGGACTGCCTTCCCGTTGATCTTTGGCACCAGTTCCCACAACCGTGGCTCGGCCATTCTTGGCAGCGGCCAGCGGAGCATGAGGTTCCAGAACGAGGTGTTCCAGGGACAGAGGTCTCGCATGGCCGAGATTCCCTTTGAACTGCCTGCGGCGAGTCCGCACCGCATGAATCCCGATTTTCCCACCGACGGACTGATTCCGGATTACGTTCCGCCTGGCTTCATCGAGATAGCGGCGACACGCAGCGGACAGGGCGGCGGCAAGATTGCCGGTTCCGAGGACGGCATAGCGTTCCTGTTCCGGGAAGTTCCCCTGGACAGAAATTTTAGGATGGAGGCGGATTTTCTTATCATATCCTATGGTCTTGTGAATGCCGGCGCACCCCATACCCCCGGCAGCAACGGGCAGGAAGGCTTTGGCATTATGGTGCGTGACTTTGTTCCGCAGATTGCAGGTACCCCGGGCGACGGTGTTATACCCGGTCGTCCTGGAGGAGGGGCCTTTGTTCCTGGCACCACCATGGAGTCATGGGAGGAGAACCATGGCTGGCGGTTCCAGTCTGCCGCCGGGCGCAGTTTCGCCGGCGGTTCCTATGCCCCACATAGTCCCGATGGAAGATACCTTCTTCGCGGCATGGTTCACGAGGGGGCCTTCTTTGCCGGCAACGAGATCCCCGAGGCCCAAGGTCTGGACAATCGTGACAGGGGGAGCGATCCACGCAATACCAGCTTTCATTATTTTGTCGGTGCCGCGGGCTTTGGTGCGGACAGCAACATTATGATGGCTGGTGGTACCAAGCGTGGAATGCGTATCAAATGGAGGGCTGGGATAGAACGCTCGCCGGCCCTGGAAACGATGGGCGGCGGAAACCCCACATCGACGGGTACGCAGCTTTCCACCCGTTTCCGTTTCGATTACCAACCCAGGGGACTTGGCGACTACTCGTTCTTTACGGAGATGGTGGACGGGGTGGAAATGGCGACCATGGCGGCACGTCCGGATTTTCCCAGATGGGGCAGCACGGTTAGGGTCATGCTGGAAAGAACCAACGACGGCTTTAGGTACCGCATAGAGAACCTTGACGACCGCTTCGACCTTCACGACCTTGAGACCGGAAGGCTCATAGCACGGGATCAGCCTAAGCCGATGGTAACCAGCGAACAGCCTGGAATGGGTATTATACCTGATCGTGACATTCTGGGGATGGTCAACAGCACGCACTTCTACGTGGGGCTTTTCGCATCCCGTGATGCGGTGGTCTGGGCGCACAACATCAGGTACTGGGAGGCGGACAGGGCCAGGACAGCTCCTGCCACGCCTATTCGTCCCACGCCTTTCGAGCCGGAATTCGAGGTTGTCTCACCGCCGTACTATGGTGGAGTGAATTATCTGTTCGTCAGGGCAAACACCGCAGGCAGCATTTCCGTTACCCAGAACGGCAGGCGCATTCCCCCCGGCCTTATCACCAACGAGTGGATCGTCGAGACGCAGAATGGTGCCGCCATTCCCCTTTCGCTGTTCACCGTGCCAATATTCGAGCCTACCGAAGGGGACAACATTTTTAGCGTCACCTTCTATCCCGGAAACATACCCCGGGAGCTTGAAGCCCAGGGCTTTATCCACAGTTCGAGCACCCCGATAAGAACGAACTTCAACATGATGCGAAGAACCTTTCATGAAGGAACCGGGAATATCTACGTCGGTCCCGACGGGAGGCGTGACGGTGCCGGAACCAGGGGAAGCCCTCTGGATCTGCAGACGGCGATCAATCACGTAATGCCTGGTCAGCACATCGTCATGCTGAACGGAAGGTACGTGATGGATGCGGTCGTCACCATCCCCAGGTTCAACGACGGACGTGAAACCCTCGACGACGGTCGAAGCGGACGTAAGGTTCTGCGAGCGGAAAACGTGAACAGGGTTTGGCTTGACTGGGACAAGAACGAGGCGATAGGCCCCGAGGGGACAGGCATTATAGGGGGCGAGGCTTTCATGCTGTCCGGTTCCTGGTGGCATCTTGACGGCTTCCACATAAGGGGCGCTCCGAACAGGACAAAGGGAATTGTTGTAAGCGGTCATAACAACCTTATTACCAGGCTTATGACCTACAACAACGGCGACACGGGGTTCCAGATAAGCGGCAGATCCGCCGAGCCGGTTAGGTTCTGGCCGTCGGGCAATGTAGTAAAGTGGACCGAATCGTTCCACAACTTCGATATCGCCCAGACAAACGCCGACGGCTTCGGTGCTAAACTCACCGTTGGCGAAAGGAACAGGTTCTATTCCTCGATAGCCCACCACAACAACGACGACGGATGGGATCTCTTCTCGAAGAGGGACACCGGCGCCATAGGGGTGGTTCTGGTCGATTATTCCATTGCCTACAGGCAGGGCAATATGCTAAATAACTTTCAGACCGCCGCGGGGCACAACGGCTTTAAGATGGGTGGCGAGGGCATAGGCATTTTCCACGAGATTCGCCAAAGCCTGGCTTTTGCCAACGGCAACACGACGAACCGTGGCTGGCAGATTACCAGCAATTCCAACCCCAACCAGATTGTCCGGGACAGTACCACGGCGAACCACATCGGCAGGAGTGCGGGCAACATAGAGGTACGTGGCGGCGGCGGTGGTGTGGCCACGGGCAACACCCACACATCGGTGGCCACGGTTTCCTCCAGACAGGGCGGCACGGCGGCTCCTTTTGCCACCACGGGTGCGGCGCGTCCCGGAATCAACGACAAGGAGTTTAGCTGGACCGCCGAACAGACGGATTGGGAAGGCATAATGGAAACCCGTTCCGCCGGCTTCTGGGGATACGGGGACACTGGGATAACCCATCCGACCTTCCATGCAAACGGGCCAAACGGCACCGGCGATACCTCGCAGATTGTGAACGGGGTTGCGATTCAGAAAATGCCCGGTTGTTATAGCGACTGGACGCAGTTCAGGCTTTTCATTCCCCGTGACGAATTGTTTGCATATCCGTTGCTGGGCGACCTGTACAGGCCTCCGGCTGGTTTTGGTGCTCACGGGCTTTACGACAGGTGTCCAGCCGCTTCCAGGGCATTCGTGCTTAGCGTGATTCCCTGGGCCGCCGATGACACCAATCCGGCCCGTTAGGTCTGGACGGGATCAGGAGATGAGGAGCAAGGAACGATGACAAGAAAACTTTTTGCGCTGTTTGCGGCGGTGTCGTTGCTAACAATGGCTGTGCTTTTCGCCGCCTGCGAACAGTCGATGCTTAGGCCCTCGGACGACGACGGTGGGGACAGCGGCCTCGAGGTGGGCATAAGGAGGCTGTATTTTGACCACTCGCTTTTGGGGGCCACGGCGGGATCCGCAAGGCCCCTGAGACTCGAACTTACCAGGTTTCCGCCGCATAACACAATGCCGCACGATGCGGTAAGGTGGAGTTCCTCGTGCTACGACGGTAACGGGAATCCGACCATCGCATCCATCGACGACAACGGGAATATAATCATCGTGCTTGATTATCTGGACGTGCACGAGCTTCCAAGGACGGCGACTCTAAGGGCCGAATACATCCACGACACTTCGGTATTTGTCGAGGCCACGCTTATGGTTTTCCCTTATTACGAGAGAAGCCGCCACCAGACTTTTCCCCCTTCGATATGGACGGGAAACACAACCCAGGTTAATCCTGGGCCTGCGCTTGATGCCATCCTGAATCGGTTCACGACCATAAACGAGGCTGGCGATCTGCATCTGGGGGATGGGATATTCCTTCTTTTGGGTACGGGCGATGCCGGGGCCGCCGAACGTGAGGGGGATGAGGGCCAGGGGGTGTTCATTATTAACCCGGAGGATCCCTACGAATTCGGTATTATCCCTAACGGAAATCCCAGGGCGCTTGGCAGCACCCATAACGGCGCCCTTACTTTCGAGCCTGGCACGCCGAACATGGTTCCCCGTGAAGGGCACCTTCGCACTTCCGGTAGCGGAATGCGGGCATTGCAGGTACTTGGACTGCACAGGCCGTTCGAGATTACGGTAAGATACAGGTCAAACGGGGCCGAGCCTCGCTGGGTGGATATCCGTTTCGGCGATACCAGCGGTGTCAGGGTCGAGGGGCCGATATCCCCGGGCAATGCGGCCGGGGATGGGCGTGTCGTCAGGTACAGATGGGACTATGACGAACATGGAAACCCACGGGCGGACTTCGTTCCCATTACCTTTATCGAGGTCATAGGTGGGATGCAGATTTTCGACGTGGAAATCGTGTACCTGGGGGATGAGTCCTAGGGCGTTTGCCTTGGGACCTCATGCGGACAAGATTGGACAAGACCGAGCAAGACAATGAAACAATACAACATCAAGCTTTTCGGAGGTAAGGGAAACGGCCTTACCGACAATTCGGTAGCTTTTTCGGATGCGCTTTTGGCGCTAAGGGAAGCCGGCGGCGGTATTTTGCGTGTGGGAAAGGGGGTCTGGAAAACAGGCCCTCTGGAACTGTTCTCGCATATCACTCTGGAACTTGACGAGGGGGCCGTCATCTCGTTCATCCCCGAGCTGGAACGTTACCGCCCGGTGTGGACACGCTGGGAGGGGGTGGAATGTTACGCGATGCACCCCTGCATCTTTGCCTCGTGGCAGAAGGACATCTCGATTAGGGGAATGGGCGTTCTGGACGGTGCCGGTAGGTTCTGGTGGGAAAGCTATAGGGAAAAGAGGGGCCGTGGCCAGCTAAAACCCGAAAGCCGCCAGGAGGAGATCCTGGCTGGACTCAACCGGGGCTTCGAGATGCAACCTGGTGGCGGCGGCGGCAGGGAGATGCAGTTCCTTCGCCCTCCGCTGGTGCAGTTTTTCGAATGCCGTAACATAAGGCTGGAGGGGGTTACCCTGCGGAATTCCCCCTTTTGGACGCTGCACCCGGTGTACTGCACCGACGTTGAGATCACGGGGCTTACGATTTCCAACCCCAAGGATTCCGCCAACACCGATGCCATCGACATCGATTCCTGCCAGGACGTTGCAATCGAAAACTGCCTTATCTCGGTGGGGGACGACGGCATAACCCTTAAGTCGGGTTCCGGCGAGGACGGCATTCGGGTGGACAGGCCATGTAGGGGCATACGGATCAAGGGCTGCACGGTGGAGGACGGGCACGGGGGCATAGTCATAGGAAGCGAGACGGCGGCAGGCATTTTCGACGTTAAGGCCGAGGACTGCACGTTTCGGGGAACCGACCGGGGGATACGGATAAAAACCAGGCGGGGCAGGGGAGGGCATATCGAGAACCTCGACTTCTGTAAGCTCACCATGGAAAACAACCTGTGCCCTGTAACCATCAACATGTTCTATAAGTGTGGGGCCAATCCATCGGACATCTATTTTAGCCAGGAGGCCCTTCCTATCGAAAGCACGACACCGCAGATTAGGAACGTCCGCATAAGGGATGTTCGTGCCATCGGTTGCCGTGCGTCCGCCGGCTTTATCGCCGGCTTGCCGGAGGCCCCGGTGGAAAACCTGGATCTTGGGCGCTGCGAATTTTCCGTGGACGAACTTAGCCAGGTGAACCCCGGCGAGTCGGATATGTTCTTCGGGGTTCCCGAAACGGAGGAGAAAGGCATACGCCTGCTAAACGTCAAGGAGCCGAAATTCAGCGAAATATTGGTACGGGGGGCGGCCAAGGCTTTTGTTTACGGGTAGGATGTTGTTATAGTTTAAGGCATGAAATCAAGCGCTGGGAAAAAAAGGATTGGCCTCTTGTTGGCGTCGGTTCATTCCGGCGTTTCGAAAAAGTCATGGAAGGACTTTGCCCGTGTCGCCGGGTTCGAAAACGTCAACCTGTTTATTTTTCCCGGAGGCAGGCTTAACGCCGGCAGGGACTTCGAGAACCTTCGTAACCTTGTCTATAGGCTGGCAAACAACGACAACCTGGACGGCTGTATAAGCTGGAGTTCCACCATGCGGTACGGCCAGTCGAAGGAGGAGTTCGAGGATTTTCACGCAGGGCTGGATCCGCTTCCCTACGTTACCGTGGCCTTCAAATCGCCCGGGCATCCCTGCGTGGACTTCGATTCCTACAAGGGAATGAAGACCCTCGTGACCCACTGCATACGGCAGCACGGTGCGAGCAAAATCGCCTTTCTGCGTGGGCCCGATTTTCACCCGGGCGCGCGAATGCGCTTCGAGGGGTACCGTGACGCGCTTATGGAAGCAGGGATTATCAGCGTCAAGGACGTAAGAAACGAAACCCCCTTGCCGCTGGCAACGGATCCTTTTGACTGGGAGGCGGGGTATTCCGCCGCCGAACAGCTTCTGCGAAGCCGCTCCCTGGTTCCCGGCAGGGACTTTGACACCCTTGTCGGCTCCAGCGACATGATGACGCTGGATGCCACCGACTACTTCGCCCGGCACGGCTACCACATTCCCACCGACTACCACGCCATAGGCTTCAACAATTCCGAGGAAAGCCGTGTCGCCGAATGCCCCCTTTCCACGGTTCAGTATCCGGACGAGAGAATGGCCGAGGAAACCGTCGGCATAATACTGCGGATGCTGGACGGCAAAACCGCCGACCAGATTGCGGATGTCCTTCTGGACACCGAGGTGATAATACGTGAATCCTGCGGATGCCCCAACCCCTATGCCCTTCCTTCGAACGAATCCGGGGAGGCGGTGCCGCCGGCACCCGACGGCGAAAGGGAGATGCTGAAAAACCTGGCGAAGGAACGGCTTAGGGTTTATCCCTCGATAATGGTCACCGTTGCGTCCCCGGTTATAGACGCGCTGTACGGGGATGGACTGGATTCGTTCTACCCACTTTTCGAGGAGGCCCTGGTCAGCTTTTTTGGAAGGGACGGGGAGACCGAAAGCCTCCTGCGGTTTATAGACGACGTTAGGACGTGGGATCTCGATGTTTCCGTGAAGATCCGCAAGATGGAGGCGGCACTTTATCGCTGCATACTAAAGGTTCGGGAACAGTTCGCCGTTCGTTCCGGGTTCGAAAAGGACAGGCTCAACAGAATTCTAAATTCCCTGAAGTGCGATCTGTTGGGGGCCAACGACCGTTTCTCCTTTATACAGACACTCGCATGGCATCTTCCCAGAATGGGGGTAAACACCGCGGCTGTAGTGTTGTACGAAAACGAGAAGACCTCTATCTTCGTGGGGGGCTTTTTCCCCGAGGGCACAAGCTCCGTAAGGGAGCAGCGTTTCCCTTCCCGTCTCATGGTTCCCGACGGCCTTAGGGAACGCTTTGCCGAGGGCATATTCATGGTGCAGCCGCTGTTCATCGAGAGCCAGTCCCTGGGCTACATTGTCCACGATTTTTCGGTGAGCGACGGGGTTATTCTGGAGGAACTAAGGTTCTCGGTCAGCTACGGACTTAAGGGCGTTCTGCTTGCCGAGGAAACCACCCGTGTCAAACGTGTTGTGGAACGGACGGAAGAGGCTAAGGTCGAATTCCTAAACATCCTGGAAGACGGCCTGTCCGCCTCGGTGTCTACCAACGAAGCCGGTAGTATGATGGATTTTGTCCTGACAAGGACGGACGGTATCTTTCTTAGGAAAACCGTTTTCGACATAGAGGAATTGCTTCCCAACATCGGTCGCTTCCCCCTGCTCTTGGGCGACCCGGCACGGCTTGTCCAGTGCTTTTCCCTTATCAGGGAAAAGTACCCCCCTCCCCCCCCTGCGGCTGAGTATTCGACCACGGTTGGCTATTCCGTGGAGATGGCCTATGAAGGGCTTGCGGTCACGTTTTGGGGAACGCCGCCTTCGAAGGCATCGGAAGAAGGGCAGGGGCATGGCGGTAAATTCGATCATGTTACCGGTAGGCTGGAAAAGGTGCGGCAGTTCAGCCTGCTTTTGGCGGAGAGAATCATCCTTATGCATGGGGGCGATTTGATCATCCACGAGGATCGGTGCACGGTTATACTGCCCTGGACAACACTTACGGGGCACGAGCCTTTTGGAAATGCCGTAAGTTCCATGGATCATGTATTGGTGCTTTCGGGGCCGGATTCCCTGCCTTCGGGCTTTTTCGATTTGCCGCAGGTGTACGATGCGGAAAAGGCCCGTCCCGGCAGCATCGCCTTTATCGCCTGGAACGCCGCCACCGGCGGCACGGGCGACCTGGTGAAAATAGCGGGCCTGCGGCACAGGGACGAATTCGCCGGCATTCCGTTTCTATGCTACGGAATGCCGGCAGGCGCACGGGAAATCGCTGGCCCTGCATCCTCCCTTATCGACCTTGTGGAGTTTGCCTTAAGCCCACTCAAAAAAGGGAACATTCTTTTTGTCGGTTCCAGGGAATACTGGGCGGAAAAAATGGAACTGTTCTCCCCCCCGGGGGGGGAGAGGGGGAATGAGAACTGCCATGGCAAGATCCGCATAGACTCCATGTCTTCTTTCAACGATGCCGTCAGCGAGGTAAGCCCGTTGTTGATTATCTTCGACAGGCTTGACATTACTGCTGCGGCCGCCGTGCGCCGGCATCCTTTGACGGTGACTGTTCCCATCATCATGATTGACGACAAGATAGACAGCCAGGCGGACGTTCTTGCCCTTAGCCGGTACCCCAGGCTTATAATCTGCCATCGTGCGATCCTTTCATCCCCCGACTTCCTGAAACGGGTGCGTGATCTTACCGAAGGGGGCGAGATCCTGCCCCAGCACACGGGCATTCTGGTAAAGAAGACGATACTCTACTTCGACCAGAATGCGGGATCCTACATCTCTCGCTGGAAACTGGCGGACACGGTCAACGTCAGCGAGGACTATCTTTCACGCATATTCCACAGGGAAATGGGGCTTCCATTGTGGGACTACCTGAACCGCCTGCGGATATTCCTTGCCGCCGAACTTCTTTTGCAGACCGACGATTCCATCCAGGCGGTGGCCCTGCGGACGGGTTTCCAGGATCAGTCCTATTTTTGCAGGATTTTCAAGAAAATATACGGCGTTCCCCCGGGGCAGTTCCGAAGGCACTAAACCCGGGCTGGGGTGGGCGGCCTTTGGAGCAAAACGCCGGTATAGTCCAATAACGTGCCATTATTTTCCTGCGGTCAGTGTTTAGATTTATACAATGGGAAACCTGAGTAAAACGATGCAAGGGCATCAAGTCCTGCGGGAAATCGGGCGGCACCGTTCCGTGTACGTCCTGTTGATCCTTCCGCTGATCTTCTTCGTGATTTTCAGATACATTCCTATCTGGAATGGTCAGATCGCATTCAGGGACTTTGTGCCGCCGGTTGACATACCCGACGATCCCGTAATGCGTGAATTGCTCGGTATCGAGGCCGATGCCAACAGCGACAGGGGTGTCTTTAACAGCGTATGGGTTGGCCTGCAACACTTTAGGACCTTTATCGGCTCGTTCTTTTTTGCCGAGATTATGCGGAATACCCTGGGCTACAGCTTCGGGAAGCTCCTTTTCGGCCTTCCCGTGGCGATACTCCTGGCCGTGACGATTTTCGAGTGCACCAAGCCGGGCCTTGCTAAGGTCGTGCAGACGCTTGCCTATCTTCCGCACTTTCTTTCCTGGGTCATCATGTTCGGTATCCTCCAAACGATACTGTCCCCGAGCGACGGTATCCTGAACGACGCAATCGTTGCCTTTGGGGGTGAGCCTGTCGCCTTTCTTACCAACGTCCGAACCTTCCCATGGGTCATAATCCTTTCGGACGCATGGAGGGAAATGGGCTGGAGCGCGATAATCTTTATCGCCGCGCTCATTGGCATCGACCCTTCGCTGTTCGAGGCCGCGACCGTCGAGGGGGTAAGCGCCAGGCAACGGGTGTGGTACATTACCCTGCCGTCGATACGACCCGTAATCGTCATGGTCGTTATTCTGCGGCTTGGGACGATTCTTGACGCAGGCTTTATGCAGATATTCATGCTCTATTCGATACCGGTTTTCAGCGTGGGGGACATTATCGACACATGGGTGTTCAGGCAGGGCCTTCTTAACTTCCAGTACAGCCTTGCGACTGCGGTGGGCCTGTTCAAGGGGGTCGTGGGTTTGACCCTTATCCTCTTGGCAAACTGGCTGACCAAGAAGCTTGGCGATTCTTCGATGTTCTAGGGGGCGGGTTTTATGACAAATGCGGTTATAATGCTTCTTGTCGTCGGCATGATTGTCGCGACGATTGTTTTCTTCAATTTCTACCAAATGTCGGGGAAGAAGGGCATCGGTGTCGTCAAAAAAGGCTCGGCCATAAGGCTTTCGATGTCGGACAGGATGTTTTACGTGGGCATCGATTTGTTCCTTGTCTTCATCCTGTTGATCGTGGCCATTCCCATGTGGAGCACCATCACCCTTTCCTTCCGTCCAATGGCCTTCATCGGAAGCAGTCTGGAGGGGATGTTCCTTGCGCCCTGGGAATGGTCCACGTCGGCTTACAGGGCGCTCCTGGGCAACGACGGCTTCCTTCGGGCCTTTGCGAACAGTTTTAACATTCTTATTTTTGGCGTGGCGGCGGCGCTGTTCCTTACAGTCCCAATGGCATACGGGCTTTCGGTAAAGAGCCTGCCCGGTCGGAAATTCTTTACGGTTCTGGTGCTTATACCCTACCTTTTCCAGGTCGGCCTTATCCCCACCTACCTTGTCGTGGTTGGCATTGGGCTTTCCAACACCCTGGCGGCGGTGTACCTGCCGGCGGCGATCAGCACCTACAACCTTCTTATCATGCGCCGCTTCTTCGAGGGCATTCCGGACGAGCTTAAGGAATCCGCCCGTATCGACGGGGCCAGCGAGATAAGGGTTCTTATGCAGATTATCCTGCCGCTTTCCAAGCCGATACTTATGACCATCGGCCTGTTCTACGGCGTTAGCTTCTGGAACGACTTCTTTAGCGCGATGCTTTACATCCACCAGGACGGCCTGCAGCCGCTGCCCATACTTCTGCGGAATATCCTTATGGGTGCCGCCATGGCGGATGTCGTGGAGATCGGGGCCTTCGGTGATGCGCCTATTCAGGCGATAAGGGCCGCGAGCGTGTTCCTGGCGGCGGTGCCGATGATTCTGGCATATCCGTTTATACAAAAATACTTCACCAAGGGAACCCTGCTGGGTAGCGTGAAGGGTTAGCAAATAGGAGGATTGTTATGAAAAAACTGATGTTTGCGATTTTGGCGGCGGCCGTGGTTATGACCGGCTGCCAAAGGGGAAATGACGGCCTGGTAAGAATCGAGCTGTGGTACGGGGCCGCCGTTACCGAGGCGGGGCCGCCCCCCAGGGACTGGCACGTTTTGCAGAGGATACGGGACGAGCTTGGCATCGACCTGCGCCTTAGCTCCCTGCCTTCCGCCGAACACGACCAGGACGTGCGGATAAACGCCGCGGGAGCCGGCAACAGCCTGCCGGACTTGTTCATGGTAAGGCGAGGCCCGTTCATGCACCTTGTGAACGCCAGGCTTATAGCGCCGGTGGATCACCTGTACGACCTTATGCCCGTCAGAAGCTCCCAGCGCTACGATGCGGAAAGCCGCAGGTTTACCACGGTAAACGGCAGATCCTTCGGCTTTGCCTCCCCGGGTGCTGCCCCCAGGAACGAGGGTCTTTTGATCCGCGTGGACTGGCTGGAAAACCTGGGGCTTGACATTCCCGTTACCATCGACGACTTCCTCAATGTTATGAGGGCCTTTACCTTCGATGATCCCGATGGGAACGGCAGGGACGACACCTGGGGTTTCGGTGCCTTTATCGAGATTACCCCCCACGAAAGCGGCCTTGGCCGCCGCTTCGATCCGATAATGGGAGCCTTCGGCGTTCCTGGCACATGGAACCTTAGCTACGAGAATCCGGGTCTGAACATCCGCAACCCGGCCTTCTTCGAGGCGATTAGCTTCGTTAGGCAGATGGTCGAGGAAAGGATCATAGACCCCGACTGGACAAACTACAGGCGCGATGACTTCCGTGCCGCATGGAAGCAGGGGCGCTTCGGGATAATGCGCGAGCAGAACGCCGCCTTCGCCGCCCAGCACAACTACAGACCCTTTGACGAAAACTTCCCCGAAGGCCGCTGGAAGGTGATAGATCCGCCGATAGGCCCCCGTGGGCATCAGTCCGTGGGCGTGAACACCCCCTCGTTCCGTATCTACGCTGTTTCCACCAGAGCCATGATTGCCGGGA
>Ga0209755_10005581_pt1 | contig 14259 bp, 8 predicted proteins | sample TergutCo191P1_FD_187301 | JGI IMG/M metagenome (GOLD analysis project Ga0209755, IMG submission 187301) | Cornitermes sp. P1 segment gut microbial communities from Petit-Saut dam, French Guiana - Co191P1 (SPAdes) (version 2) | ecosystem: Host-associated > Arthropoda: Insects > Digestive system >... | reverse complement strand
GTCGCCATTTCCTGCAGATTGACATTGTTTCGTATTTTTGTGTAAAGCAACATATCGGGATATTTTTTGTTTACTATACTCGCTATATGGTTATGCAATGTTCCGCGCTTGTCAAAGGCTATCATAAGAATCGCCAACGGAACTATTTTAGCTCCTTGCTCTTGAATTACATTGCATATATCGAGCATATCCTCTATTGCAACCAAGTGTAAATCGTCGGGTCTGGCAGTCACCAAACAATAATCACTCGCCCAAAGCGCGTTAAAAGTTATCGAATTATACGCCGGCGGACAGTCAATAATGATATAATCGTATTTATCGCGAAGCGGCTCAAGCGCGGTTTTCAACTTTTTATTGCGAACTTTGTAGTCCTTAATTGCGGTCAAAGATTCTGCCGTCCCCCCCAAAGTTAATGTGCTTGCAATTAAATCATACTTGCCGTTTATTCTTATTGTTTCCATTTCTCCGCCTAAAATCACCGCAGTAAGCGCGCAATTCTCTTCTTTGGGCGCAAGAACATGTGTAGTACTCGCCGATTGGTGGTCTGCGTCAATAAGTAAAACCTTCTTTTTTTTCTCCGCGAAAGCCGCTGCCAAATTAATCGCAGTCGTTGTTTTTCCCGCTCCGCCTTTTTGGTTTGCGATTGCAATTGTTATAGCCATAAGCAAAAACTCCTTTTAATATTACTTTTACACATTAATATACTATATGTAAACATTAAAAGTCAAGATAAATATTAAAATTAAACATAATTATTAAATATAAGTATAAATATTTATTACATACTGCAATATTAACATTATGCTACAATAAATATTACAACAAGCAATATTATACACACAAACAAATATTAAATTAATATATTAAACAATATAAATATTAAAACACGCAGTAAACATTAAAATACAACATCGACATTAAACAATAACATAAATATTAAAAATCGCATCGAAAGCGAATGCAAACATTAAACGGCAACAGGAATATTAAATTCTGACGTTTGCGTCAAACCTTAGTCACCTTTGTCTCCTCAGCAATCGGCGCTTCTTTGGGCTCTGCCTCCCTTCCCTTGAGAAAACTCTTAAACTCGCCGACAAAATCAATATTGCGGAAATCGAAATGCTTCTTTCTTGTTTCTTGCTGCGCTTCGATGTATTTCGCGCCCTCAAACTTCACATCCACCGTCGAGTACTTAAACTGCTCCCTCTTTACTTTCTCCTGCAACTCGCTTGCGTCGTCCGTGTAAAGAGCAATTTCGTGCGTACATCTTGTAATTGCCACGTAAAACGAATTGCTCGAAACGTCGCCGGATTTTGTGTCGGCATGCCAAACGAGACGGCTAACCGTTGCGCCCTGCGATTTATATTCCGACAGGCAATAGGCGTGATCAATGTTGCGGTACTCGTTCATGTTGAATTTTACCTTTTCGCCGGACATATCCGCAACGACATTTCCCGCCTCGTCAATCTCTTTTATGATTGCCAACTGCCCGTTTCGGACGTTTACATTATTGTCGTTTTTCAAGAAAACAATTTTATCGTTTACCCCAAACGGTTTAACGCTTTCCCGAAAAGCGGAAAATTTATCTCTCGACGGATCTATTTCGACTGCGATAGGGGAGAGGTCTTTGTTTTTGGCAGTAAATTCCACGACAAGCCTGTTTGTCGCCGTGTTAATTCCTGTAATTGTGCCGAGTTCTTTTTCGTCGATACCGTGTTCTTTGGCAAAATCCGAACCGACTTGAATTTTATTACCTTCTTCGTAAGAATCCGCCAAACTTTTAGATGTTCCGCCCAAGGAATTTGCCTCAAGAACCGAAAATTCAAAGTCTCCGCTTACTTTCATTTCGGGAATTTGAGAGTTTCGCAATTCGTCCCGAATTTTGCCGTTGAGCGTCGATCTGTCTTTGTTGGTCGCTGTGATTATCATTGTTTCAAACAGCTTTTCGGGATTTGCCTTGACTTGCCGCTCGGTATTTACCATGTAATCCTCGACGACTTTTTCAAGGCGCTCGTTGCGGTCGGTCTCCTGCGAAATTATATTTTCGTGAACGCTTTCATATACGCTTATTTTATCCGCGATTTTGGCAAGTTTGAAGTTTGTATCAACATTCTCGTTTCGCTCGCCGTCGTAAATTCCAAGCGCAGGACTTCCGTCTTCGTTGATTTTACTTACTTTTGCAGAACTTCCCGCCGCCGCCAAAACCTCTCCTTTGCGGTTTTTTATGTCTTCCTGAAAATAAACCATTTGTCCTACCTGATACGAATTTATATCGTCTAACCGTTCCTTGACTTCCTTCCTGCCCTTCATCATGTCAAAAGCAAAATCCATTTCCCGCATGCTTATCGCTTTTACGATTTGCTTTGTTTGGTCGGTTTTCTGCCTGAAAACGTCGGGCATAATGACCTTGTCAATACCGGATTTATCCTGCATTTCCATAAACATTTTACCCGCTTCGATACTCGCGAATTGCTTGCGGTCGCCGACAAATATGCACTTTGCTCCGGCTTTTTTTGCAGATTCCATTATATTAAGATATTTATTTGATCCCGCCATCCCGGATTCATCCACCACCCAGACTTCTTTGTCTTTCACCGGAGATGTGAGCGCCGTATTTAATTTTCTATCATGTTTTAGAATCTTTGCTTCAATTTGATAATCCTGCATTTTTTCAACTTCCGCCCTCGTCAAATGAAACCTTTTCAGAAGGTTTTGCGACTGTTTACCCTCGCTTTTGAGAAGCGGAAAAAGCCTGTCCACCTCTTTTCTTGCCTCCAGAAATTCTTCGTGACTGACAGGCGGCTTGAGCGCACCGTCGATTAAAAACTTATCAATCGTTTGGCAATTTTTGATTTTCGCCGAATTCGACAACTCCACGCTTGCTTTGCCTGTCGGCGCAAAACCGCGAACGATAAAACCGTCCGCTTCAAGCATTTCTCTGGCAAAATTCATGGAAAAACTCTTGCCCGTTCCTGCGTCGCCCTGAATTACGGAGAATTGACACTCGGTTGAAGCGATAAGTTCAATAGCGTCTTTTTGCCCCGGAGTAAAACCGAAGCCGGTTTTTTCAATAAGCGAGGCATGCGTCGTCTCGATAAAATTCAATGCTTTTTCCTTATCTACCTTGATTTTGCTTTGCCCGATTCCGTTTTTGCAGTTGTCGATAACCGCTTTTTCAATGTCAATCATTTTTTGAGTAGTAAAAATACCCGACTTCCCGGACACGTCGGACGTGTCGGGCATTGCAAGAATTTCCTTTTTGGCGATTTTGTTCTCGAATTTTTTCATAATTTCTTCCCCGGAATAATCGCCGAGTCCCAATTTCATACAATGCATAAGAAATTCTTCCTTTTTGAACGCCGACTGTTGCTCGGTAATGTCCCGCATGGCAATATCAAATATTTCGTCCAAGTTATTGAAAGTCGGCGGTAAATCCTTAAGGTTTTGCGCTTGTGCTTTGGCATTTTTCTGTAAACCGTCGAGCGAAGTTTCGACTTTTGCAAGTTGCTTTTCAACGTCGGCGCGCAGGTCTTCCATTGTAAGATCCTTGCGTTTTTTGCCTCTCGACATTAAATTTGCTTCTGCTTTTAGTTCCGCCGAAGTAAAACTTTCGTATATTCTTTCCGTACTTGTTTTGAAATATTGTATAAGTTCATCTTGCGATTTAACGCCATATTTGAAATAAAGATTTCTTATCTGAGTAGATGAACGATTTGCAAGAAAAACTTGTATTCTACTTTCTTCCATATCGCAAGACCGTATCTGTTTTAATTCTTCTATTTTGTCTTCTACTTCTGTTGTGCGCTTTGAAAACTGATCCTCGACTTCCTGTCCGATTCCGGCGATTGTGAAAAAGCCCTGTTTTCTGTCGGTTACCTCTATTTCATAGCCCAAATTTTGCATCTTCTCCGCAAGACAATTCCTGAAATATTGTCCCACAAACTTGGAATTTTGCCCATACATAAGCCAGTCAAGCGTTTTCGTCTTGCCTGTGTCATTTTCCTTAGTCATATTCATAACGACGCAATGAGAATGCAATTGCGGATCGGTCGCTCTGGACGTTTGGTGATTGAATTTCGCCCATGCAAGATTCGATGTCGCTTTTTTGTCGAATACCGCTTTTCCGTCTTCAAAACGTTTTGTTCGTGTTTGCGTAAGATTATCTTCAACGTACTGCATAGCCTCCATTACTGCCTCGTCAAATATTTTTTCAATTCGCTCGTCTTTCAGAGCAAGCAGACTTACGGCTTTTGGCGCGGAAAACGTTAAATCGAACCCTGAACAATGCCCTTTTCTTAATACCGTGCCGTCCTGTGATTTGACTTCTTTTGCTCCGGCGGAAGCGACGATTTTTTCACCCGTTACGTGATTAAATCCGTCAAGAATTTTCATAAATTCGTCGCCGACTTCGCCTTTTAAGCCCAATTCTTGAGCGAATTTTCCCTGCCACTCGCCTTTACTTTCAAAATAATAATTACCTCGCGTGTAATAACTCATCGCGGCGGCAGGAGTGAGCGGTTTTGAAACGGTAAGCATTATTAAAGTCCCGCAAACGTACCGGATGAGTTCGGTTTTTCTTCCGGCGTTTCAAACGGTAAATCGTCTTCTATTTCTTCTTCGTCCGCTCCGTGAAACAAATCCCAATATTGTGAATTGGCTTGCGCCCTTTGCATTGCCTCCGAATCTCCCTCGTCAACGGCGACAATTTGGCTCTCAACCTTCGTTTCGGCTACCTCTTGCGCGTCTTTTTCTAAAACTTTACGCAAGACCTCTTCTTCTTCCTTGGGTGTGGAAAAGATATCATTAGGCACAAAAGAGGGGGCAATTGTTGCATATTTTGCAAAATTAAAGCGGTCTTTTGTCACCGGAATATCAACCATTTTTATAACAAAAGTAAGTGTCGGCAAGTCCATAATTTCTTTGGGCAAAATGAGCGCCGTCTCTTGAATTTTTTCCGACTGCGAAAAACTGTCGCGCGCGTCATGCCACGAAAGTGATCGGCTTTCGTCCGTGCGTTTTATTTCAACAGAGCCGATACTTTTTGACAAAGTGCTTGCGGTTTCTTCGTCCGAAACGGAGAAAAAAGACAGGTTTCCGCAGTTGTTTATTATAATCGAAGAGCCTTCGTTTCCGTAAATTTTCTTTATTTGCGCCACGTCTTGAATAAGTAGCCACGCGCTGCCGTTTTTGCTTCGTCCCTGCGTTAAAAGCGTCAAAATTCCGTCCATTTTCGGCAACTGTCCGAACTCGTCCAGAATGAAAAACGTTTTTGGCGCGCTGTAATCGGGCAAGGAGCAAAGAGCGGTAGTCGCAAACTGCACAAACATACCCAAAAACGACTTTACCGCCGACTGAACCGCCACCTGATTCGACAAAAATATGACTTTTCTCTCCTTGTATTGCCCCTGCGACCTAATCCACTCTTTAATTGAAAACATTTCGCTCGTCGAATAATACTGATAATACTCTTCTTTGACGACTTTTCCGTTCATATCTTTGACAAAATCCTTGTAATAAGACAGGTCGTCGTTCACCCTGAAAAACCCCTTAAAGTCCGAACTTTGCATATCTTCGGGAGCGTTCTCTTTTTCGATTTTGAACCTGTCGAGACCTGTCATATTCAGGTATTTTAAGGCCTGAACGGATGTCGCCAAAACCGCTTGAATACTCGCCGCCATTTTTCCTTCCGAAAGCGCCTTGCTTCCCGCTTCGCATCCGGGCGTTTCGTCGAACATTTTCTTCAAAACGTCGTTTGGCGTGTTTATGTATCCCCAAAACGAATCGTAATTTGTTTCACTGCGGTATTTGCACAGGGTAAGGATTGCTTCAAGCAAGTTTTTTGCGGAGTTCGGCCAAAAAGGATCGTTGCCTTCCGTCGATACAAGCGCGTCGCAAAACGATTGGATGTCAAACGCAGTTTCCAATTCCTTAAACAACGACCAACGAACCATTCTTTTATCGACGGGATTAAAAATTATATCCGTTTTTTCGTTGTAAAAATTGGAAATCATATCGCCTTTGAGGTCGTGAATAATGCAACGAAATTTTTGCTCCTGCAACTGTTCGATAACGCGATAAATTAACTGAGACTTACCGCTTCCGGGGCGACCGATTGTTAGGTTATTTCGTGTTGCAATGGATTCGGGAAGAAATACTTTGTCGGTCAATTTGAACATATATCCCTTAAACAATATCGGGTTTTCCTTAATAAAACCTTTCACTTCCTTAGGGTCAATCATGCCCGTTCCGCGAAGTATTTTGTCCGTCATATCGCTCTTGTTTCTTAAATGCGCAACAAGCATCCAAATCGGAATTATTAAATAAATAAGACAGGAAAACAAGAGCGTTCTGAGCAAAAATTCATTGCAGGCTTTTATGAATCTCTCATAAAACCCGCCCTTGGAAAAATCGCGGATACTGACATATCCGACATAATCGCCGCACTTTAACTCTGCTTTGTAATCAAACATTTGCATAACGAAAGATTGCAGGTATGTTTTGTAAATACAAAGCCCGACTTCGCCGCCGAGACCTTTGGGTTTTATCGCAAAAATAAACACCGAAAGACCGATTATTTGAACTATCAAAAGCGTGACAAATTGGCGGCGTAACATCGCCAAAAACATTTGACCGTCGTTCCATAATTTGTCGAAACCTTTTGCACTGCCGCTAAACATAATTACTCCTTATTTTAATTTTTTCTTCATAGTGTACCTGTCGATTATTTCGTCTATTTCCGAGCCTGAATAACTGTCCGAAGAATTGTAAAAATTTTGATAAATACTTACAACGGCATTAATATCCTTTGTTGCTTCTTCGTCCGATTTTTTTTCAATGCTAAGGCTGTTATTTTTGGTAATATGGTATAAAATCATAGGCACGGAAATACCAAAATGATGTTTCAGTTTTTGCGTAATTTTATCGCTGAGAGTTAAAGTCATATCCCCGATATTTGAAAGCAAAGTTTTAACAGAATCAATCAAGCCGCGCAGATTGTCGTTCATCGACGAATTGAATTCCTGCACAGACTTTAACGTTAAACTTACGCTCTCGTTTTGAGTCTCGATTGATTTGAGTTTCTGCAAAATTTCCGTGTTGTCGTTTTGCTTTACGACTACTCCGAGTAGCTCTTCGTATTGGTTGTTTTGTTGCTTGAAGTATTCTTTTATTTCACCGCGAAGAAGATCTGTTTTTGAGCTTTCTTCTTTCATTCTGTCAAAACAATTTTCCAAAGAATTGTTTATCGACGGAAGATACATATTCATAAGAACGTCAAAAAAAGCGTCCCATGTTATCTCTTTATCATAATTAAGACTCTTCGACATTTTTTGCCGTGCTTGCTCCATTTTATTTTTTGTCTCGTCAAAGACTCTGAAGCTTACCGTATCTGTTTTGTCCGTCATTTTTATACTCCTTAATCGACGTTAATCTATTATAAATATTGTTCAATATGCTTAAAATATGTTTTGCCGCAAATTGTATGACAATTTTTTTGCTTTTTTATGAAAAAAGGCGTTTTTTGTCGAAATGTTTACATGAATTTTTTGCGTTTTGCCTCTTTTTTCAATGTTTTTTGCATGTATTACATGTTTACATTTTGCAAATCCACCTATGGTGCATTGGTCTGAAACTGTTTTAATCCGCATTTATGCGGCGTTTTTGAGCGAAGCGAGAAAATGAAAATCCGCAGGGCATTGCAGATTTTCCAAATACTTTATTGTCCCCAAATAGTATTTTGGGACTAAAATACAAAAAAAAGGGAGGCGACCGTCGCCCAAATAGTATTTTGGTTTTATGGAAAAGAAAATATTTACAATTTTAGTTTTACTTTGTAATACTTGTTTATTCTCGCAGAATATTCAAGAAGGATTTGTTCCGTTAAATACAAGAGAAATTGGGATGTATTATCGTAAATCAATAACGGTTCTTCAAGTCGTTCCTATTGACAATCAAACAAAAAATTTACCGAACGAATATATCACATTAATTAACAACAATATAAGAAGAGCGGTAACATCTGTTAGTCTTGGAGTGGACGGAGAAGAGTATGCAACCGCATCCCGTCTTGATTTTAATTTACTGTCAGACAGTATTCAAGAAATATACAAAAAAGAAGTTATCAAAAATACGATTGAGAGTTCATCGGACGCAACCGAAAGCATAATGAAAAGTATAGTTAAAGAAACTGTTTTACCGCAAATTTTAAGTTATATTGAAACGGAGATGGAAACGAGAGCAAGAAGAATTTTATCCGAACAACAACAAAATTCATTCATAACCGATAAGGCGAGAGAAACGGGTATTACCGATTATGAAATAACTTCTGTTTTGGATTCATCCTATATTCTCGCGCCGTTAATCTGGGGGTATAAAGAAGACAGAGATGCCGAAGGAAATCCTCGTGTTCAAATAAGTATAGGCGCTTATTTATTTCGGATAAATTCGGCAGAAAATACATTGCTTGTTGATTCGGCAATAATAAAAGAAGACATAATAGGTATCGGACAACAATATGACAGACGAATGCAGGAACTAACCGGAAGAATATTGTCTTGGGAAGAAAGAAGAACAAATGCGCGTCAATCTGCGATTAACAGAGCTTCCTATAACTTTTTTTCTTTCCGAAACGACAGATTAACTTCACAAATATTACGAACGACTCCGTCAAGAGTTTTTTTTCAAATGGACAAAGTATCGTCAAAAGAAATTTCCACAAACTATCAATTTGCCTTTATAGAAACTGTTGAAAGAGACGGGCAAATAACATCAAGAGAAAAAGGTTGGGCAATAGTCCGTAAAATTACGGAAAAAGATTCTGAAACTTTGCTTATTGAAGCGCAAACAATTTCAGGACTGCCATATATCGGACAAGAGGTAAAAAGTTTGCATAGCAAAAGATGGTCTGCCTCATACGGAATAAGAAATATCCCGTTTTATATTGAAAAAAATAACGACTCGCAAACAGGAACATTACAGAATTTAGATGCACAAAACGGATTTGGAGTTTATTTTGAGGGGCAAAATAAAACAAACGTCTTTCAATTGTTTAATGTTGTACGTCTTCAATTTTTTTGGGGAGACGCAAAAGGAAATGTTTTCTATGAGGAAAATGATTTTGAAATAAAACGCTTATGGGGATTTCAAACCGATTACGGATTAAGAAAAAACTTTCTCATTCGAAGAGTTGTTATCGGCCCTGAAATTACGGCGGGAATTCACAATATTGCTTTCAGAACCGGAAAAATAGACAATAAAGACATATCCGCCTCTTCTTTTTCCGCCGGAGGAACCGCTTTATTAAATTTAGAATACACCATATCGCATGCAAGAAGCGTTGGTATTTTTGGAGGATACCAGTTATTTGCCGACAGAAATAAGTGGAGGGGTAAACTTTTCAGCATCGAAGAAACCGCTAAAAAATTTGATATAAAAGATAACGACAAAATTCTACATAGAGGCCTTACGTTCGGAGTCTATACTACCTTCTGATTTTCCGCTTGCTTTCGGCATTATCGTCTCCTTTCGTTTGTTATCACATTCGTAACAAAGACGATTTTTCTCAAAAAACTTGTCTTTTATCGGAACATTACAAATCGAACAACGTTTTGTGTAATATAATCTTTTCAGAAAATTTTCACTAATATTATTCCTGCTGAAAAGACCGAGTATTTCTTCGTAAAGTTTTTTGCAGATTTCATTGTCAAGATTATTGTCTAAGACAAAGCCGACTTCAAAGTTGTTTTTCTCCGAATATTCGTGAAGATTCATGGATGCAATCACTATTTTGCTTGTCGTCATATATACTTTTGCGTGTAAATCTTTAGCCATGCTTATACATCCCCTGAGTTTAGGAAGTTTCGTCTCTATCTCCGCAAGATTTTTTTCATGTTCTTCTTTATCTTTTTCAAACGGCTTTCTCATTATTAAGCGAATCTTTGCTTTGGAATTTTTCAAAATATCCGCAATATCTTCGCTCAATTTTATATATGGAGACAGCAATAAAACAGCATCCTTTTCGTCTCGAATCATGTTTTCTATAGCAACCACCAATTCTTTCCTATTAAGAAGTTTAATGTCGCCGTTTTTATTTTCTCTCAAATTCTCAAAACTCTTTTCGTTTTTACCAAACAAGAAATTCATAAGACTCATTTTTTCCTTCGTTTTCTATTGGTTAATTTCAAGCAAGTTACAATTTATGTTTGAACATTTTATCGTTTTATTTTTCGATAAATTTTCTATGCTTTTAGCCAATGACTCAAGAGACTTTCCCTGCGACTCAAGAGACCTTGCCTGCGATTTAATCACTTCGTTTTCCGAAGGCGGCACAATTTTTTCATCCCACTCCATAGGTCCCTCGCCAGCAATAAGCCAATTAAGGTTACAACCCATATTAAAAAGAAAAAGTATATCGTCCAGCTGAAGGTTTCTTTTCCCGTGCTCACACAATAAATAACCGGAATAATCCTTACTAAGAAATTCAGCCATATCCTTCGCTGTTATTTTTTTCTGCTGCCTGAATTCTTTGAGTCTCTCAAAAACTGTCTTTTCGTCCACTTTTTTCTCCTAAAAATGGTTTTTTTGTCGAATACCTTGCGTTATTGCAAGCGCATAACGTATATTAACGACAAAAGCGATATTCGCCCATCAAGGTGAATATCGCTTTACAACAGAGTAAAATAATATTTTCCAAAACAAAAAGGAGTGTTTTTCATGAAACAGCTAAAAGAAATTGATTTATTTGAAGCGGGAGCAGGAGTTGATTCTTATTTAATAAAAGACGCGGAAGATTTAATGTATCTTTCAAAAAATTCGGCGCTTTGGGATAAGAGTTTTATTTATTATTTGGAAGCAAATCTTAACCTTCAAGGATACGAATTTACTCCTATCGGAGACGCCTCTTCTTTGTTTAAGGGTTTTTTTGAAGGAAACGGTTGCGAAATAAGAAATTTAACAATAAGCCTTCCTCAGACGCAAGGCGTTGGATTATTCGGATACGTTGACGAAAATACGGAAATTGAAAGCGTTATACTTGTTAATGCAAATATAACGGGAGCAGACGGCTGCGGCGCTGTTTGCGGTTGTAATGCAGGCGGAAAAATCAGATGGTGCGAAGTAGAATCCTCTACAATAAAAGGAATCGACGATATGCCGCAAGAAGATCTTTCCATAGGTATTTGCGTCGGCGCAAATTATGACAACGGACTTGTTTACGGCTGTATCGGCAATGCAAAATTAATCACGCCTTACAAAGAATATGAAACGGAGGAAGAGGAAGATATTGTCGGTTTCAACAACGCTAACTTTGTTGCTTGATTTTTTCGTACATTTCTGCAACGACCCATTTCGTTGCTTTGTGTATTTCTCCGTTGTCTGATTTGGCAAACGGATTTTTTGTGTAGTAGTCCTGCAAATATTTTTTTTTCAGATCGTCCGAAATCAAGTCAAATACTTTTTCGAGACGATCTGCCTCCCGTTTTTCCGCTTGTTTTTGACTTTCTTTCGTCTTTTTTTCGAGTTGTTCTTTTTCCGTTTTTTGACGAGAAACGCTTTCTTGGCGTTTTGTTTTTTCTTTCGTTCTGTTTTCCTGAAATTTGTATTTATCTTTTTTTATAATATCATATAAAAAATTAGGAAAACTTTTCACAATGCCTTTTGCATCCAATTCTTTTGTTTTTTCATAATAAAACTCGATATATTCAAAAGGAAACTTCTCTTTTATTTCGTCGGCGCTGAAAATTCCTTCAAGATATTTATCTAAGTTTTCAAGTTGTTCCTGAGTAAATTTGGGAGTTGAATTTTTTGACTCTTGTTCAAAAAGGTTGATTGCGCCAGTGTCGCTTTCCGCCCCTGTTTTTGATTCGACAATATTTTCTTTTACGACTACCGCCTCTATAAATTCTTGTACTTGCACGTCTTCAACAAGATCTTCTTTATAAACATTCAGAATCTCATCGGGAAACAGTTGAAGTTGCAACGCCTCTTGCTGTTTTTCTTTTATATCGTAAAATCTTATTTGGTGTACGGATTTTCCCCTTCTCATTTCTTCCATCTTAAATGTAATTTCCGCTTTTTCCTGTATTTCTTTTTGTGCGGACAATAAAACTCTGACCTTAAAGTTATCGTATCTGCGATATTCTTTACTCCTGTCAATTTCAAGCAAAAAGCATAAATCCGCAAGCGTTAATATGTGCCCGTTTTTTTTAACGTTTTCCATGTTTTTTACTCTGCACAATTCTTCGTAAATTCGCATTGAATAAGAAGAACGGAACTTAAACATGCTTGCAAGCCGGATTTTAGTAAATCCGTCCCTAAACATATCTATCATTACCGGAACGATTTCCTGTGAGAACCTTATGTCCACGGTTTTATCGTTGGGATCATAATGAGCGTAACTTATTATGTTTATTATAGTAAGTCCGCCGCCTTTTTCCTTTATTTTTAAAACTTGTTTTACAAGATCTTCAAGTTTTTCTTCTATATAGTTGTAATTATCACTGCCCGGAGTTACATTCATCGCCTTAAAGTTTTCAAAAAGCGGCTGTATGTTTATTTTGCAGGTTCGTTGTGAAATTTTTCGTATTTCATCTTCTCTGTTTTCCGAATTTAATTCATTTACGCTTTGACTGACGTTAAACTCAAGCGCCGCCAATGCTCCGTTTAATACCTTGTTTTGAAAAATATTCATTCTTTGGCCGGCCTGAATTATTTTATTAGGCTTGAGCGCTATTGCGTTTGATTTTGTTTTTCTCGGCATAAAACCTTCTTTTTAAAATTTTCTTTGATTTTTTACTTAAAAATAATATTATTACAACAAAAAAAACAAGTCTCTCCTACATTTTAATTAATTTTGTAGGCAGTAAAGATAAAAATACCGTATAAATTCTATTATCTGCCACATTTATGCGGCGCAAATGCCTCGTTTATTCCGATAAATTTAAGCCTTGTTTCATTAAGCACGGATGTAGGAGATACGAAGCATAAATGTAGGAGACTGCCTAAGCACGGATGTAGGAGATATGAAGCATAAATGTAGGAGACTGCTAAGCACGGATGTAGGAGATGTGAAGCATAAATGTAGGAGACTGCTAAGCACGGATGTAGGAGATGTGAAGCATAAATGTAGGAGATAACGGTTTCAATTCCTCTTGGTAAGCCTATTTCAATGCGTCTAAACGCGCGCGCTTACCTGCGCGCGAAATAAAGTACTGAAAAAGTACTGAAAATATTAAAAAAGACTACTACTACTAAAAGAGAAAAGTCCTGCGGACAGCAGAAGCAGTAGTAGTCAAATTGAAAAAAATCTTTTTTCTTTTTTTGACCTTCGGTCGTTTTTTGCTTTGCGCAATTTTGATATAGCGGTAATGAAACGGCTGTATAAATAATTTTTTCAGAAAAAACAAAAAAAACGTGCAAAGCGTTAAAAAATTTATTATATTTATTTTGATTATGAAAATTAAACTTATATCTTTAAGGGGATATTTTATGAAAAAGATTTTGGCTTTGGGGTTTTTGGTGGCGGCGATGGGAATGTTTTTGGGCGGGTGTTCGGAGACGGATGGTGGGAAGAATAATCCGAATAATGAGATTGATACATCTGGTAATAATAATAATTCGAAAAACGTTACAATAACTTTTGATATGCAAGGTGGAATACCTGATATTGAGCCGATTATAGCCACAAGTGGTGTAGATGTTTTTTGGCACTTCCAAGGTAGTTTTATGGGTATGGGTATACCAATTACTATGCCGACAAAAGAAAACTCTGCTTTTTCGGGATTCTATCTTAGTGATGGAACAAGGGTATCAAGCCCAATAAATGCTTCAGAAAATATAACTGTGTTTGCGCAATGGGAAGATTATACGGATATTTCTTGGTACGATTCATTGCAGACAGAATTTACAATAACAACAGCAGAACAATTAAGAGGCTTATCGGCTTTGTCGCGTCTTGGTATGGTTTCTACTTCTTTTATAGACAAGCCGATTACTATACTAATTGGAAATAATATAGACCTTGAAGGAAATAAAGACAATCAATGGAGACCGATAGAGGGTTTTAACGGCGTTTTTGATGGCAGAAACAATGTTATATCTGGCGTTTATATAGATGCGACACGAAATAATTTAGGCTTATTCACAACGTTATGGGGGGGAACTGTAAAAAATCTTGAACTTAATGTTTATATAACAGGACAAAGTAGTCGTGTAGGCGGATTAGTAGGATACATCCTTAGAAATGTTGTAATCGAAAATGTTAGG
>Ga0209755_10005580_pt1 | contig 14259 bp, 11 predicted proteins | sample TergutCo191P1_FD_187301 | JGI IMG/M metagenome (GOLD analysis project Ga0209755, IMG submission 187301) | Cornitermes sp. P1 segment gut microbial communities from Petit-Saut dam, French Guiana - Co191P1 (SPAdes) (version 2) | ecosystem: Host-associated > Arthropoda: Insects > Digestive system... | reverse complement strand
GGTCAAGTCCAGCCAGAACATGATGCGCTGTTTTTTCAGCCTGTCCGCCATGATCCCGCCGATGGGCGACATCACCAGAAGCGAGATATAGGGCAGCCCCAAAACCAGCCCGAACAGGGCCGGGGAGTCGCTGATGTGCAATATATAGAGGGGAAGGGCGAAGCTAAGCACCATGTTGCCGAATATCGAAATCACCTGCCCGATTATAACCAGGGAAAAGTCCCTGTTCCAAAGTTTCGTGGGGGCCGGCCCCGTTTCCGGCCGTTCTTCGGTCTGTCCCATTCTGCGCTCCTTCTGCGGTTTTGTATACATACTGAATGTATGTATTTTTGCGGGGAAGGTCAAGTGCACAAATGCGGCGGCCCTGTGCATGCGCGCGAATTGTATTGCCAAATCCAGCAAACAGTGATATTCTGTTCGCGATAGGGCGTGAAACGCCTTACGTTAGGAGGGCAAAATGGGAACCAAAAAACGGATTTTGACGACGGCAGCAGTCGCGGCGGCGATTATACTGGCAGGGTGTGCCACCGCGCGGCCCGCGGACGTGGACGAACCGCCGCCGCCTGGAACGGAAAGGCTTACGCTGGAAAACGGAGCCTACGCAATTTTCAGGTTTGATCTTCCCCAGGGCACGACGTGGGGCGATTTTGACAGAATAACCGCGGAATACAGGGTGGACGCGGCAAACCTCAGGGTGCCGCAGCGCAACGCCAGCAACGTAAGGCTTATGGGCAACTTCAGGGAGTATCACTTTGAGCCTTCGGGTAGGTTTCGCTACGCCAACCTAAACGACAACTTCAACGCGCCGTTCATAATGGACGACACGCCCAGGACTTTTGCCGCAATGGGGGCGGTCGCCGGCGAGTGGTTTACCGTAACCTACGACATTTCCGGAGCGTCGGCCCACTCCGGGTTTTCCTCCGCCAATCTTCCCGCTCCGGACGCGACCGGGCCGTTCTTTTTCGGCATCGGCATACCTGCCCAGGCGGAATTCAGGGGCCTGACCCAGTACGTCAGGAACGTTACCCTGCACCATGCTTCCAACCTCGAGCTGAACGCCGTTTCCACGGGTTCCGGCTTTGAGGAATACGCCTTTGTGTCGTTCGTTCCGATAATGTCCACCAGGGTAAGCGGCCCGCCGTTGCCTGCGGCCCAGGCCCCGGAAGCTCCCGTCGCGGAGGAGCCCGTAATTGTGAATTAAGTCGGAAAAAATGCCGATAATTAAGGGGACCATCCCGCGCCATGGATGCGTGGGCTACCCCTGTAACGTCGTTGCCATATTCTTGGTTTCTTGGTATCATACGGAATTAAGATGAAAAACGGTCAAAAACGCCATATCTGCTGTGCCTTCCTTGCGCTGGCAATCGTCGCTCTTTCCTCCTGCTCTTCCAGGGAAGGCTGGGGGGTCTTGCTTTGGGCCACGGACGACCCGTTCGTTCCGTCGGGAACGGTGTTGCCGGTGTATATCCGGTCAAACATAGACAGGGTTTGGGTGGTCGGCCTGCCGGCGGGCATGAGAACCAGCTCCGGCTTGGACAAAATGGAGGTTCCCCTTGCCCACCTTGAGCTCGTGGGTAACAGGTCGCGTGCGGAAGCCCGCGCGCTGGAATTCGGCCCATACGCCTTTACCTACGCCGAGAACCTGCAGACGGGCCTGCCAATCCGCGCCCACCCGGACAACAACGCCCGGCGGCTCTACCGGATGCGCGAAGGACAGGTAGTCAAAATCCTTGGCGCGTCCGGCAGGGGCGTGCCGCCGCTCGGCGTAACCGGCCAGCCGCTTCCTGGCAACTGGTACAGGGTGCTTTCCGAGGACGGCACCATAGGGTACACCTTTTCCTACCGGCTCAGACTTTTCGACCGCATGGACGTACAGCCGGCCGTCCAGGATGTTGCCGCCGCGGGCATTTTCGCCCAGGAAAGGGCCTCGCCCATGGCCGCCGAGCTGGAAACCCTGCTTTCAAGAACGTGGTGGCCCGAGTCGTATCTGGCCATGGTGAACTCCGGAAGAATCAACCTGGACGAGCTTTCCCGCCGCTGGCACTTCGATCCCGGACGCGGCACGAACGTGGCGCACATCAACGTGCCCGGCGTGAACCAGTTTTTCAGCTATGCGTCCATCGTTCCCACCGGGGACCGCTCCTGGACTTTTGAGGGAACCACCCTTTCCATGCACCTGAGATCGGAAAACGTCCTTACCGTGCAGTTTACCGAAAGCGGCGGCGCGATAAGGCCGCTCACCTTTGTTTCCCTGCCCGTTCCCATCGACAACATCATCGCCGAGGAGCGCGAGCGCCGCGCAAATCTTTACAACGCCATTTTCAGCCGCGGCCCGGCCTTTACCAGCAGCAACTTTGGCACCATAGTTTTCGGGGCGGACGGCAGCTTCAACTGGAGCGGCTTCGACCTGCTCGTTCCCCGTTACATTCCCGGCACCGTTTCCGGACGCGGAACCGTCTCGATGGACCTTTTCCTTTCGCCGACCCTTGCCGACAGACACAGCGGCGCGTTCACAATGAGCTTTGCCGGCGGCGACGGAAGGCCGGCCGCAACGCTGCGCTCCATGTACACAATCGACAGCCAGGGCTTCCGCATAGAGATAGTCCCGGAGGCGAGCATCGACGGCGTTACCGTCGCCCGCCGCGCCGCGACCCCGATGGTGCTGTTTTTCTTTGCGGACGACGCGGCCGCCGCGCCGGAAATTGTCGGCATGGAAGCCGCCGGCGCGGTCGGTGCCGACACCCTGTAGACGCGGCTTGGCATGGCCTTTGTACAGTTCTCAAAAGTTTCCCTTGCCTTCGGCGACCGCGACATCCTGAAAGACGCGAGCCTGCGTCTTGCCGAAGGGTCGCGCGCGTGCCTCGCGGGCGCGAACGGATCCGGAAAGTCCACCCTCATGAAGATAATCGCCGGCGAGATACAGGCGGACTCCGGCGAGCGGGCCGTGCAAAAAGGCTCGCGCGTTTCCTACCTGCCGCAGTCGGGAATAGTGCACCGGGGCAAAACCCTGAGGGACGAAGCCGAAACCGCGTTTGCCCCGATGGTGGAAATGATCGCCGAGGCGGAAAGAATCGGCGAAAAGCTGGAAGGCGCGAAACGGGACGAAGGCTCGGTAAGGGTGCTGCTCGAGGAACACCACCGCCTTCAGGAGCGGCTCGAAAGCTCCGGCTACTACCGCAGGGAGGCGATGGTAGCCTCGGTGCTTGCCGGCCTTGGCTTCGCGCCGGACGATCTCGAAAGGGACTCCGGCGAATTCTCAGGCGGCTGGCAGATGCGCATAGCCCTGGCGAAAGTCCTTCTCGAGCGGCCCGACATCCTGCTTCTGGACGAGCCCACGAACTACCTCGACATCGAAGCCAGATCCTGGCTTGAAGCCTGGCTTGCCAAGTTTCCCGGCGGCTGCCTCCTTGTTTCCCACGACCGCTATTTTCTTGACGCCACGGTAAACGAGGTGTACGAAATCTTTCAGGGAAATCTGAAGCGCTACGCCGGCAACTACACCGCCTACGAAGGCACGCGCCGCATGGAGCTCGACGGCCTGCTGAAACGCTACGCCGAACAGCAGGAGGAAATCGCCAAAACCGAGGCGCTCATCCGCCGCTTCCGCTACAAGGCAAGCAAGGCCGCGTTTGCCCAGGAGCTTGTCAAGCGTCTTGAAAAAATCGAGCGCGTGGAGATTCCGGAAAACCTGAAAAAAATCAGCATAAGTTTTCCGCCCCCGCCGCGTTCGCCAAGGGTGGCGCTGACTCTTGAGGGCGTTGGCAAAAGCTACGGCCCGCGCCGCGTGCTTTCCGGCCTCGAGCTGAGCCTCGACTCCGGCGAGAAGCTTGTCGTGGCCGGCCCAAACGGAGCCGGCAAAACGACGCTGCTGAGAATTCTTTCCGGCGGCGACGGCGACTTCGAAGGCGGCGTGAAATTCGGCGCGGGCATAAGCGTCGGCTATTTTTCGCAGGACGCGGCCGAGGCGATGCAGGGAAGCGAGCAGGTGTTGGAGTTCATGGAGGCCGCCGCCCCCACGGCCCTGGTTCCCAAAGTGCGGGACATGCTGGGCGCGTTCCTTTTCCGGGGCGACGACGTCCACAAACCTGTCTCCGTGCTGAGCGGCGGCGAGAAAAGCCGCCTCGCCCTGCTGCGGATGCTCCTTCGTCCAATGAACCTTTTGATTCTCGACGAGCCGACAAACCACCTGGACCTCCACTCCAAGGACATCCTGCTGGAAACGCTTTTGAAGTTCGAGGGCACGATAATCTTCGTTTCCCACGACCGGGCCTTCATGGAAGCCCTTTCCACAAAGACGCTGGAGCTTTCCTCCGGCGCCGGCCACCCCCGCGCCAAACTGTTCTACGGCAACTATTCCTACTACCTCGAAAAAACGGCAAACGAAGCCGCAACCCGCGGCGGCAAAACAAACGCCAAAGCTTCGGCCCCAAAACCGGCCCCCCCGGCCGATCCCGCAAAAAGCTCCGCCGAGCACCGCTCCCAAAACAAGCTGCGCCAAACGGCAATCCGCCGGCTCGAGCGGCAGGAAGCCGAGCTGCTAAACGCGGTGGAAAAGCTCGAAGCAGAGAAGTCCCTGCTGGAAAAAGAGCTGTCCACCCCCGAGGTCTACTCCGTTGGCGAAAGAGCGAAGGCCGTAAAGCTGAAGCTCGACGGCTGCGCCGCCGCCATAACCGAGAAAAGCCGCGAGTGGGAATCGCTGGTCGCCGAGCTGGAAGCCGCGCGTGGCGAGGGCGCGTAGCTCGGAGCTTTGCCAAAAGGAAATTTCGATGGTGAGAAATATTGAAGGAAAAACCCGCGCGCCGGTCGCGGCCGGTTTTCGCCGCCCGGCAAGATTCTAAACAGCATAACGGGGCCCGTGGTTTTCGACAAAACCCTTGCGAAAAATCTTGACAAATCGTAAAAGTTTTGCTAGAATATAGGCTACACGTGATCTTTTTTTAGGAGGAAATAATGAAAGTTAAGCACGTTTTACCGCTTGTGGCGATGCTTCTGTTGGTTGTCGTCGCATTTCCGGGCTGCAGAAGGCAGTTCGACGGAGTCGAGATTGTTCTGGTGAACAACAAAGTCGAGATCGACGAGGCCCTGCGGAACTTCGCCGCCCTTTACGAAAGGGAGACCGGCGTAAGGGTAAGCATACGCAGCTTCGGCGGTGAAACCCCGTATGCTCCGGCTCTCGCGGCCATGTTCGCGGCCGGCATGGAGCCCGAGATTTTCGTCATCGAAGGCAGGGCCGGATACGAAGACGCCAGGCAGTTTGGCAGAATCACCGACCTTACCAACGAGCCTTGGGTGCGGGACACCGATCTGTACTACGTCTCGCCCACGGACGGCACCATCGTAGGCTTCCCCGTCGCCATTGAGGGCTGGGGCCTTGGCTACAACAGGGAGCTGCTTCGAAGGGCCGGCGTGGATCCCCGCACCATGGTGAACATCGCCGGAATCAGGGCCGCCTTCGAGCAGATCGAGTCGATGAGGGACGAGCTTGGCATAGACGGCGTGGTGGCCATGGCCGCCGGCCCCGGCATGACCTGGGTAACCGGCCTGCACGCGGTAAACGCCTACCTTACGCTTGGGCTTCCCTACCACGAGTCCACCCGCTACATCGACATGCTGAACAGGGGCGAGGTGAACCCGGTGCGCCTTAGGTACTTTGCCGAGTACATGGATCTTCTGTTCAGGCACTCCATCCACACCTCGCTTACCGTAGGCGGCTACGATACGCAGATCGGCGATTTTGCCACGGGCAGGACGGTGTTTATCCACCAGGGCAACTGGACCGATCCGGTGTTCGCCGGCATGGGCATCGACTTCGAGATGGGCTACGTTCCCCACGCCTTCCTTCCGGAAACCACCGACGGCATCTTCATCGGCGCGCCTTCGTTCTACATTGTGAACGCGCGCGCCCCGAACGTGCAGGCGGCAAAGGACTTCCTCACCTTCATGGCGATGACCCCCGCGGGGCACGACTACATGGTTCACCAGGCCGGCGCGGTCGCCGCGTTCAGGTCCGTAACGCTTGAGCCTCCGGGACAGTTCTCCAGGGCCGTCCAGGACTGGGCCAACGCGGGCAGGATCTTCACCTGGCAGCAAAACGAAATGCCCGACGGGTTCGGCATGGGAACCCTGGGCCCGATCTTCCACCTTCTTGCGACCCGCGAAATCGACGTTGACGGGTTCGTGAACATGTTCACGGAGGCGGTTGCCACTCTCAGATAGTTCTAATGGTTCTCCGGCAAATCCGAAAGGGCTTGTCGGAGGCTCACCGGCGTTTAGGGCGGCTTAGGGCCGCCCGTTTATTTCTAAGGGGGGTACATTGTGAACAAAGTCAGAAAACACAGATCCGGCGAGCACCGAAACTCGCTCTTGTTTTTCCTTTTCCTGCTTCCCGCGGTGCTGGCTTTCGTAATGGTTATCATAATTCCCTTCGTCATCGGGGTGTACTACTCGTTTACGGACTGGAGGGCATTGACCGGCGGCGCGCCCCCCGAATGGGTGGGGCTGCGAAACTACATAGCCATATTCCAGGACATCACCTTTCTTTACTCGTTTTTGGTAACATCGATTTACGCGGTCATCAACATCATCATGGTCAACGTCGTCGCTTTTTTCCTGGCGCTTTTGGTAACAAGCAATCTCAAGCTGAAAGGGATTTACCGCGCGGGGTTCTTCCTTCCCAACCTTATCGGCGGGCTTATCCTTGGCTACATCTGGCAGTTTATTTTCAACAACATTATCCCGCAGCTCGGCGGGCACATCGGCTGGACGTGGCTTGTGGCCAATCCGTTTTTGGGAAACAGAAACCTTGCAATGCTGGCAATCGTTATCGTGGGCGTGTGGCAGTACGCCGGCTATCTTATGATGATATACGTAGCCGCGATACAGGGCATTCCCTCCTCGCTTCCGGAGGCCGCCGCAATCGACGGCGCGAATTTCTGGCACAGGCTTAGGCACATAGTATTCCCGCTTGTGGCCCCGGCCTTTACGGTTTCGATGTTCCTTTCGTTGTTAAACTCTTTCAGGCAGTTCGACGTAAACATTGCCCTTACGGACGGGATGCCGGCGGGTATATTCATGGGGGGGGCGGTCCGAACCACCGAGTTCCTGGCATTGAACATTTTCAACACGGCCTTTACGTTCCGTGAAATTGCCCAGGGCCAGGCCAAAGCCGTCGTCTTCTTTATTACGCTGGTCATCATTTCGTTGATTCAAGTGCGAATCAACAAGCGCAGGGAGGTTGAAATGTGATGAAAAAGAACAAACTCGCCCTTTTGCCGGTATCCCCAAAAGAACTTCTCGCAAGCGTGTTGTTCCTGATTTATCTGATTCCGTTCTTCATCGTGCTGGTCAACGCGTCGAAGCCTCGGCTGCAGATAATCACGGATCCGCTGGCCCTGCCCACCAGCCCGGAACTGTGGCAGAACATCGTAAGGGTGTGGGAGCATCCGCGGGTGGCCTATGCCTCGTCGTTTGCCTCCACGGTCATCATAACGGTGGTTTCCGTTTGCCTTCTCGTGCTGATTTCCTCGATGGCGGCGTGGGTTTTGGTGCGCACCAAAACCAGGCTTTCCTCCGTCGTGTTTATGGCGTTCGTGGCGGCAATGGTAATACCGTTTCAGGTGGTAATGTTCCCGCTCGTGTCGTGGTTTTTCAACATAGAATCGACCTTCGGCGTGGATTCCTCCAGATCGTATTTTCTGGCATACGTCAGAATCATATTCGCGTATCTCGGCTTTGGATCCTCGCTGTCGATTTTCCTTTTCCACGGTTTCATAAAATCGGTGCCGCTGGAGCTTGAGGAGGCCGCCCACATAGACGGCTGCACAAAGCACGGGACGTTCTTTAAGATCGTCTTCCCGCTTCTCACCCCGATTTCCGTCACCGTGATTATCCTGAACGGCATCTGGATATGGAACGACTTCCTTTTGCCGCACATGCTGCTGCTGGGCAGCCCGATACAGACCCTGCCCCTTGCGGTGCGGGCCTTCGTCGGGGCCTTCGTGAGGCAGTGGGAGCTGATTCTTACCTCCACGCTGATGGCGATGCTCCCGGTGATAATCATGTTCCTTGTGCTGCAGAAGTACATCATCAAGGGAATGGTGGAAGGCTCGGTCAAGGGCTAGGAAGCCGCAATCAAGCCCCCGGAAACGGGGGCTTGATCATTTCGCCCACAGTTACCATAATGGGGTTATTGGTTAAAAACACGGGCGCGTCGCTTTTGCGGCGGGCCGCCTTTCGGTACCCTTAGGCTATTTTCGTGCGTTACGCCACCACGTAGGTCACACTTTCGCGTTTTTAGCCACCTGTTTTGTTAAACGGCGGGCCTGCCCGCTTAATTTAATATGAAGGAAGGTACGAAAACATGAAACTCAGCGTAAAAATCCCGCTAATCATCGGGGCCGGCATCGTAGTGACGGCGGTCAGCATCGGTTTTATCTCTCTGCGGATAAGCAACGACACCCTTGAGAGAACCATTCTAGGCGCGATGGGCGACTACAACAGGGCAAACGCCAACTATCTAAGCGCCACGCTGACCGGCAGGCTAAACGTGCTGCACGAAATCGCCAACCGGCCGATAAACCGGGGCATGGACTGGGACATAATACGGCCCACCCTTGAGGCGGACATTGCGCGCATCGGCAGCCTGGAAATCGGCCTTGTGTTTCCGGACGGAACCACCCATTACGTAACCGACCCTGCCACCGTCAACCTGGGCGACCGGGACTATATCATCGAGGCCTTCAGCGGGCGAAACTCCATCTCGGACGTGCTCATAAGCCGCGCCACCGGCGAGGCCGTGGTGATGATTGCCGCGCCGATTTTTCAGACCGACGCGCCGAACGCGCCGGTCGTCGGCGTGATGATAGCCCGCCTGCACGGGGGACAGGCGCTTTCCGATATCGTCGTCAATCTAAGCAGCAGCCTGCCCAGCGGCCACAGCTACCTCATCGCCAGGGACGGGACAATCAGCGCGCACCGAAACACGGCATGGGTAACGGACCAGTTCAACCCGATAGTGGCCGCGCAGACCATTCCGGCGGAAAGGGCGTTTGCGGAACTGTTGACGACGGCCATAAGGGAAGGCGACGGCTTCGCGTACTATACCTACGGAGGGGAAAACAGGATAGCGCACTTCACGGAAGTGCCCGGCCACCGATGGATGCTTGTCAATACCGTCGACATGCGGGACATCACCAGCCAGATAAACCAGATGCGCATTGTCGTGCTTTCCCTGGGGCTGGTTTTTGTGATAATCGGCAGCATAGTCGCCTTCTTTATCGGCAAAACGATCACAAAGCAAATCGCCTTTGTGACCGGCAGGCTTAAGGACATTGCCGAAGGCGAGGCGGATCTTACCAGGCGGATAAACAGCAGGGCCAAAGACGAAATGGGCGAGCTCTCCGGCTACTTCGATTCCACCATGGAAGGCTTCAGGCAGCTAATAGTGGCGATAAAAAAAGAGTCGCAAACGTTGTCCGGCATAGGAACGGATCTGTCGAGCAACATGACCGAAACGGCCGCCGCCATGAACGAGATTACCGCAAACGTTCAAAGCATAAAGGGGCGCGTGCTGAACCAGAGCGCAAGCGTAAGCCAGACCCACGCCACGATGGAACAGGTTACGTCAAACATCAACAAGCTGAACGGCCACGTGGAAAGCCAGAGCTCCCACATCTCGCAGGCTTCGGCGGCCATAGAGCAGATGGTGGCAAACGTCCAGTCCGTTACCGACACCCTTATGAAAAACGCCGCCAACGTGCAAAGCCTAAGCGAGGCTTCCGACATCGGGCGCGCCGGCCTGCAGGACGTGGCGGCGGACATTCAGGGGATAGCCCGTGAGTCGGAGGGCCTGATGGAAATCAACGCCGTAATGGAAAACATCGCAAGCCAGACAAACCTGCTTTCGATGAACGCCGCGATAGAAGCCGCTCACGCCGGCGAGGCCGGAAGGGGTTTTGCGGTAGTGGCGGACGAGATTCGCAAACTGGCCGAAAGCTCCAGCGAGCAGTCCAAGACGATTGGCACGGTGCTCAAGAAAATCAAGGACTCGATAGAGCTGATCACCCGCTCCACCGAAAACGTGCTGAGCAAATTCGAGGCGATCGACACAAACATCAGGACGGTGGCGGAGCTGGAAACCGCCATACGCAACTCCATGGAAGAGCAGCGGACGGGAAGCGCGCAGATCCTTGAAGGCGTAAGCCGGGTAACCGACATTACGCAGCAGGTAAGAAGCGGCACGACCGAAATGCTCGAAGGCGCAAGGGAGGTAATCGTGGAAAGCACGAACCTTGAAAAAGCCACGCAGGAGATCACCGCCGGCATGAACGAAATGGCGTCCGGCGCCGAGCAGGTAAACGTAGCCGTGAGCCAGGTGAACGACATAAGCAACAAGAACCGCTCCGGCATAGACACGCTGATAAAGGAAGTTTCGCGCTTCAAGGTCTAAGCTTTGCGCCGATGCCTGGGTTCCGGGCCGTAAAAAAAGCCCCCGTTTCCGGGGGCTTTTTTTGTCGCAAAGCTTGAAGCTAGAACCAGAACTCCATCAGCACGGGGATGGAGAGCACGCCGCTGCCCACGGCCTCGCCGCCAATCGAAGTCGGCAGCGTATAGGTAAGGCCGGTTTTGAATATGCCGCTTCCGCCGAGATCCATCTCGAAGAAACCGCCGAAGCCAAGCCTTAAAATGTTGTCCTCAAGGCCGGTGCCGTCCTCCGAGCTTTCGCCCCTGAACTGCACGCCAAGGTCAAGCCCCGCCCAGCCGAAACCAAGGTTGAAGGCCGGAACAAGGCGAAGGCCCAGCCCAAGGCCGTCCCTCCACTCCGAAGTCTGGCCTCCAACGGTAAAGTCGTCGCCGCGGCCCGCGTCCAGCTCCAGCCTGGCCCTTACCCTGAAAGCCTCCTGCTCGAAGCTCGCGCCCAGTGCAAGGAAAATGCCTTCCCTGTATACCATCTCCAAGCCGTCGCCAAAATCGACCGTCGAGGGAAGGTGGAACTTAAAGCCGAAGTCTATAAGCAGGCCCTCCATGCCCGTATACGCAAAGGCAAACTCGATCCTGGGAGAAAGCGCCGCGACACTGAGGTCGTCCAGCCCATCCTCGCCGCCGGCAATGTACATAAGGTGGGCCCAGGCGCTGTCGCTTTCCTCGGCGGTCGCGTCGATGTTCATGAAGCCGCCAAGGAACTGCGCGCGCACGCTGCCGATTCCCGCGATGTCAAAACCCAGCCCGATCTGGCTCGTCCTGAACACCCAGCCCGCATAGTACGGACTCCAGCCCCAGCCGCGGTCGTCCATGCCTCTAAGCGGGGCCGTTACGGAAAACCCGAGAAAGAGCTCTTCGATTGGCCTGGAGCTAAGCATGAACCCCTGGACCGGCGCGTCGGGGAAGAAGGCCCCCCGCTGGTTGAACCTGTGGAAAATCGCGTCGGCCTCGCCATACGCAAGATCAATGGTGTCCGGCAGAACAAAGTATTCAAAACCGTTGTTCAGGTGGCCCTGCCTTCCCCTGAGAGTGTCGTCCCTGTACCTGCCGGCTGTAAGCCTGAGAAGGTCGCTGCCCAACGGCTGTACCCAGATGTGGGCGCCAAAGGCGTTAAGCCCAAAGTCCGCCCAGCCGCCGGCAACGTCGATGCCGATGCCGAAACCGACGAAGTCGTTGCCGCCGCTTATGTCAATCTCAGTGGCGAAGCTCTCCATCCAGGTTACGCCGGCGCCCGCCCCGACAAAGCCCGTGTCATTCACGGTGTTGCCCGCGCCGTCGTTCTCGTCGCCGAAAAGCATCAGCGGCGAGAACATGCCCCGCCCCCAGGCGCCCAGACTGATTTCGGCAAACGCCGGGGCCGCCGCCAGTGCCGCAATCAGAGACAACAAAACCATTTTTTTCATACAAAAATCCTCCTGTATTCAGATAAGAGAAAGCGCCGCACAGACGCCTTGTGCCTCTTTATCTACGCACTTTTGCCCCTTTGCCGGGGTTTTTTCAGGGGAACGGCCGTTCCCGCAGGTCCGTTCGGCGCGCGCAAAGCTGCCTAAAAATAAACGGAGGTTTTTTATCGACAACCGAACCGAGGCCGGCAAACCTGACGATAAGTAGCTGGAGCCGCCGAAAAACGCGGAATTCTGAAACGGCTCCCGCGAATCTTTTGGAAAATCGGCCTTTATTCGTGCTGAGGGGTTTTATACCCCGAATGCAATTCTACGGGAGAAGGAACGATACCCCGCTGCTTGCGGCGGGGTTCGTTCATTCGGAATTCTTTGGAGGCGGCATGACATACGGCTACATCAGGGTAAGCACCGACAGGCAGAACGTTGACAACCAGCGGTTTGAGATCGAGCGCTTCTGCTCGCAAAACAACGTCAAAATCGAGCGGTGGATAGAGGAAACAATCAGCGGCACAAAGTCGCCCGAAAAACGGCTTTTGGGCTCGCTGCTGGCGGAGGTCAAAAAAGACGACCTCATCATCTGCTCGGAGCTTTCCCGGCTCGGAAGAAGCCTGTTTATGATCATGTCGATACTGAACCAGCTTATGCAAAACGAGGTGCGGATATGGACAATCAAGGACAACTACCGGCTCGGCGACAACATCCAGTCGAAAGTGCTGGCCTTTGCATTCGGCCTTTCAGCCGAAATCGAACGCGAGCTGATTTCCCAGAGAACGAAAGAGGCCCTTGCCCGCAAACGCGCCGAAGGCCACGTTTTGGGCCGGCCCCAGGGCAAGAAGTCTTCCCGCGTAAAGCTCTCCGGCCACGAGGCTGAAATACAGAAGCTTCTGGACGAACGCGCCTCCAAAAGCGCCATCGGCCGTAGGTTCGGCGTAAACAGAATGACGGTGGACGCCTTCCTAAAGGAACGAATGATGACGCCGAGTGGGTAAGGGGCCTTGGCTAAATTATCCCCGCGGCGATTTCCCGGTGCACTATTTTGCTGATAACCTGAGCCGGGGTCTGACCGGAGCCCTCGGCCAGCGTAATTATGTAGCTGGTGGCTGTTTTGTCAAGGACTTCCAGCAGGGCGCGCTGCCTGGCAAAAACGCCGGGCCTCGCGAAATTCACCTTCGGCGTTGTTTCTGTCCAGCGTTCATCAAGCTCGTCATATTCCTCGTCGGTCATGTCTGCCATAGTATCCCTCCGTCCCTCAACTTTTCGAAAAATTGTTTCCGGCACCTCATTGCATGAAACACTTTGACCGTCTGCTCGTCTATGTGGTTATACATGATTTCCAGCAGCCTTCCCGTTTTGTCAAAGCCTACGGACAGATGCTTTGCCTCATCTCCTTCTTCGATTACACCGTCGGCAAGATGGTGCAGCAGTGCCCAGCGTATATCGTCCTCGGAAATATCGTGCTTGAATGCCGACGGAACAAACACTATCTCCAGTCCCATGGTCTAAACTTAACCCAGGCTTGGGAAAAACACAACACTTCGAGGCCGATCCAGCCTGCGGCCGTTTGTTGCGACGCAATTTTCCCCGCCGGCTAAAGCTTTTCGCCGGTTCTCGCCATATATAGGGCATGAAAACACAAAAAAACGAGCAGCGCAGGTTCAACCCTCTCAACGACTTCCTTTTCTACAAGGTCATGGGCGAGAAGGGCGACGAACCGCAACTTGCCGGCTTCCTGAACGCGGTCCTGGGGCCCTCGGGAAGAAAACCCATCGCGTCACTGGAAATCCTCGAGAACAACACGTTCGTCGCCAACGTGCTGAAGGGAAAGTCCTGCACGCTGGACCTCAGCGCCGTGCTGGAGGACGGAAGCAGGGCAAACATCGAGGTGCAGCTCCGCGACAACCGCGACATGGACCGCCGAAGCCTGTTCTACTGGAGCAAGCTGTACACGAGGGGCGCGCGCAGGGGGCAGCACTACGGGAAGCTCCCGGACGTGATCGCTGTGAACATCGTGGGGTTCGACTTTCCCCCAAAGGGCGGCTTCCACACGCGGTTCCGGCTTCTTGAAACGTCCGACCCGTCGATAGAGCTGACCGGGGCTATGGAAATCCACTTCGTGAACATGGTAAGATGGCGGAGGCTGAAGGGGAAGGACCTTGCGGGCAATTCCCTGCACCGATGGGCGGCGTGGCTGGACCCTAAAAGCCCGCCTGAGCTTGTGGAGGAGGTCAAAAGGATGGACAGCGCAATAGCGGCGGCGGCCGGCCGCCAGGACTTCGTCCTTGGGGACGAGAAGTCGCTGGCTCTCTACGAGATGCGTCAGAAGGTGGAGTGGGACCGCGCAAGCGAGCTTGCCACCGCCAAGGAAAAGGGCGAACAA
>Ga0209755_10005579_pt1 | contig 14259 bp, 9 predicted proteins | sample TergutCo191P1_FD_187301 | JGI IMG/M metagenome (GOLD analysis project Ga0209755, IMG submission 187301) | Cornitermes sp. P1 segment gut microbial communities from Petit-Saut dam, French Guiana - Co191P1 (SPAdes) (version 2) | ecosystem: Host-associated > Arthropoda: Insects > Digestive system >... | reverse complement strand
AATCGTCAGCGTTTATAACCAATGCAGAATAATCAATCCACTCTTCAGGATATCCGATCAAAACCTGCATCGTACTTAATTTCAAGTGCGCTTGTTCTTTGGTTTCCTCGCTCATCCACTCCAAACCATCGATACGGTAAGCCATTGCCGACAATAAATTATCAACCAATTCTTCCATGCGTTGTCTGGCAATTGGCGGAAAATAGCGTTGCACATAGATATAACCAACAGCCTCGCCAAGAACACTTTCTACGTTACCCACAACGGTTTTCCAGCGCTCTTGCTGTGCTTCCGTGCCGCTCAATGCGCGTCCGAAATACTCAAAGCTTGCTTCGCCGAAATTAAGAGATAAGAATGGTCCAGCCGATCTGAGTAGGTTAAGCGTTAAGAAACTTCTCAATTCATCCATCGAACTTGTTCTCAAAATTCGTGTAAGATTTTGGAAAAAGATTGGATTTCTCACATTAAGTTCTGTAACAGAAGGAACGCCAAGCATGTCGAAATATGCTCTCCAATTGATGATTGGTGTCATTCGTTGAAGTTCTGCGACAGTCATTTTGTTGAATGTGTTGCGTGGGTCGCGAAGTTCGATACGCGGCATAGTCACGCGTGCCATTTCGGTTTCAAGTCGCATCACATGTTCAGTCATTCGAAGGGCTTGTTCGTTAGTGAAATCAGCCAATTCAAAGGTTGTTGTCAGAAAAGTTCTGTAAGCCTCACGCAATCTAATCGAACGCTCATCATTTTGAAGATAAAGGTCGCGATCGCCCATTCCTAAGCCAGGTTGCGTAATATGAGCGATGTTCATTCTGCTGTTATCTAAATCTGCGGCAGCAAAAAGTCCGAAAAACGGCATAAATCCTTGCTGATGCTGTGATTTAATGTGAGCGACAACTTCGTCAAGCGTAGATAATGCTTGAATTCTCGCCAAATCGTCCAAAATAGGCGTGATACCTTCTCTGTTTAGGCGAGCGGTATCCATACCTAACGCGAAAAGGTCGCCGATGCGTTGTGCATCCGTGCCTTGTGCATTGCGTTGTCCACTAAGTTCTTCGATAATGTTTCTAACGATAACTTGGTTCTGACGACGTAGTTTGTCAAATGTTCCAAAACGCGCCAAATCGTCTGGAATTGGGTTGTTGAGTTGCCAACCGCCCGTTGCGAATTGGAAGAAATCATCGGTAGGACAGATGCTCGTGTCCAAGTTTGAAAGGTCAAGTTCTTGCATCGTTGGTCTGTTTGCGCAGCTCGCCAAAAAAGCCAGAGCCGCAATTGTAATTAGGATTTTTTTCATTGTTTATTTGTTTTTTACATTATTTTCCGCAAAGATACGATTTTTTTTTCAATTATATGTTAATTATTCTCGGTTTATGATGATTTAATTTTTGATTAATACAATCGCTTGCGCGGAAACGCCTTCTTCGCGACCTTCGAATCCCATTTTTTCAGAGGTGGTGGCTTTGATGGAAATGTTGGTTTCATCGGTGTTTAAAATAGTTGCCAACACGGTTTTCATCTGTGGAATATAGTCCGAAATTTTGGGCGTTTGTAATACAATAGTACTGTCGATATTGCCAATGGTATAGCCCTTTTCAGAGATTTTAGCAACAACATCTTTCAACAAAATTTTACTATCAATATCCTTGTATTTTTCGTCTTTATCTGAAAAATGAAACCCAATATCTCGCAGATTTGCAGCGCCCAACAACGCATCGCAAATCGCGTGAATCAACACATCGCCATCGGAATGTCCCAAACTGCCTTTGTTGTGCGGAATTTCGATGCCACCCAAAACAAGTTTTCGGCCTTCAACCAAACGATGCACGTCATATCCTTGTCCAATCCGCATATTCATTGCTGTTTCCTAATTTTGTCTGCGTACATGTTCCGCAAAATTGAAGCGCAACGAAAAGCGCATCGTGTTTCTCAGCGGATTCACAGCTGCGGCAAAATTTCCAGGACGAGGCAAAAGATACGCGAAATCTATTTCAAATACATTGAACCGCAAACCCGCGCCAACCGTGAAATGCTGACGTCCGCCTTTGTTTTGATGTTCGTGAAAATAGCCGGCACGAATCGCAAACACATTGTTGTAAATATATTCGATACCGAAACTAATCTGAATCTCTTGCATTTCTTCACGAAATCCAGTCGGCGCATCGTGAAACGAGCGAAAAACGCTCTGCATAACGCCCAAATATCTTGGGTCTGGAGTTACTGTATCGCCTATGGCGCGTGGCGTTGGAACAAGTAGCTTGTTGAAATCCAGCATCACTGTAATCGAATTGAATTGGTCGATTTGTGTTGTAAATGCGCCGCCCAATCGCAGATTTGCTGGCAAAAAATCGCGCAACATCGCTTCCGAATACGAAATTTTTGCACCGATATTTGACACATTCAAACCTAACGCAAATGAGCTTGGTCGAGCGAATCTAAAGATATCTCTCGTGTAAAACATCGACACATCAACAGCGCCTGAATTGGCTGCTCTTGTTCGGTTTCCCGATGTTGGGTCGATAAAACCTGCACCCAAATCGGAACGGATATATCGCCCTGTAACGGCAAGCGAAAAGTTTTCGGACATTCTTCGGGAAAGGCTGACATCAAAAGCATATTCGTGCGGACGACGAACATCTGGCGGGTCGTATCTATCGCGACGAAACGTCACTTCGCCCAGCGAGAAAAAACGCATCGATGCACCAAGCACCCAATTGTTATCAATCCGATAATATCCAGCTAAATACAACAAATTCATGTCGCGAACCAACATGCGTAACCAAGGCGTATAGGTGAGCGCAACGCCAAAGTCATCATCGATAAATGCAAGTTTTGACGCGTTCCAATGTTGTGAATTTATGTCGGGTGTAGACGCAGCACCCACATCGCCCATGCCGCTCGCTCGAGCGTCGGGCGAAATCAACAAAAATGGTACAGCGGTAATGATATTTCCGCCAGTCGCTCGTTGTGCGTCATCATTTGTGCCGCCACCAACCTGAGCAAACAGATGTTGACCAACCGAAAATAAAATTAGAATAAACGTGATTTTTCTCAACCAAAAAGGCATAATTTCAGGATTTTAAGTACAAATAGGTACGAGAAAAGGCATAGTGTTGATTATTTATAGTTTACAAAGATACGATTTTTTTTTGAGATATGCAAATATTTCTTTTATTTAAAAGATTTTAACATTTGGAAAAATGTATCGTTGAAATTATTGTGCATACAGAAACTTTGCGAATATTATGCATAAATGTGCATAAATGTGCATAAATGTGCATATTTACTCCGCCAAAGTATAGGCAGTACCCTTTCCTATACCAACTTGTTTCAGAATTTTCTTTTCTGCCATTTCTTGCAAATCTTTTGAAGCCGTATTTCTTGAAACGCTTGTTAATTCTTGGCAAATAGCGTTGGTAATACTGCCGTGTTCTTGAACATAAGCAATGATTTTTTGTTGGCGTGGAGTGATTACTTCCGGTGCTGTTTGTGGTGGTATTTGCGATGCTGCTTGTTTGATTTCCTTGACGGCAGGAAATGTCATTCTCAAAAAATTTTCTGAAAATGTGAAACACTCTTTTCCGTAACTTTTCAAAATGCGTGGAACACCTAAACCTAAATGTTCGACTAAATCCACATCTCTGAATACTCGCATCAACTCTCTGTTTCGAGGGTGAGAATGACCTATAAAAAAATCGTTTTCGTCCATTCCTTGTGGCAAACCGCCTACCGATGTGATTTCTATTCTGTCATCAAAAAACTCAAACTTTGGACCAACTTCCGTTGTGTAATCGTTATGAACAATAGCGTTAATTACCGCCTCTTTCAATGCTCCAGAGTCCCACAATCTTTGATTTATGCGTTTCTTGTACGTGATTTTAGCCAATGTTTTATTCTCAACCTCAACCTTGTCTAATATCTGCTTGGTGGCTTTAACCAATGAACAGTCGCCGTATTCGTCATTTTGGATTAACTCCATTCTGTCAGTTCCATCATACCTTGCAACTCTTATCGACATTCTATTTACATCTGCTAATAAATATGCAACGTAATTGAAATTTCCATCGTCGTCAAGCATTTCGAGGTTGGACGCAAACTGTTCGTTCAACACGCTACCTGTTCCCTCATAGTATATTTTGAGTTGGTTGAATGTCAAATCTTGTCTTGGGGATCTTATTTTTCTAATCGAATTTCTTACACGTTTTGCAAACAGCGTTTCGATCATTCGTTGTGTCATTGGCTCTGCGGATGTTCCTACACGTATGAACGTGCCTTTTTCGGTCATTCCGTATTTTTTGAGATGGTACGGTTTTTCTGAACCGCTCGCAAACGTGATTTTGATTACATCGATGTTGTCTAAATTCTCAACAGCCACGTCAAATAAACCTCTGCAATCCGGTGCGATATTCGTTTTCAAGCGGTCTTTGATTTTGAGCATATCGCCATCGATGTCGGAAACGCCAACAACTTTGCCGTTCTTGTCTATTCCGATGTAGAGTATTCCGCCCTCGTTGTAATTTAGAAAAGCGATTGCTTTTTGTTCTAAATCTTCTGTGAGTTGCTGTTTGAGTTCTATGCGATTGGTTTCTGTTCTCATAAATGATTTTGCAAAGTTACAACATTTTTTTGGCTCTGCCAAATTATTTTAGTTAAAATTTCGTTAAAAAGCAAGCAGATTCCTCGCTACACAGAGTTTATCCTGAACGGAGTGAAGGATTTCGCTCGGAATGACAACGTACATGTGTAGGAAAAGGAAAAGAGAGAGGCGACAAAGTCGCCTCTCTCTTTTTTCTCCTCCCCCCTCTCTTGAGATCGGTTGTCATCCCGAGCCATCGGCGAGGGATCTCCTTGCTATTAACCGTTCGCTATACTACATCGGCACGGACTGCAAGCCCGCATCAGCGGAAAGTTTCAACCTGACCCCTATATGTTATAGCTTATGCCTTTTCTAACCTGATTTGTCAATTCTTGAAAAATGGTTTCAGAATACAGCTTATCTGTTCTTGGGTATCCAAAAGGAATGTTTACAACAGAGCTGATTTTAAACGGCAGTTTCGTTGATATGATTATTTTGCCTCCAAGCAATACCGCCTCCTGCAAGTCATGAGTTATCATAATAATCGTTTGACCATATTCTTGTTGCAAACTCTGCAAAATAGAGTACGTTTCAAGTTTTGTGTCCACATCAAGAGCCGCGAAAGGTTCGTCAAGCAAAAGCAATGTCGGTTTAGCAATTAAACATCTCGCCAAACCCAATCGCTTACGCATTCCAACCGATAATTCTTTGGGGTATTTGTTTCTGCTTTCCAATATGCCAAGTTTATTCAAAATGCTTTCGACTTCGTCATCACTCACCGTTTTATTGGGAACAGCCATTTTTACATTGTCCCAAACAGTATCCCACGGAAAGGCATCATAATCTTGAAACAAGTATCTCAGCGTAGTTTGTTCCTTTCCAACTTGGTTGATTTTGATGTTTCCTAATTGAGGCGTTTCCAACCGTGAAATTAAACGCAATAAGGTTGATTTTCCACAGCCTGACGGACCAACAATCGTCACGATTTCCCCGTGTTGAATGTCAAGACTGACACTGTCAACAATAAGTTTGTCGCCATAACTAAATGAAACATCTTGTAATTTCAAAATTTTGTCCATCAGCGGTTCAATTCGATATAATACCATTTGTATAGTTTTCGGCTACAAAAGCTCAGCAATCTGTCTGTTATTAGCCCTATAATTCCAAAAGTCAATATTCCTGCATACAGATCATCTATTCTCATAAACCGTTGACTAATGGCGATTAGGTGTCCAAGCCCTCTATCTGAACCTACAATTTCTGCAACAACTAAAAAAGTCCATGCGGCACCAATATTTATTCGGAGCACATCAAACACTCTTGGCATTGAAAACGGCACAATAACTTTTTTGAAAATTTCCCAATTTGAAAAACCACTTGTCTTTCCAAGCTCTATATATTTCATATCCACATCATCTACGACATCCGTTACCATTTGAATAATGAAAAATATCATTCCAAGAAAAATTATGGTGTACTTAAACATCTCTCCAACTCCCAAATAAACAATAAGTAAGGAAACAAATGCCGTAGGTGGAATATATCTTAAAAAGCTATTAACTGGTAGTATTATTTTGTTTACTAACACAAATGCTCCTGCAAATAAACCTATCGGGACACCAATGATAGCAGCACTACAAAAAGCAATAGCCACTCTTTTAAAACTTACAGCTGCTTCGAAAAGCAGTTTTCCGGAGATAAGCAGGTTAAAAAAAGATTGTATTACGTCTATAGGAGATGGAAAGTTTCGAAGTGTGCTAAAACCACTTACGATTCCCCAAATGCTTATGAAAAAAAGAGGGCTTAGCCAATACACAAAGCTCATTTTGCGATCGGGCTTTCTACTTTCCATTGCAAGCAATGAATCACTTTTTTTGTTTTTCAATGTGCTGATGAGAAGTATAATATACCCTATTGCTATCAAGCAAAAAATCAATGTGAAATAGAATTTCATTTTTTATCGTTCTATTGTATTAAAATATCGCATTGCTGTTTTGTTGATAATATCTTTTCTCATTTGTGCGTTTCGATCTATCATACCTTGAGATTGCCAGAAGTTAAATGCAGATTCATATATCTCGTTGATTTTTTGTGTTGTGAAAAAATCAATATTCATCTGCCTGTCGGCAAATTTTAATCCTGCCATCATTCCTTCAATATCATCTAATGTTACATTCAACCCTCTGGCAATAATCCTTTTTGCTTCATCCGGATTTGCTTTTATGTAGTCTACCGATTTTAACCACCCATCGATAAACGCCTTTAGCAATTCTTCATTTTGTGCCAATCGTCTGCTCACAACAAGAATATCTACGATATTGGGGATATCTCTACTTGTCGCTAATATTTTTCCTTGCATGCGTTCTTTAGCATCCGAAAGAAAGGGTTCCCAAGTTACGGCTGCATCTACCGTGCCACTCAAAAATACATGTGCTGCTAAGGAGGGGTCATTAACGATCGTTTGTTGGATACTTTCAAACGGCACATTGCTTTGCAACAAAAGGTTGTAAAGCAAGAATTGAGACGGTGTAGCACGAGCAAACGCAATGTTTTTGCCTTTTAAGTCGGACGCTGTGTTTATCCCTTCCCTCACAACTATTCCATCACTTCCCCACGAGAGATCTGTTATCAATAGAATCTCACCATCAATGCCTTGCACGCTTTCCATAGCAAATAAATCTATTGAGGATATCATAATATCCAACGTGCCGCTTCGAAATGCGGCATGACGTGCATCGGCATCATCCAAAATTCTGTGTCGGATTCTGATGTTTTCGTCGAAAAATCCTTTTTCTTGTCCGACCATAGCGGAACAAAATCCAGGCCATGTAACAATGCCAATGGTAATTGTTTCTTTTCTGTTTGAGCAACTCGTTACTGCAACAATGCAAAGTGCTAATGCTAATAATTTGATTTTTTTCATGTTCATTTGTTTTTTAGTTTTGTATTATTTATAATTTTACCGTCTATTCTTCTATGTAACTTCTAAACATTTCTATTTTCTTATACCATTCTTTATCGAAAACCAAGTTTGCTATTATTAATTGCAGTGTAACAGCTCCTGTCAAAAAACCACTAACGAATATACCAAAATCGTGGATTAGCCCTTCCGTTTTATGAAACATTATTCCAAATATAATGTACAATGCACAGATACTACATATAAAAGCAGTCGAATAAAAAACGCTATTATTAAACGGCTCTGCTTTTTTGAGGCCAGGCAACTTTCTGTCCATATTTCGAATCATACCAACTACAACCAAAGGCACAAACATTAAAACAGTGTTGGAAACCAACAAAAAGAGCCTTTCTTTTTCTGCGGAAAATTCGCTTAGAAAAAGAACAAGAAAAAGAACAACGACAGCAGAAACGTATATCAAGAAAATATCCCGTAACCAGCGACTTGTATCGTTAGCTTTTTCAGTATTGGTAGAAAATTTTTGTTCAAACGAACATTTCTTTTCTTCTAATGCGTTATCGGTTACGTTAGCAGGCAAAGTACGGTATAATTGATTAAATTTTGATAAAATATCAGGCGATGCTGATGCCATTCTATAATCATCATAAATTTGCTTAAAGGCACTACCTGTGATGGATGCAGATACACGTAGTGCTGCAGATGTCCATATATGTCCTATTATTGCAGCTTTAACCATAAGTGGAGACTCCACATTACCTATCATATCCCCCATAAAAAAGAATGAGAACAAGGATAACAATAAAGCCCCTATCACCACCCTTATTGTTACTATTATTTTTTTATTCTTTTCATTAGAGGCTTTAGAAATTCCGATTATCGTAAAGAGAAGTTTATTCATTTTTGTTATTTTTGATTAATTCGCAAGGCGAATAGTTTAGTTGCACTCTACTTGTTTTCTTTATTTAATTCCTAACACAACGAACTGCAAAACCATTGTGCTTGAATAGGCTACCCTGCGGGTAGATGCCACTTGCATTTAAGTCCATACCATGTCCGTGCGTTGCACTGCTCTCAGTAGACGACCAATAGGTCGACCAACCGTCCCCTAGAACATACGCACGACCAGTAAATCGAGCACCGCCCCAAATACCGCCATTCGGACCTGCGGTAGCACCTATAAATATACCACCTGGATTTCCAACTCTATTTTGCCCTGTACCGCCCATATTCATGTCTAAATCTATAAAATCTTGCTTCGTCGGCACTCGCCAACCTTGTGCGGGCGGACACAGTTCATCGGCAAAACGCATCACGGCACACCACGAAAAATAATGACCACTAAAATTATTATTTCCAACAGAATTTCTACAGTTTGCATTAAAATTCCCAGAGCTTCCCCCACTAAAAGCCGTTCTGTTTGCACAAGCTGTGGCAACTACAGCATCAGACCATTCTTGTGTGGGTCTGCCGTCAGTGCCGGGAATCGTCCACGTTTGAGCAGTAGCAAAAGAAGCACCCAAAGAACCCACTCCCCAACCTGGTGTATTAGAATTACAGCCCGTCATTGGTAACGGTAGCGGTAACGATACCGTTACAGTAGATGTTGCTGTAAAACCACCGTCTTGCGTAGTTGCAGTAATGGTTGCTGTTCCTTCTGAAACTCCTGTTACGACACCGCTATTATTCACAGTTGCAACAGATGTGTTGCTGCTCGACCAAGTTACGGTTTGGTTGCTTGCATTAGCAGGCAGAACTGTTGCCGTAAGCGTGATTGTGCCACCAATGCTAACAGATGAAGTTGCAGGGAGTGTTACACCCGTTACAGGAACATTCGCAGGATTCACGGTTATCGTACATCTTGCGATGTGATTCCCATCTTGCGTAGTCACGGCAATGATTGCTGTTCCTGCGGAAACGGCGGTTACGACACCACTATTATTCACAGTTGCAACAGACGTGTTGTTGCTCGACCAAGTTACGTTTTGGTTGGTGGCATTTTCTGGCGAGATTGTCGCTGTTAGTACAAGCGTGTCGCCAATGAGCAACGATGCTGTGGTTGGACTTAGGGAAACACCAGTAACGGAAACGTCTGGTGTTTCAGTGGTGTATTCGTCGTTGTTGTTGCAAGCGACGAATGTTACAAGCATAAAGATTGCGGATGTTAAAAGTGTTAAGGTTTTTTTCATTTGTATTGTTGTTGTTTTGTTGTTGTAGAGACGTGGCATGCCACGTCTTTACTATTATTTATTTTTTTCGATTTCGGAAATAAAAAAACGTGGACTAAATCCTTTCATTTGCTATTAGAGGTCTTGGACAACCTTGCAGTCAAACAATGAGTAAAAGCCCACGCCGTAGCGTGAGCGTTCTCGCCTTACTCTTGACTGCATAATGAAACGTCCAAGTTTCTAATAGCTAAAAATAAAAGCCAAACGCTTTTTTCAATAAAGTTCTTGCGTAAAATTACGCTGGGTTTATCATAGATTTTTGATTTTGTTATTATTTGTTTTGCAAAGATACGATTTTTTTTGAATATAACAAATGCCAATGACATTTCTACATCCCAACAATCATCTTCTCAGTCCGTTCCGCAGTGCTTCCATCCTCAAAAACAACGCGAAGTCTATAGACATAAAGCCCTTGTCCGAGCCTGCTGCCCAAGTCTAATGGCTCGGTGACGATGGCGAAACCGTTGGCACTTAAGGATTCTTGCGGTGAGACTGTTGGTGTAATTCGCGTGACCCAACGTCCGGAAATATCAAAGAAATCGATTTCCCAACTTGTCACGCGTCGTGGTGCGTTGTGGGTGAAGTAAAAACGTGTGAAATCTCGCACAGGATTTGGATAATTGTAAAGCGTTCCGATAACCAAATTATCATCGGGAACAACCACAAATTCCAAAACTGTATCTACAGATTTGTTGAACACATTCGACACTCTCAATCGCAAATGATGTCTGCCTGGAGGCATGTCAAACATCTGATACAGAAGCCTTCCAATATGCCTTGTGCGTAAAATTGAATCCGCATTATGTTCACTATTTTCTGGCAAATAATTCACTTCAATCGTGCCCAAATTTTCAAAAAAATCATTCAACCAAACTTGATTGCGATAATCACCATTCAAAACCAACGAAATGTTGTGGCCAAGACCCGCTCCAGAATGGCTAATACCGTACCAATCGGAGATTCTCGCAAACAAAATCGGATTCGGACAACTGATATTTCCACTCACAAAATTTTCGTTGTTGAGAAACAACTCAACAATTGGTTGCTCGGCATCTATTTCGAAATTATCTCTGTTGTAGCCGCCAATAATCGCCTCAAACACACCCGTTGCATCCACCAAATTATCTCTGCAAAAGGCGTAATAACTGATTTTTCCATAGCGAGGTATGAAACTGATATTTCTTGGCGTCATGAATTCCACACGAAATTCGCCATTGACTACAGGCACTCGCCCGCGAAACACAATGCTGTTTTGCGTTTCAAATTCGATGACGGGATTGTTTTGGTTCGATGTGCTGTTTCGATTGCCCAAAGTCCTTGATATTGTTGGGCTATCGAATACTGTGATAAAAACTTCGCCATTGAAATTTGGCAAAAAAGTTGTGTCAAAAGTTACAATTCGTCCCGAAATGCTGGCATGGTCCAGCACGCGTATCGTGTCGATTTTTTGTGTGACGCAAATGCCGTTGATGGAATCCGTAACAATGCGATGTTTCGGCAAAGCCAGCGAAATTGCAGGGTCTCCAAGCAGAACAAATTGTTGGATGTCGTGCGGATTATTTGGCATTCTGTTTTGCGACAATCGCATTGTTTCACCCAACGAACGCGCTGTTCCATCGTTGCGACGCATCAAAACAAAATGGTTAAAAATGCCGTGAAACTGGTCGTTGGGATGTGTCCACGCAATTCGCGTAGCACCGATATGCGCTACTGCGCCGCCTCTTGGCGACAACAAAGACCACTCGCCACCCGACACACGATTCGGGTCATCGTACTGCGCAAAATTACACGAACCCGAAAAAAACACGTGAAGGCGATCGATGTTTGAAAAATTTTGAATGTCTGAGATGTTCATCAAATCCTCGTCGGCCAAGACAATCGGCCCACTATGACCTTGATAATTCAACAACAAAGTTCCACGTTCGATGCGTTGTCGCAAGGCTTCTTTAGCCGCTGGAAAGCGTGCTCCGCTTGGTGTTGCAACTTGTGGAAAAGCGTCGATGTAAATTTTTTCGATGTTGATTTCGGGAAAATTTGCTCTAAAATCGTTTTCAAAATAATCAAATCCAAGGCGATTCGATTCAAACGTATTAACAAAAAAACCATCGGTTGTTTCTTGACCAGCCCTGGCATTTCCGTCATCTGCCAAATTTGTAACTACGTTTCGCCACTCGCCAAAATTGCGAAGTTGTGGCGTTGCATAATCAATGGTTTTGTTCACCAAAATTCGGGCTTGGTCAACCGTTCGTGCAGGAAAACGACCAATGCCAATACGCAGACTATCAATGCTTCTAAACCCAGTTTCACCATCTGCCAAAAAACCGAAAAAAGCGTCGCTTGCAAAACTGTATCGTTCGACTAAACTCGTCGCAAATTGATAATTTAACACAAAATTTTGTCCGCTCGTTCGGTGGCGATAATCATACGATGGCGAACCGAAAAGCAACAAATATCTTGGCAAAATTTCTGAATGTTCTGCAATAGCTTTGTTTCTAAAATGTCGCATCATTCGCCGAATAGCCATTGGGTCTTGGCGTCCGTACGAAAACTCATTAAAAACTTCTTGTGGCGAAACCATCAAAACATTCAAATTTCGACCGCGATGAAAGTCCGCCAAACGCTGGGCTTCTCCCCAAAAATTCGGATGAACAACCATCACATATTCGACATTTTTTTCTGCATGAAGATTTTGATTCGGGACATATTCAAAATGTGTTATTGTGCGAATATGATTGCTTGAAAAGGCTATAAATTCAGGCATTCCCGAAAGATTTGCTAAAAACGAAAATGCTCCCGTAGAGACGGGGCATGCCCCGTCTTTACAATTGACACGCTGCGGATTTAATGGATTGGAAATATTCCAAACCTCTGTCGTTGCATTTGCTGAAGCCACTCTAAATTCGCCTATTCCAGAGGTTTGGTCGGCATAACGAAATTGCAACGGCGTGCTTGTATGTGCAAGCGATAATTGTCTGCGATAATTAAAAATGATATAATCCAAATGCATCCAACTCGGATTGCTTGAAAGCCTTGTGTATTCAAGGGAAATACGCGGTCGATCGGATGTAAAATGCCATGAAAAATCACGGATGGTGTCCAATCCCCAGCTTGCTCGAGCGCGTCGAATAAACAGCGTATCTCTGCGATTATTGTTGAAGTTCGACGACATCACCACCATCCCTGGTTCATTCGCAACAACACGTGTTCGAAGATTGACCGCAGAATCGGTTATCAATCCCGGAAAATGCGGGTCGATATTGATGTTTCGCGTAACGGGGTCCATACGCTCGCCAAACCATTCTTGCCCCGAACGAAACGGATTGACCAAATCTCTTTCGTGCAAAACATAATCCGTAAAATTGGGAATAATTCTGTCGGGAGTTCCCGAAACATTTGGCATATTTTCAATACGTTTGCCGTTTCCGGAAAAATTTGTTGTCAGAAAATACACCATCACATCCGTAAAAACATTGGTGTGATGTAAGTCTTGTCTTTGGTTTTGAGGAGTAAGCCAACGCGTAGGTTGCCAAAATGTTGACTCCCAAAACCACATGTGTGGCGATTGCCCAAAAAACAAGATATAATCGCCTGCTCCAAAGTTTCCGTCGTTGTTATTATCTCTTACAAAAATCGCAATTTCTTGCAAATCAAAAGATGTTTCGCCTGGAGTATTTTCGATAGGAATTGCGCCGTTTGGCCCGCCAAACAAGGCAATTCGAGAAGTTGGCACGGGTGCTTGTAAGATTCCCCTACTCAGCAAATCGTTGTAGGTAATTCTGTAAATCCCGTTTTCCGAAATGGTTATACGATGCCACGAACCCGTTGATAACACAGCGGATTGCGCTTGCAATTGTGCAAAAAACAGAACAAATACTATCGGTAAGATACTTTTCACCACTACAAAGATACGAAAAAATTTGAAAATAGCAAGGCCAGTGCCATTGAAGCAAACCAACGAAATCAATTATAGATTTTCGATTAGTTTTTCTTCCAACGTCTGCATGTCTTTGACATAAACTTCTCTTGGCTTCGAACCCTGCGCTGGACCTACAATTCCGGCATCTTCGAGTTGGTCCATCAAACGTCCGGAACGTGCGTAACCTAATTTTAGTTTTCGCTGAATGAGCGATGTTGAGCCACTTTGCGACGAAACGATTAAACGTGCGGCATCGTCAAACATCGCATCGCGTTCGTCTGCAGAGTATGCACCACCGCCCGAATTGCTTGATTCGTCAACACATTCCGGCAATTCGTAAGCCTCAGGATAACCGCGTTGTTCGCCAATAAAGTCTGCGACTTTTTCGATTTCGGGCGTGTCAATCAACGCGCATTGCAAGCGAATGAGTTCGTTTCCGGTGGAGAGCAACATGTCGCCTTTTCCAATCAACTGGTCGGCACCGCCACTATCTAAAATCGTGCGAGAATCGATTTTTGATGTCACACGAAACGCAATTCTCGCGGGGAAGTTTGCCTTAATCGTTCCCGTAATAATATTCACGGACGGACGCTGTGTTGCAATAATCAAGTGAATGCCGATGGCC
>Ga0209755_10005578_pt1 | contig 14260 bp, 7 predicted proteins | sample TergutCo191P1_FD_187301 | JGI IMG/M metagenome (GOLD analysis project Ga0209755, IMG submission 187301) | Cornitermes sp. P1 segment gut microbial communities from Petit-Saut dam, French Guiana - Co191P1 (SPAdes) (version 2) | ecosystem: Host-associated > Arthropoda: Insects > Digestive system >... | reverse complement strand
CTGGTGGCCTACAGCTAACACCCGCGTCAAGAAACGACAGGTGTTTTAAGCCAAGTGTCTTCCCATTGCTAACAAAACCCCTTGGCAACAGGAAACTTCACGTTGATTTGGGAGTTCCACTTTTTGCTGACCACGTCAGATTTCTAACCAAGAGATAAAACTCAAAGTTAGCTCAGGTGGGGTACCCACCATTTAGGCAACTCGGAAGATATTTACGCTGATCGTGTGTTGACTCAAGTCTCCTAAACGTCCCAAGGAAGAAGGGGATTGAAAAACTTGTCGCGGCTGCCTGCCAAAAGGTGGCCATGTCGACAAAATGAATCGTGCCATCCTGGCAATTTTCGACTACAATGACTGAGGGTTTTTTCCTAGCTTATTTCCTCAGTTGTAAGGCGAATGCTAAGGTATAAAACGCAAAGACGGGACACAGGCTCGCACTTTCCGCAGACATGTTGACTTCACCAAAGTGTCTGATTTTCGCTGCGATCCTAATCTTCAATAATGCCAACCTTGGTCCGAGTACCAGAAAACCTTCCAAACTAAGTTATGCCTCCTCCTAATAGTCCATTCACTCTTGAGCATTGGTCCTCATTTTGTGTACGTCGAGGTCTCCGACCGCAAGGGGAAACTCGCTACGGTTAGCTCAATCTTAGTTATAGATTAAGATAACTCTTACTGAGCTGTTCTGGTTGCTAAACCTGGTGTGACGTGCATCACTAGTGTCGGGGAGCGTGAGAGTGTCTTTTCTGACTGCAGTGGGTAGTTCCCTCAATATTACCTATAAATTATGTTTAAGTAACCTGATTCAAGGTCTTGTTCCTTGGTATAATAATATAGGTATAGTTCATGTGCAAGCCATGAAGGCATAGCAGGCAATAGTATACTCGACTCCTTAATATCAGTGCCAGACGGAATGGGTGGTCTGCTTTACGCTTAGGCCGCTTTACCCCCATGGAATTTTCCGGTACTTCATACAAATGCTAGTTGATACGCGGGAAAAGGAATTTCCTACTGCAACTTTGGTAAAAAAATCCCATTTAAAAAGATAGAAGCTAATATATTTTAGTCAGTTAAGCCCCTATGTACTTGCGAAAAATTTATATTCCTATATTTCATCTGAAATTTTACTAACTTTCTGGAACGTATACAAATACGACCGCATTCTAATTTAACCCGTGTGTGAAATAAACGTCGGCAGCTATTTTCCAGTCAACATTAAAGTAACATTCCAGAAAAATTTAACTTGTTTTACTACCACTCTATGAATCTATTCATCTTAGATGATGCTGTTGATGATGTAGTAGTAGTAGTAGTAGTAGTTGTAGTTGTAGTTGTAGTTGTTGTTGTTGTTGCTGCTGCTGTTGCTGCTCTCTCCTTGACAGTCAATTCATTTTAATTAATTTCTTCTTCTTTTACCTGCCGATCAACAATAAAATGTACAATCGCCTTAAAATCTCAGTGTAACATGTGTAGGCAAACACAAACAATCAAAACAAAAAGAGGAAAAACACGTATTAAATAATGCAAAGCATTCACTCAAATAACAATAAGAGTTAAAGGAATATAGTTTTTCGTGATTTTGTATAATATAGTTTAACATCTCTTGAGGCAGAAACTATATATTAAAAAATGTTAAGGCTAATGTAAAATCTGACGAAGAATAAAAACGTATTTTATAAATATATAAACGTTTGTCTGGAAATAGAATTATTATATTTAAACAGATTTTGCCTTAACTCTAATATCTACGCGCAGAACATACGCTTGCAATAAGATAATTTTTGAATGAAGAACTAACATCGAAAAGCGACGATGACAACGACGACGATGGTGATTATATATCGGGGTTAATTTTTATGTATAAAACTAAAATAAATTTCTCGAATACAGCAAAATTTCATTCAACGAAAAGGGGCGGATGAAAAGAAATGTTCGTTGGGGCGAAATTTTTTTGCATTAAAACATATTAAAACCTTTTGGATTAACAGTTACGAACATGTCAAAAAATAAAAATAAAAGAATATGAAAGAAGCCTTTCACGTTTACTCTGTGAACAAGTTCGAAGTTTTCTGTGCAGCATGTTTTAATAATGTCACTCGACAAGTTCTTGCAGAATTTCACTGCTCTCCAATGTGCCATGAAACAAATAAATTGAAAACTAATAAGTCAATGTATAAAACTGACCAGAGACTTTTCTTAGTTTTCGCCAAATGGCATGAATTTGAATTCAACGCAACCTCAAGGAATTTCGCTCATGAATATTAAACTGGACATTCACTACAAACACACATGATTTTCAACAAAATTATTGAAATGTGGTTCAATTGTGTCTGGTATAGAATGTTTTTAAAAACAACTTTGCCACTCATTACAGCACACATGAAATGTAAATCAAATTTAAACCTTTCCATGCTTCAGACAAAACAAATGTTGTTCAAAACTGAATCCTTTACTGTCTTACTGTGACATCATAATCCAATGAAAACTACTTTAACATTCTTCTGAGAGTTTCTTTATTTGTCATTTTCCACAAAATGTAACTTGCGAAGTATAAAAAGAAGAAAACATTTTTAATAAAATATTCCGAATACTAAGGGTTTACTGTTTGCAGCACAGTGGTAAATACAACAATCGTCTATTTTAATATTAATCATCCTGGGTTTTCCCACAAAATATATTTATGTTTGTACGATTCTCAGAACAAACACTGAATTTTGTTGAGAAATTTCAGGTGGGCACAACCGTGTTTCTGAAGATTCAGGTCTTCTGCTCAGTGACGCTGTGTCGTTGGGCGAGAATTTCGCGACATTTTGAGGGTTCAACTACCCTTTCATATTTTCTAATCTAATTGTCCAAAGACACAGGATCACCTCAGATTTGGTGTGGATCTTTAATGAATGATTTCCTAAACGGGATTAACTAAACTCTGTTTGAAAGGGAGACAGCTTGTTTATTATGACACAAAACACACTCTTTTATGGTATAAAGTTAAATCCATTCTACAAGGTTTTAAATAAAATAATTTTTAATATTGCAGTTCTAGATGACGCTGATTGCCTAAATAGCTCAAGTTCTGATTTTCCCGATGATCTCTTTAGCATCTCACAAAAGCAAAATGGAGCTATAGTCCTTCACTTCATCTTGTCACTCTACTGTTTCACAATGATTGCAATAGTTTGCAATGACTACTTTCTGCCAGCAGTGGACTGCATTTGTACAGGTTAGTTGTAATACTGTGTATAAATTTCAAAGATACTTCAACTGCTTCATGTTAGTGGGAGTTACGTCTCTAGGTCAACATGATATATCTAGGTACAAGATAATACAAAGAAACGTGACCGCTCCACTTTTCTTCCAACCATTATACTACAGGATAGAACACTAAAATCGATGGGAAGTTGAAGATGTTAATGCAGGAATTTTATATATTATATCTGTTTCTAGCAAAAGTTTTCCCTACTCCATAAAAGTATATAGGCAGACCAGCTTAACGCAACATAGCTGGTGTTTCAAAGATTTGCCCTTGTAGCGCTGCTAGACAGTTAGTAGCATGGGTCAGAAGTAGCAGAATCTTCTTTGTTGAGGTGGAGGTGTGCGAACATCTTGCAAGGAGGGGGAATATTTGAAAGGTTAATTATCAGACATTTCTAGAAGTGATTCGTATGGTTTCTTGTTTGATATTTTCTCGCTGATTAATTTATATTGCTACTAATCACAGCAGCTGTAAAATGTGAACTATTGTTGTTAGATCAGAAACACATTCTTGAATCACAAGATTGATTTGAACTTAAAATGAAACAACAGCTACGTCGTTTGACCTAGACTGACTCGGGGTATTTCATTTTACCATCAACCCACAATGTCATTCTACTGTGAAGTAAGCCTCGGATGTTTTAAGCCTACGTTTGTTTTGTATATCTGCGTGCAATGGTATGTAGATTTACTTGTTGCAGATCGTAAAGTAACTTTCTTTACTGATGATGGATTTATTTATAATTGATATTGCTGTCAGTGTATTAATTGCTCCACTAATTTCAATTAGAACCAATAGTTTTTTGTACTGTAACTTTGGTTTTATGCCAACGATATAATCCCGAATTAACATTCGTTTTGTGTATCGACGGTTGGAATGGTACCTGAAAACCAAAGCGATAAACCGTGGATGAAAAAGTTATGCAGAATGTTGTCTGTGCAGTACTCAAGCAAGTGTCCAAGTTGTCCATCATTGAGAAAACACAAAAAATATTTGCACAAAGTGATGGCAGCATAGTGTGTATTTTGACATACGTGGAAAGGGGGCTACACACGACTATGGGTTGCTGCATGAATTGATTGGATAATAAGTTTCTATAGCTTTGAGTTTCCCTGTTAATACTGGAAAACTTATAACACTTCTGTAAGAACGTGAGTCAAGCTGGAAAATGGGTGAGGTGCGTATGCAATGGCTGAATCATTGCTTCTCATTTGTAAAGGAGCCAGACAAAAGAGTCTCAGATGTGTCATTTTATGGGTTGATGACAACACACTGTGATCAGAAATTTTCAAAGTGGTTGAAGGCAATTCTGGGAAGAAATGTTACACAATAACAGACAAATACACTTTTTTTCCCACTGCATGTAGGAATGCAGTAAGCATTTAAAATGCTGAAAGTGGAGGCAGGATGAATGACATTTGTCTAGTTATTGCAGTTTAGACTTGTAGACTTTTTGCTTGCTCTTGCAGAGACCATCAATAAAATACCAGCATGCAAATCTGAGGAAAAGTGAGGATGTTACATGTCCTAATGCACCTTCTGGTATTGTGCAAGGTGAAATAACATACATCACACACAGCTTAAATGCAGTCCTGATAGAGTTTTGTCAGTCGAAATGGTTCATTCAGTTCCATTGGTCAGCTGATGTATAAAAAAAACACTCTGGTTTATAACTAGCCAAGGTAATAAAAAGCTGTCTGAAAGAAAAACAGGAGTTATTGAAGCCAGGAATACAAGTGTGTGAAAGAATGCAGTTAGACTTATGATACATTGAATGAAAATGTATCTGACAGAGATGATACTGTAATGAACTTGTCACCTCAAAGCTGGCAAATCTTGACACAAGTGTACTGCATGCAAATTGTGGGAAAACTGTGAGTGTACTGGAGCTACAAAAACAAACTTTTCATGTGTGTTGTATGCCACTGAAAGAGGAGAGTAAAGGCAGATAGTTTATGTGAACTCTTTCATGAAACGTGGCAGTCCTCTTTTAAAAATTGCAGTGTCAACTTAATCCATTGCTCAGTACTGATAAAATGCAAGCTATATTTCCAAAAAGATTGTTTTCTTCAGCTTCCAATGTCCATGGCATTTTACCCTAAATAAAACGAAACATGATGTAAAATATACAATACATGAAAAAGGGAAAGAAGTATTTACTTGTATGCTTTGTTATGGCTATCTTGTCATCACCTTTTGTATTATGTTGTCAGCATATGGACACTGTGTTATGTTAATTAATTATCTGTATTTTTTTCTTGCTAGTAGCAAAGTGGTGTGACATTTTGGGCTGGTGTCCCCTGTTCAATTGACAATGCAAATGTTTAGCTGAAAAAGCATTAGAGGTTTGTTGTAACAAAGAGCAGTTTGCCTCATGTAGACTTTATTTAGGCAGTAGCATCATCATTTTACAGCTTATGACCACTTCATAAGAACTGAGATATTTGGAGAGAGAATGTCATAATTAACTCTACAAAATGGTATATTATGGAAATTTTGCATCAAATAAGTAATGTTGAACATATGACTGAGAAGTCTTAACGGTTTTATGGACAGACTAAAAAGCTACCTACGGTCTGCATACATGAAAGAGATTTCCTAGCGGAATTTGAAATCATGTCTGGTATGACAGGACCATGAAATTCTGTTTCTTAATATCATCATGATCACAGATGACATGACATACTGCATTTGATAATAGTATATTACACTGTTACTGCACATTCTGGAAATGAATAGGATACAATATAGAGTTTACTGAGGTACATTTTGTAATTCCATGAAATGTGTAGCTCATCTGTCGTGTATACTGTCATAACTCATGCCCTATCAATTATAGCCCACTTGGCTCATGTAGGCTCTTTACTTTCTCATTAGAGCTGTCAGGTAGTGTTAATGTTTTCATCTGTATGAATATATGCTAGGTACATGGTGTGGAAAGAAAATATATTCCAATCCACATTCTGTGATGAATACACACTTTAAAATAAAGCCAACATTCACAAAACAAACAATACAAGAATGCTCATATTACACCCTTTGTGTACTTTTATGACTGACAAAACAGAGTTCATGCAGGTTAACATGCGAAAATTTCTAGTCCATAGTTTTGCAGCTTTCATGTGACAATTAACAAAATTCTTGTTTCCTCACATCGAGGTTGTTGAATGGTGATTTTTACAATCCCACAGGTTCTTCTGTTCAGTCACAAAATGTGGTTGCAAACACAGGCATAATAGATTACTTCACAGTTTATGCCTCTGCTCAAACCTGTTCGAAAGTTCCTCAGGATCAGAGATCAAATTATGATATATATACTGTGGGTTACAGCAACTTTGGATTATTTCAATGAACTTGCTTCTATGGCACTAAGTGAAACTCTTGTAATGTCCTGTCAGATTGTAACTTCAGTGGACTAAATAGATTGGTGTTATATATATTTTTTTTAATTTATTTGTTACATTTACAATCTGCCACAGGAGATATAAGTAAATAGGTGTGCGGTAAGGGTAGTCGCCATCCAACGACGGGTCTCCGAAAAGGGGTAGCGTGATGATATAGAACAGTTATCCTGTGATTAGGGCAGAGAGTTGGTGTTACATGATAAATAAATTATTTTGTCCTATGGGTGGTGAAATTTGATACAGAATTATTAAGGAAGTTATAAACACTTATATGGGTAATTCTCTATGACTGATCAATCCTGTGTATCATCAGTACTTTACTAATTATGCTTGTCACCAATAATGTGTTTGGGTATTAACATAACTTTTGGTTTCTTCATTCATTTCAGTAAATGCAAGCTTTTCAGTGGAAGAAAGTTCAGTTGCCAGAAAACTTTAGGAATAGTATTGCTTAGCCATTACCTGAAACAGTTTTGACTGTGCTTTTCATGGCTTTCGATAGTCTGTTTCTCTGCATTCTATCAGCAAGACAGATGAGTGCAGTATCTGTCTTTAGTTCATAAGAAGAAACTTTTGATTCCTTTTATATCTGTAGCTGGTAGCCTTTCCAGGAGCTTAAACAGAAATATGTTAGGACTCTTCATTATTGGGCCAGTAACATACAATGAGGAATTATACAAAATGCATGACCATTTTCATGTATTTTTTGTGTCCATTTTATAAATTTGAACTCTTATTTGGTAGATCTGTTTGACTTTTTATTTCACAACCAAAGCTGCTTAAGAGACCAATTAAATTTGTCACTGAAAATTCATAGTAAAGTCTGTCAGGTAGATTTAAGTATTTGTGCAAAATGGTCAGCTATAACCCTACTTTACATAAAACCCAAACTGGATTTTTATAAAATTCTTGGAGCACCTCACAAGAACTAGTATATACAGGGCAAAACATAGATTACTTCAAGGTCTAGACCTGCAATTGAAGAATCTTTCATTATTAAAAACACATCACAAATTACAAAAGAAATATTTATAACTGTTTTTAGTGTAAAGAAACTTGCGATAGTATTTTTGTGACTGTGGCACATTAGCATCAATGCCAATGTAAAATAACACAGAAAACATTTGGAAAGTATGTGTTTTCTGATACACCTCTTCTTTCATTTCCTACAAGGAGACATCTGTACAGTTTGGTACACAGATGTATCTTTTCTTCTATCATGTTTACAGATCTGAACCTTTCAGAGGATGTGGCTGGAGCAACATTCATGGCAATTGCCACATCATCACCAGAACTTTTTATCAATATCATTGGAACATTCATCACTGAATCAGACCTTGGTGTGGGAACAATTGCTGGTTCATCTGTGTTCAATATACTGGGAGTTGCAGCATGTATAGGTCTAGCAGCTTCTAAGGTAATATTAATAGTTACCTAAATCTGAACAACTGTGTTTGTAACTAGTAACATTTCCATGACCATGAAATGGAAAGTGAAACAGATGCCAATATAAGCAGCCTTGTTCTGTATATTTTATCTCATAAATTTCATAAATGATTAGCTTGTATATATGTTTTACTTACTCTGTGTCTGTTAAATAGTACAGGAAGAATACAGAATGTTCAGTTTTTCAATTGAAAAAATTTGAAAGGATAAATTTTTATTTCTACAACATTGTCTCACTGATTGATAGTTCAGAAAATAATATATTATACTAACAGATGTCTTGGTCACTCCGATATCTATCCCCAAGTTTCATTTCTATGTAATAACTATTTCCATGAAACAGTAAAGAATGTCATGTCTGTCTGCTGGGGAGCCATGGGCCGTCAAGTTGTAGGACGTATCAGTTCTTAGAGACCCATGGGTTCATAGGAATTCACAATTGATTCATTCATTGTAAGCCTGCAATACAGTTTACATAAGTATATACAAGGTAATGCTTCAATGTTCATGTTACCTTTCAGATTATTCTCCTTAAGTGGTGGCCATTGATACGTGGCTGTGGTATATACATGGTCACAGTTGGTGTGCTGTTTGCTGTGACTTTTGATGGCAATGTAGAGTGGTATGAGGCTCTCATACTAGTGCTTATGTATATTGCATACTTCCTCATAATGTGGACAAATGGCCCTATGAAACTGGCTAAGAAACTAGCAGCCAAACTTACTGGCAGTAAAACTCTTCTGTATGACCCAGGTAAGTTGATGTTTTTTTAAAGAAACTTCATTATACCCTGAGGATGGAGACAACAGATTCCTCTGAAACATTTGAACTCTAATGAACTGTATGGTTCCATAATCCATAATCCTGTAATCTTTACAGAAATTATAACTGTATGAAAGACAAGTTCCACTCAAGGGTTCCCTACTTTGATATAGTAGTGAGACTTGTGTGGTCAAATGACCCTGAGAGCTCTTCTGGCAGTAGTATAGCTAGTGGTAGGGCCTCCCATGCCAGGCAGGTCAAAAGCAATGACCCAGACTAAAGGGATACCATAGTCCTCCAGGTCAGGGCTTGGGCATGGGGCTGATGACCTCACCTTGTAAAAAATAGCACTGTCATGAAAAGTCAAAAGAGACAGTCAAGTCCTTCCCAGGGATTTAGAGCCAATGGAAGAAGGAGAAGAAGGACAAGGCTTTTTTGAATCCAGTACTTATGTGTTTTACAAATTGTTTAATTCCAGTCTTTCAAGAATCCTTACAATTGTTCCACAACACAATTAAAAATATGTTGCAGATGCCACTAAAAAACTTTAAACCAATATTTCAAGTCTGCTGTTCAGATTGGCATATTATTAACATTAACACTAGATGGAGGTGACAGGTCACCTTCCCACTGTCAACTGATATATGTCCAGGGAGGCTGAGTCCTTACTACCCATTTTATAGGAGACATGAAAGGTATGAGAGCTGATTTGAGTGTGGTGGCAAACAGAAAATCTGTTGTTTGATATGAGGTTTTGCTCCTTTTCCACAAGCGGTTTTTAGCAACACTGTCCACTGCAGCAATGCTAGAGATGCGCTGGCTCAGATGGATGTATTTCCAAGAGCATGCACTGCTATATCTGCAGCATTGCTGTCAAGGTCACAATCCTACTAATTCTGTCAGTCACAGAGACTACCATTTCTTTGCTACTGGCAGTGACTGTTTTATGCTATGCTGCTAGGTGAGAGGCATTTTGAACATTTGTGCTGCTGGCAGGAGGGACTGTTTTACACACTGCTCTGAGCAGGAAGTTTCTGTGTTGTGCTCGGATTTTACTAAAAATATTGAAGCAATGAACTCTTTGATTCATTTGATACAGAATTATTTATTTCTGAAATACAGCATCTGCTAGTCATTTGGGACAGCAGATCATCTTCTTACAGCAATAAACAGGAAAAAACATATGCGTGGGTGGCATTGTGCAATAAATTTATTGAAAATTCTTTTCCTTTTTATAAATTCTCTTGTGTAACAATGTAAGCATAAGAACTTTCCCCTCTACTTCCGTTATATCTACTGGTTATTGGTGGGGGGAAGGGCAAGGGCAGCAATGTACAGAAGCACCAATTTGGAAGCAGCTGTTGTCTGTGAAAAAGGACTGAGGTCTTATAGGATACTTAATATGTTTGTTGGCAATTAGTGAGGTTTTTGAGAAGCTTGATACCTCCATCTTCAGGTTAATGCACAAAGTTTGGAAGAGAAAGTTGCAACTTACTATTCTTCAACTGCAGTGAAGTTGGTGGAAACAAGTTCCTCTGAAACACTGGTAACTAATACCAATCGACGAGATATAATATTATCTAGCCCACAAGATGATCACTGTACCAACTGAAAAGGAAATTCTTAAAAATGACTTGATATGAAATGTCTGCATAGTGAAAAACATATGGCACTTTTGCAACCATAACAAACAGTGGATGTTAGTAACTTTAGTAAACACGGTAGTGAGGTAGCCATAGGAGCATTTGTAATTTGGTAACTAAGGTAAACATTGTAAGTAAAAATTAATAGTAATGTTAGTAATAATTGTAACTATGGTACCAATGTAACCGTAGGATCCATATAAATATCGGTGATCTTAGTAACAAAGGCAATCATGGTAATGGTAGAGAGCAGAGTAGTCATGAATGTACATAGGTCTTAATGTAAAATGACTTATTTTTGTTTGATTTTAACTAAGTTTTAATTTTCTGGAAAGATTTTATTACTCCTACCCCCACCCAACATACGGTTTCACGAAAATCTATAAAGCCATTGTTGTTGAGTTTTTCCATGTGGATGGGCAGATGGGTGGATGAAAAATAGAATAGTGTTTGGGTTTGAGCCCTTCTGGGCCTGCTGCACCTAGGCCTTAATGACAGGCCCTTTATGGCCCACATTTTGTATTAAGTTAAAGGAGCCCTGTTCCTTTAGAAAAGTTTCAGTTGGCCCCCATACATAATATTCTAACGTCCTCTGGGTCCAAAAAGAATGAACCCAGATGTGTATATCTGAGTGAGGGCAAGGCCTCACACACAAAATGTGGACTGAGGTTTCCTCTCCTGTACCACATTACCGACAGGTGGGATTATTGCTTAGCCCCATTATATATAGATGTCTTCTTAAGGTTTTATGTCCAGTGAGCAGGCCAATAACAATCCTGGATTTTGGCCTATTAAAGGACAGTAATTGGGCCCCTGTAGCCAGATTAAGGCCCGAGATCAATTCCCGAGCCTGTCTCTGTGTACTACAGGGACCACACCACAACATCAGATGCTGTTTCTTCATCCAGTGTTTCACCTTTCTTCTTATATTCTGTCTAGAGACCCCCAAGAAAGGCTCAGGTTCCACAAACCGCTGAATGAAACCACTCCTTGCGAGCTTGTCGGCGATTTCATTTCCTCTCACTCCAGTACGCCCCGGGACCCAATATCCCCCATGGCATGTCGGGTAGAGATATCATTCAACGCCAGCTGGCACTGTTGTACCAAAGGAGTCGTTGTTTTAGCAGCCTGAAGAGCTTTCAAAGAAGCCTGACTATCAGAGCAAATACTAACATATTTCTCTGGCCGGTCCTGGGTTTCAGTTTCATGAACACAGGCTAATGTCGCATATACCTCAGCCTGAAAGACTGTGTTATGTTTTCCTAGAGATATACTATGCCTTCTGTTTGCAGATTGCCCATAGACCCCAGCCCCGGTCCCCTCCGCAGTCCTGGACCCTTCCGTAAACCAGACGAGCCCTTTAACTGCAGGAGGAGTCCCGGGGACTCTGGTCCACTCCTCTCTAGTTAACATAGCGCCCCTGTATTTGGGTTCCAGATTACAGACTGGTTTCATACCGTCGACTCCCATGTTAAATATAGGATCAGACTTCTGAAGTCATTCAATATGCAACTGTGTCCTTGTTGGTGGTGAAAGTGAGACCAACTCCCCAAACTCCAGATGCGAAAAACCGCTGACCTCGCCTCCCACTGTATCACCAGATCCAGCGAAGGGAGACCAACGAGCGCCTCCATAGCACCAATAGGAGTCGTACGAATCGCTCCTGTTATCCCTAAGCATGCCAGTCTTTGTACTTTGCTTAGCTTCTTCATGGCTGTAGCTGTCTGACAGCCAGGCCACCATAATAAGGATGCTAAGGAGGCGGTCGGCCGAACGATGGCCAGTGGACCAACTTGGGTCTCAGACCCCACCTCACCCCTCACGCCCTGCTAAAGACCCACAGAAAATTGTGATTCTTCCTTACCTTGACACCCACATGCTCTCTCAAGGTCAATCGAGAAACCAGAATAACCTCCAGATACTTGACCAACAACAAGAGACTTAATTTAACCCCAAAGAATAGTGTTGCAAAGAAACCCGAGAGTTTTTCCTTTTTCTAGTAAATGCAACGAGTCCAGTCTTGTCAGGAATGGTCGACAGTCCGACCTTGTTGCACCATACGTAGTTTCTCTAGGTCGAAAGGGCCCACTCCATGAGTCCCGATACCGTGTCTGGGAATTTACCCACCGCAAGAAGACATATGTCACCTGAGTATCCCTGAATAAATACACCACTTCCACTGAGCCTGGCCAGTAGATCATCTACCACCAGGCACCATAGAAATGGTGACAGCAAACCCCCTGTGGACAGCCCCCGGATATCGCGAGCCTCACATAAGATCCATTGAGGGTCACAATAGCCACGCGGCCCTCCAGGGTGGCCCTAATCCACCGCACAATGGTGTAATCACTACCATGTCTGACAAGAGCATCACACGTGGTATCATAGGTATTGTTAAATGTCCATTCTATATCTAAGAAGACACTCAAGGCTGTCTCTTGCTGGTCAAGTGCCTTCTCAACCCGTACAACGAGCTGATGAACAGCAGTTTCCACCGATTTCCCAGTCTGGTAAGCATGTTGGTTAGAATTTGGTGGCAGGAGTGCCAATGCTTCGTCTCTTACATACCTATCCGCCAGCCCCTCCGTGATTTTAAGAAGAAACGATGTCTAGGTCCGCTGTAGGAATTCCTACCGGGCTTAGGTATAAACAGTACCTTAACCTGTCGCCATATAGCTGGAATAGCCAGTAGCCAGGCAGGCACGAAATATTTTGACCAGGTATGGAATGACAACCTCCCATCCCTCTTGCAACAAGGCTGGGAAAATGCCATCCACCACTGGACTTTTATACGGGGCAAAAGAATTTATAGTCCATTCTACCCTTCTGTAGTTGACCATTCTCCTAGCCACCCTCCAGTCAGAACATCTGGCCAGGAGGGCGGCTGTAAGGGCCGCTAACTAGTGTGTAACCTCTGAATTAGGAAAATGTGTGGTTAGCAAGAGCTCTAAGGTTTCCCCCTCGAACTGTGTATGCCTACCCCAAGGAGTCACCAAAGATCCCAGTTTAATTTTAGGGTCCCTAGAGAGAGCCCTATGTAGCCTTGCTGACCTAGGTAGGTCATTAATGGAGGTACAGAAGGTCCTTCAAGCATTTTTATAAGCCTTCCTTACCTTCTTTCTATAATTCCGCTGAGCCTCTCTATGGAGTACCCAACTATGTGGTTTCTTATCTGATCGGCACAAATTAAAGTGCCGTCTCACTTCTCTTCTGAGGGATTCCAACTCTACAGTCTACTTCAGAGATTGCCTACTTGTCTTAACAGGCTTAAGAGAACAGTTATCTTCGTAAGCTAAGGGCCTGCTGAACCCAGTGAATTGCAAGCCCCAATCCAGCTTCATTTTTTATGTTCATCTCGGGACACCTCCCCAGTCTATCCCTCAGTTCCCATTTAAAGGAGCCCCCAATTGGTGCCCCTAGGGTTCCTGGTTAGGCGTACCGGTACGGAATCCCGTAGAGTGAACAGAATATGTCTATGGTCCGACAAGGAGGGCTACGACGAAACCTCCCAGCCTATGATGCTTTCTAGGAGTCTAAAGGACTCTAGGGTAATGCCAATCACCTCCATCCTACAGCCACTGTACAATGTGGGCTCATTTCCCCATTTAGAATCTCCAAATTCGAAGAATTTAAAAATTCCACAAGGGCCTCCTTTCTACCATTGCAGTTAGTGCTGCCCCATACACTGTGATGTGTACTGGCGTCACACCCCACAACTAAATTGAGGTTTTCATTTTCACAAGGTCGCACGA
>Ga0209755_10005577_pt1 | contig 14261 bp, 4 predicted proteins | sample TergutCo191P1_FD_187301 | JGI IMG/M metagenome (GOLD analysis project Ga0209755, IMG submission 187301) | Cornitermes sp. P1 segment gut microbial communities from Petit-Saut dam, French Guiana - Co191P1 (SPAdes) (version 2) | ecosystem: Host-associated > Arthropoda: Insects > Digestive system >... | reverse complement strand
TACGGAATGCCCCGTGTCGCTTACGAGCTAGGTCATGTTATGGAGCAGGTTTCTCTGGAAAATATGGCGCGCCGTATCTGCGATGTCGCAAAAACGCCCCGCTAAGGTTTTTTATTGATTAACGCGGCTACCTCATCAAATTCACTGTGAAGTAAATGCTCGGCAATTAAATTAAGGAAGTCTTTGGTTGCCGTCGACCATGTTTTTTCTCTTAATTCAGCTAACACTAATTTTGCCGCTTTTTTGTCGTATATTTCGCACGCTTCTTTGATGATATTGAGTTTTTCAGCTAATATTACAAGAGCTTCTTCCGAATCTTCGGTTGTTTCATCATCAGTATTTTTAATTTTAATTTCTTCAACGACAAGGCTGATTTTTTCGATAAAGTCATTTGTTTCTGATAATATCACATTGATATTATTATCTCTGCCGGCTTGTTCCAGCCTTAGCGCGATTGCGGAAAGTTCTTTCTCGCCAATATTGGCAAGAGCGCTTTTCATAGCATGAACATTGATTATGTACATCTGAGTGTCCGCTTCATTATTTAGCTTGTTTTCCATGCAGATTTGTATTGCTTTTATCGCTTTTTCCGCATCACGCGCGAATATTTGCGCAAGCTGTTCATCTACCTGCTGATACCCCTGAATGTTTTCCGGTTTTTTATCAAGCTCCGCTTTTTCCTTATGCGCGGCTTCTATTACTTCCTGCGGCTGTTTGTCGCGAATCAATCTGTTAAGCGAGGCGTTTAATTGGCGTACATCAATCGGTTTGGAAATAAAATCGTCAAAACCGTTTTTAAGGAACATTTCCGCCTGCCCCGCAAGGGCGTTGGCTGTTAAAGCGACGATTGCGTTTGTGTACCCCATATTACGAAGCTGCCTTGTCGCTTCGATTCCGTCCATTTTCGGCATCATGTGATCCATGAACACAATGTCGTAGATAATGCCTGATTTTATTTTGTCAATCGCTTCAAAGCCGCTTGTCGCAAGATCAATTTTAAGGCTGTAAGGCATCATAAGGCCTTTTGCGACATATAGATTGGTTTCCACGTCATCTACAATTAAAACACGCCCGTAAGGCATATATTCGTGGGAGATTTGCGTTTTCTTAAATTGCAATATGTTGCCAAGTTTGAAATGCCGTAAGTTCTCCGCCACTTCTTTGCCTATTATGCCGCGGATGCCAATGCCGTCTGTTTTTTGCGGAAGCCGGATATTAACGGTTGTACCTTCGCCGACAACGCTTTTTACGTTTATTTTTCCGTACATTAAGTTGACCAGATTTCGCGTGATAGTCATGCCAAGACCGGCGCCTTCTGTTGTACGATTGGCTTCCAGATTAAAACGGGTATATTCGTCAAACAGTTTGCCTATCTGGTCGGATGTCATGCCCTGTCCCGTGTCTTTTACCTGGAAAATCAGCGTAACAATGACCGCTCCGCCTCCGCGTCCTATACACTCAGCGTTGACTGAAAGAGTAACCTGGCCGTGATTTGTGTATTTAAAAGCGTTGGACAGCAGATTATTTAATATTTGCTTAATGCGAAGCTCGTCGCCTACCAATACCGACGGAATGTTTTCGTCAATTTCAATTTTAAATTCTATCGGTTTGCTCTCATAACGTATATAATTTAATTGTATGATGTCGTTGATTAGGCTGGAAACATCATATTTTACGGGCACCAATTCCAGTTTTCCGGCTTCGATTTTGGACAAATCGAGTATATCGTTAATTATGTTAAGAAGCAAATTTCCGGAATTATTTATTTTAATAAACGCTTCGCTTGTTGCCGGAGGATGAGTAACATTTTGCATTTGGATTTCTGTCATGCCAAGAATTGCGTTTAACGGAGTGCGTATTTCATGGCTCATTGTCGCGAGGAAGTTGCTTTTTTGCTGAGTTCTCATGTCGGATTTTATTTTTGCCTGAGCGATATAATATAGCATGGTGCATAACGCCGATGCCAATATTGAACCAAGCACAATTAGAAATACCGCCATATTGTTTACGCTGCTGTAATATTCCTGTATAGGTATCACTACGCCAAGATACCAATCGTATTTCATTTTTGAGAAATATACGATAGCGTCTTCGTACATATAATTTTTTACCCTGCGTTCGTAAATATTCATGCCCATTCTGAGTTCTTCGGCAAGGTCTGCTACGCCGCTGTCAAGGTATTGTAATTTTTCACCTAATAAATATAATTGAGGATGAGCCATAACTTCCAGATTATTATCTATCAATATTCCATAACTGCCTTTTGTAAGGTTAATAGTAATCGCCTGATTGTATATTCTGCTGAGTTCTATATCAAGGCATATTACAGCTAACGGATTATTATCATTGTCTGTAAGATAGCGTGAGAAAGTTAAAATGCTGTTTCCTGTGACTGTATCTTTATAAGGATTTGAGATTACAATTTCTCCCTCCGCTTCAATAGCGGAATTAAACCATTGCTTATTCTGCGGGTTAAAATTTTCAGGTTGTGTCGATTCTCTTCCTGTTAGGTATTTTCCGTCCCATTTAAAAAAATATCCGTGAGTATTGGATGCTCCTGTCATTCGATCTTTGTCTTTAACTATAAAATCGGTTATGGTTTTCATGTATGTTAAAACCGTAGTTTCGTTAACATTACCGATTAAAAGCATACTGCGGAGGGTTTCAGTGTAACCCATTAGGAAAGATTCCAGTTCAAGGAGGTTGGTTATTATTTTTGATTCCGCAAACGCGATGGCGTTTTCGGCATCATTAACCAGATGTTTATGCTCAATGTTGGTTGCAAAGTAGAAACTGGATATGCCCATTATGACAAAAGCGATAACAATGATGAACATTTGCGCGTAAATTGAATTTAAGGCTTTGCTTTTTTCAAAAAACGACCGCACAAATATCCTCCATAAAGATATTATAAACTATTTATGGAAAAAAAAGAATTAAATTTGCGAATTTATACGATCTATCAGCGCAGACTTGGAAAAAGGCTTGGTAATAACGCCAACCGCCCCCGATTTTGAACTTTTCTGCTCAATTGATGCATTGATAGTACCGGTCAGAAAAATGACAGGGATATTCGCATAAGGACTGCTGTTTTTTAACCTTTCAAGCGCCTCAAAACCATTCATTTCTGGCATTTCTATATCCAGCAATATTAAATCCGGCTTTATTTTCTCTAAAAGAGAGAACATTTTCGCTGCCGATGGAACCGTTATTACGCGAAAATCGTCTTCCAGAGCTTCTTCCGCCATAGCAAGATTTGTATCGCTGTCATCTACAATAAAAACCGTTTTCAAAAGTCAATTTTTCCTATGATATAGTAGAATATATTGATTATTTATGGAATTGTCAAGGGGATTTTAAAGTATTTAAACAGAGGAATCATTATATCCTTAATCTATCATTAACTGAAATATAAAATATATCTGTCATATCATGCGGAACTTTCAATTTTTTTTCAAAAAAGAAAAGATTTATTTCGCCTTTTGTAAATTTTCTGTTATATTTTTTCCATGCTATACATTCATCAATATACGACATTATCATCATTTTTTGATCATTTTCAAATATTGATCTGGCATTATTATAGATAAACTCTAATCTTGATTTTTCTTCTAGCTCTAATCCGTTTAAATCGCCGTTCTTTATGCCTTTTCTGCTAAAATATAATTTGCCGATATTATTAGTTTCCCATATTGAAATAAATATATCTTGAGTCTTTTCAGAATATTCTTTTAGAAAATTTATCATTTCAATTTCTATATCACAATCTGATTTTTCCAGTAATTTTTTTGCGTTTTCTAAACTTATTTTGTCAATCTCATTATTTTGGGAATTATTTAATAAATCATACGTAATGTTCTTCCATTTTTGCAAATCAGGCGCAGTATTATTTATAAAATAATTATTAATTATTTTTAAAGCCTCGATTTTATCATTTGTTATATATCTATACTGCTTCCATGTATCACCGGATTCTGTCCTGATTTCAAGCGTATATATATTATCCTCTCCAAAAAATATTTTTAAAAATACTGTTTCTCCAATCTGATTATCAGGTTTTAATATAATATACGGCATATTTGATGAGTCTGTTTGAGGAATCAGTTGAATTATTTTATTAATAAATTATTTAATTGTGAATTTGCCTCAACTGTAAGGCAGTTATGAATATCTACTTTAAAAGTCATAAATTTCTCCTTTGTTTTATAAGTAAGAGCCTATTCTTTAATAGGTAAATTATTAATAACATTAACTACATTATCATTGATATTAATAATTATTTTTCCAAATTCTCCGTAATCCAAGTTAACTTCATTATTATTAATCCAATTTATCTTTTGAAGATACCACTTATTGTTAATATTAATATTTTCATTATATATTTCTTCGTAAATTCCATTATTTATTTTAAATAATTTTATAGAACATATTGTAAATAACCCAATATTTTCAATAAATGCCAGTGATAGCATATTTGTTCTTGAATTATTAAAGAAAGGTTTATCAATATTTTTACAACTATATGTACCAATATTTAAATTGAATATGAACATATTTGAACTTTCCCAATATTGTTTTAAAATTAGTAGTTCGTTATATTTGGGATAATAATCTAAAAGTAAGTATTTCTCACCTTCTACACTTCCGTAATTTGTATCTAAAAATTCTGTCGTTTTACCATTTTGGCTAATTGTTAGTAATGGTCCGTATCTTTTTATATTTTCATTTTGCTTAATAATTTCATATTCTGTATTTTGTAAATTTCTGTAATAATTTCCATTCCTTTTATTTTCCTCCAGATTACCATAAAATGATTTTTCTGTAATGTCATATAAATAAACGTAACCTTCAGCTTCATAGTTGCTTGATATTAAATAATACCAGTCAGGAGATTCATCTGTCTTTATTAAAAAAACATATTGATTTTTAATTAAAATGTAATCACTTTCTTTAGAATAATTTTCATAAACCGTAAGTGTATCTCTGTTATTATAATAAATCGCTCCTTTAATTGACAATATGAATTCGTCATTAGATACAGAAATTTTATTATCTGCTAACATATTTGCTATTTTTGTGTTTTTAATTTTACTTTTTACTGGTTTATCAGATAAATAATAACCAAATACCCAGCCAGTTTCCTTTCCAGTATCAACTTTATACCAATAATCATTAATATTGTCTATAGCTTCAGGTGTTTCGTTCATTTCAATAATTAATAAACTTGTATTTTGTGGAATTGATGTAATTATTATGCTGCTAATGTTTGGATTTGAATATAAATTTATACCATCAATTGGAGCAATGAAGACTTCGCTAAAAATTGAGAATATGAGGCTGACTTGTTCATTATCTATAATATTATCATCAATGTAATAATTGTCTGTAATTACCAGCTTATTCTCAATGTTTTTATTTATATGGTTTTTAGGTATTATAATAGAATTTTCAGTTGTCTTTTTATTAGTACAACTACAACATATGATTGAAATAATAAATATAAATATTTTAATCATTTTCATGGGCTTCTCCTTAATTTTTGGTTATAGTGTTACACCGCTCATAATGGAGCGGTGTAACAAGATTTTAAAATGATCTTAAATAGTTTTCAATGTCATAAGTAACTTTTTTTGTTGGTGTTTTATATGTACCTATATAATATGCCGCTTCTCTGCTTTTTATTGTATTGGAAGTATTGTTGTTTAATAATATTTGTAAACTAACCTGAGAATGAGGATTGTTTTCTAATGTATATATAGAATAATGCAAATGCGCCGCTGTACTTCTGCCGGTATTTCCTACTGTTCCAATTATTTGATTGCTGTTTAAAAAAGTGTTATTATTAAAATTTGGTAAAACTTGCATATGCATATATTCTCCAAATATCCCGGAGCCAATAAATGATCCTTCAAATTGATAACCATATTCAACTGCCATCCAATTTCCATTACCTACACCAGTTTCAACTTCTGCACTAGTATGAATTACATTACCCGATATGCCCATGTATATAGGATCGCCGCTTCTCCCATTTAGAAAATCAGTTCCGAAATGAGCATTATTTTCATAATTCGGGTAACTTAAATTTGTTCCTCCATGTTTTTGAACTATTCTAAATTTGTCTGATGGATCTAAAAACTCTCTCATTGTGTTATAATAATCAAATACTGCTGGAAGAAAATTGTTGAAGTATCGTAACATAGCATCATCAGTTATATAATTAGTATTTATTTTACCAACATTATTTCCTGTTAAAAACGCTATATTAGAGAGAGCATTATTTTCATAATATCTTGCAAATACAGGAGACGCAATAGTTGAACCTACGGTTTCCATTAATATATCCATATCTAAAGATTGTCCAGTTATATTACTAGTCCATAACTGAGTTCGTACATCGCCATTTTTTTCATTATAATAATTCATTCCTGCAGATAACATTAAAAGTTGTGCAAGTGCTACTTGTTCGTCATTATATACGTTATAACTTATTCCGCTAGTTCCGCCAAAAAGTACATTCAATAGTCCTTGTTCTATTTCATTTGCTCCTATTTTTTCGCCATTTGCATTTAAAATTGATTTCCCAAGTTCGTCTACTAACCAACCTGAATTATCATTTACTAATGTTCCATCACGCATCAGCATCCAATAATCCCCGCTAGAATCATAACTTGCATCAATATATCTATTAAAGAAATCACTGCCTTGATTGTAAGCGATTATATCTTTTATTAAATTATCATTAAGTGTCAGTTTTCCATCATAAAACATCTTCAACGCCATTTCTGTATGCGCTGCTGTTGCTGTTCTGGTTTCAAGATAATTATCATTAGTTGCATACCCGTCCCTATGCGCTTCATGTCCAAGGATTACCGCAAGAAGGTATTGCTCATTCGAACTTAATCCTTGAGTATTTGTTGTCAGATTGATCACTTTCTGTCCGTTTTCGTTTCTTGTGGATTCTGCATCGTAGTCTCCTTCAGCATTGGAGTTAAATATCGTTTTTTTATTCAGTATATCATATAGCTGATCTTTTGCCGCATCATCTCCGTAACCATATTGGGCGCGTAAGGTGATATCAGCATCGAAGTTGTTCTCTTTATCATTTACGTAGTTGTTAATTTTTGTGTTTAAGTTCCAGACTTGGGCGCCTCTGAGAGAAGCAATAATATTGTCAAAGCTGACATTTGCTCCGCTCATGCCGAAGTTCATCGTTGTGCCGCTGCGGCCAAGGTGTAATTCGAGTATACCGCCATTTGCGGCTCCATTGGTTAATAAACTCATGTTTAGCACATTCAAAGTAAAATCATTACCCATGGCAAAATTTACTCCCTGTTCCGCAAGCGATCCTAAAAGGCCGTTTAATTTTTTCATGTTGTCTGTATTTATATTATTAAATCCTTTCAATTTACTCATGTCAAGTCCACTGTTTATTGCTGTCAATCCGCTGGTGACAAATGTGCCTGCCATTGATGAAATGGAATTTTTGAGTAATCCATCCCAGTAGTTACTATTGAACACACTTTTGTTATACGCTAATTTTCCGTTTTTATCAAGAGTAATCCCGCTGATTGCAGTGGTTGCTATCGATGTTGTGAAAGTTTGTACTCCTGTCATCAAAGATTGAGAGGCTATTTTATAGAATGTATTGCTTGAAGCTCCAACTACCGTGGTTGTTAATCCCTTAAATGCATCTCCTCCAAAACCGTTGAATGCTCCACTCGCTATGCCGGATATTGTATTCGTTAATATAGATTTTCCAATATTTAACCCGAATTCTTTGACGTCTTTATAACCGGCAGCCAGATCAAGGGCTTCAAAAGCTAAATCACATGCGATATTAACACCAATACTCGCTGCTATTCCCGCGGCGCTGCCTGCGCCAAATGTGGCAACGCTGACAATAATCGCGCTTGCGATTGTGGTTAGTTTGCGGAGAGAAGGAGCTTTAAAAAAGCTTTCTTCATCGTTCCACATCCGCTTTTCCCAGGCAGGCATGCAAAGTTCCGCGTTTCCTTTTTCTTCAATAACTGCCCAATAAATATAATCGGTTAGCATGCGTCCGAGTTCTCCGGAACCTTTATCATTAAACATTGAGTTTTTGGTATCGCCCATTTCGTCAGATTTTTTTAAGTCAGGGCTGTATCCGATATGAGCGCCGAATTTTCCGGGGGATAGCGTGCGTACATCATCTTTCTTTTTTATATTTACTGTTTCTCTAATTTTATTTTTTATCGCCTTTATTTTATCTTCTTCAATTATTTTTGCCTCTTCTCCCTCTTTTCCGAATATTTCATCTGTTATTTCTTTTATTTCTAAAATGGCATTTTCCAATGATCCTCGTATTGCAATAGTATCTAAAGCGGCAAGGTATTCTTCGTCTAAATTAGTTTTTAGTATTATTGGTTCCATTTTATAATCTGCATAACCTTTAATAGTCGCCTTTTCGGTAATGATTGATGTAAAGAGCGTTGATCCTTTTATTACTTCTTTCTCATAATTATTTCCTTTTTTTGACCAAAGTCCGCTGTAAATAAAATGATCATCCATGTTTGATCTGAAATTTTTATTTGCATAATTAACTTGAGCTACCAATCCGTTTATTGCCTCATCTGCGGATGAACGTACGTTATAAGCTAGTTTTATTGTTTCCATGTTTGCGATTTTTTCATTTGTTTCCCGCGCTAAACCATATGCTGCCATTTTTACATTAGCCGCGTTCCATATTGATATTCCGCCAATGCCGCGTTTTACGCTTGATGAAGCGGTGGAAGCTATGTTGTTTATAGAAGCAAAAGCATTTGATAGATTAATTATTCCTGAAGATTGTAAAAGTTCTGCCATTAAGGCTTGCGCTTCTGGAATTTCATACGATATTCCTAACGGTTCTCTTGTATCTACAAAGCGGGATAATCGTTCTCCTTCAGCGCCAATCAATGATAATAACGCTTCTGAGGAAGCGGTGTTTGCCGCTTCTGCCGCTTGTTGGAGCCACCTTTCTTTGTCTTCAAGTCCTGCCAGATAGGCTATATTCCACTCATTTTCTACACGATTGTATTCGTTAATAAAATTTGAAACCCATTGATTTTTGGCAGCTTCCATTTTTTCTTTGCTTGTTTTCCAATCAGTTCTTCCCGCTTCTATTATCAGATCTGCGGATTTTTGCCATTCTGATTTTTTTCCCGCTATGTCTTTCAACGCTTGATTCCAATCCGCTTCTCTTGCCGCAAGCTCCGCCATATATCTGTTTTTAAGCGATGTTTCGGTTAATGATATAATTTCTTTTCCCAGTTCGCTAAAGACGGAATAAAAATCAATATCTACTTCCAAATACAACGATAAATCATTTAACATAACATTATACATATTTGATAGATGATATTTTTGTGAAGCCGCATTTTCTCCGTATGCTTTATCCGCCGCTTTTTTAAGATCGTTTATATTTTTAGTTCCGTTAAAATAAGAATCTACAATCGATAAAAAGTCTTTTTCATTTTCTTTCTGAACCGTTGCTGCTTTTGCCCATAACGCTTCCATATCTTTTTTAACAGCGTCTTCTTCATTAACTACTAATTGCCGCATATCTACTAGCGCCTGAGCAACGCTTTTATATGTGTTGCCGTAATTTTCTTGCATTGCTTCCCAGTAATATTTTAGTTCGTTAATTTTTTCTTCTTCCATTTTATTTTCTAATGCAAGTTTTATATCATTCCACTCAATGTTTTTACTGTTTACGCCTATTCCTTCCAAAGCATTCAGGATATCGCAGGATTCTTTATAAGCAACAGCGCTTGATTTTATATTTGATAAAAACGCAGTTAAGCCGGTTTCCCATTTATTAATATCCTTATTTGTTTGTTTGATGACACTGTTTATCTTTGTTAAAACATTTTTATTTACATCTTTTGCTTCATCAAGCGCTGAAAAGTATACAAAAAGAAACCACATATTACGTAGTTCTTTTGCGGCATTATAAAGATAATTTACTTCTTGCTTTGCTGTTTTATATATTTCAAGCGTGTGGTATTTATTAAATCCATTTGTGTAATCATTATTTTGTAATGTTATAATCACATAAAATTCAAGATCCGCTTTTTCTGTTTCGGTTAAATTAATCCATGCTTCGCGGTAATATTTTTCACGATTTTTTATCACATCAAAATCTTTTACAAGGTCATTAAGCTTTACAGTATGACGCATACCATCCATAACTAATGACTTACCCAATGTTTTGCTGACGCTCATTTCTCCAATGCCGGAGTAATACTTTTTAAGATCTGTAATGTCTTTATTGGCATTGATCAATGTATATAGTAAATATTCTCTTGCCATGCTCCACTGTTTAAATTTAGCGTCATCCTGAAAATAAACGGACATTCTTTCACTTAAACCTCTTAGGGCTTCTTCATAAGCGCTTATTTCAAATCGCTCACCGTCAGAAGTAATTGACCGCGTAAAATAATCGTTGAGCGTATCCGCTTTGTTTTTATCTATCCCTTGTAGAATATTCAAACTATCAGTAGAAAAAGCTAAACGTCCGTCTTTTACCGTTATAATATCTTTAACAGTCCAATTTTTATTAGTTATACTAGAAGTATAATTTTTATAATTTTGATCAATATAACCAAGCTGGTTAAGTGAATTATAATAATTTATATAAAATGATTCATTATTGGAATATTCTTTTATTGTTGTAGAAGTTAATAACTCAGCAGCCTCAAATACAATCAATTTTCCGTTGAATATTTGCTCATAAGATGAAAATAACGCTTCGTATTGAGGATTTTTATATGTGTTTTTATCTTCAACACTGTAGAGATCGGAAAGAACATTTAATACTGTTTGAGCCCTTAATAAGCTGGTTTTACAATTATCTAGGTTTATATTATCTGTATTTAAATAAGATGTGCTTGCCCATCTTTGTATGGCATCCTGTTTTTCGTATTCAAATCGTCTTTGTTCGGTATTATCATACGCTGTTTTTAAGATACCGTATTGAGTATCGTAATTAGAGCCGATTGTAATAAACTCATCAGCTTTTTCAAAAAAATCGGCTATTTTCTCTTTATATTTTTCTTCCTGGTTTTCTAACGTATTTTTCTGAGCCAATAACTGTGTATCAATTTCATCAGTTGATAATTTGGAAAATTCATAAGCCGCGCCTATTTTGGCTATTTCTTTGAATTTATCTTCCAGCTTATTTAAATCTAGTAAAATATTATAATCCGCATTTAAATATGAATAATAACACGCTTCTGCCGTATCGTCAGTTAACGTATTATCTTTAGAAGAAAACATTTTTAACGAATCGTTTACCCTGTTTGTATAATACGCGGCTTTAAAAAACGCATCTTGTAAAGCGCCGTTTTTCCATGATGAAGCGGAAATAAGCGATGGATCGTTATTTATAATATAATCGTCTAATATATATTGCCGCCAGTGCTTTTCATTTTCTAAGGATGACGAAGAATATTTTTCAAATTCCTCAGTGATTTGAAACTGATAATCAAGTAAATTTAATGTTTTATATATTTCTGAAATATTTAGACTTTCAATTTCAGTATTGTCTGTTATATCTTCTTGATTTATATTATCATATAATGTAAAAAAAATATTTATTGTTTCTTCCATCTCAAGATCAAGTTTTATAGTATTTTTTTGTGTGTTTAAATCTGAAATAAATGCGTACAATGCTGAATATTCGATAATCGCGTGTTTCCAGTTATTAATTTCTAATGTTATCCATTCGGGCGCGGTAGAAAAGCAATTATTTAAGTCAAATAAAAATTTAGCGGTATTTTGGAAGAAATCTCCTGATTTATTTTTTATAGATTTTATAATAGTTTCCGCATCAGGTAAAAATGTTGTTGACGAGTTAATATTATAATCTTTAAGTAATTTAGATAACGAAGCAATAGAAGCTTGCCAGAATTCGTTTTGAATAAAAGAACTATATAATGCATACTCATTAAAAACATCTAATAAGCCAATACAATAAGTTAAATCTTCATATAATTCAATTAAATTTTCTCCATTTTCCTCCATGCATAAAGTAAATAAATATTTACTATTATTGTAATCTTCAAGAAGTTGCTTGTATAAATTTTCTCCAAGAAGAGCAGATCTTTCTTTCTCGGAAAGCGTAATGTCTTTTGCTTTAGAATACCAATCCGCGCCGCTGTATTTAGAATCTGACGAACGTAAACCGTCAACGCTTCCAAATAAATCAATGGCGGCCATGCGTATTCTTTTCTCAATTTCTGAATCTTGTATTTCCTGCAAAGAAGATAAATCTTCATAACCGTTTATCAAAATATTCAAGATTATTTCAGAGTTTTCTTTTTGTTCTAATACGCTCCATGATAATCCGCTTTCCAAAATATTTTTGTAAATTGCATCATCTTCTGTATTTTGAAAAGTTTTATATTCCTTTACAAGCGAATCGTAAGTTTGATTTAAATATTTGTAATAATAATCTTTGTTTTGAATTACAGATGCGTTCACAAGATTGATATAATCAGATTGTAATTTGTTTAACTTTTCTTCCTCTTGACGCATTATTATTGTTAAATTCTCTAATTTTGTCTGTTGGTTCTTGATTTCATTTCCGATTAAATTTAAATTTTTTAATTCTGTTTTATATTCGTCTAAAGAAATGTTGTACGCAGTTCTCGCATCTTCCAATGCGCTTAACCCTTCCGCTTCAGTTATTCTTCCTGCGGTTAATTCGGAGGCATAAGCCATTACCGCCTCTGCAATATCGGTTTTTCTCTCCCAATAAAGGACTAACGCCTTTGCCCTGATAAGCGCAATTTGATATTCGTCAAGATGGAAATCTTCGCTTGATACATCGGGCGAAAGAATGTCCTTTAACGCTCCTGTTCCGAAAAGTTCGGCGTAATTCTCAATTATTTTATCTTTCGTTTCCAGAGCTTTTCTTCTATATTCTGTGTACATATCGTAAGATTTTTTTATTTCTTTTACTGATGAGTTACCGTTGTCAAATTCTTTAACCAGCCATGAATAATAACCCGCGTCTTTGGGATTTAACGCATTGGAAATGTTTAAATGCTTATGTAAAAATTCTACATTTTCAAGCGCTGAAATAGAAGTTGACGCGCAAAGTAAATACATATCAATTAAAGCTTCTACTCTTATTTTTCCTTCTTCGACACGCATATTCATATTCAGATTAAATTCTGTTTTTGCGTCCTCTATACTTTTTTTAAAATCATCAGATATCTTGTCGAATAATTTTTCTCCTGAATCAAATAATTCTTTTACGCTTAATTCCCAGTTTTGCCGCTGTTTTTCAAATTGATCAAATGCGTCCTGCCATATTGCCAAACCCTCGGAAAACAATACAAAAGAATCCTGTTCCCATTCGATACGTCTAATAAAGAATCTTTCTTCCGCTTCTTCCCATGCTTTAAGGCCTTTGTCAAATTGTTCTTTATACAACTGAAGCCATTCTTCGCCTAATAAAGCAAGATTGCCTGTACCGGCTTCAGCCTGTTCTATTTTGATTTTTAATTCGTTAATTCCGTTTTTACATGATTCTTCCGTTTCCGCGATAAGATTTTCTGTAAATAATCTTGCTGATTCAGAATCGCTTTTTTTGCGTAAGCTCCAAATATCTCTTGTTCTTAGGCTTGTAAATTTGTTTTCTTCTCTTGCCGCTAAATTTTCAAATTCTGTTTTTATAGCTGTATTCATGGATGTCGATGTTTCACAAATAACCGCTTCCATTGTTTCGCGTAACTCATTAGGAATATATGAAAGAAGTTCCGGGTATAGCTGAATTAACAGATTATTAAATGATATGCTTGAGTATATTATGCTTTCATCAGCGTCCTTGCGCCAATTTATAAGATCTTGCGAAAATTCTCTGCCTTCTTCGCCGGGACGTATTATCATAGGATCGCCGGTTTTGTCATCAAAAAGAATGTTGCCATTTTCATCAAGACGCCATGTATAATAGGTTTGTATATCGTCTAACATTTTAGATAAAACAATCATGGCGGATTCCACCGCATTGCCGAAAAAGCGTCTGGTTAACCACTGTGAAAAACGCTTTTCGATCTCTTCGTTAGACCAATTTTCCAGTTGATTTTTTGCTTCATTTAAAAGCAACGGATTTTCGTATAAATTACCGGCAAATAATTCCCATGAGTTGATTGCCTGTGTTATACCCAATCTCGCTTCAGCCAGCCAGCGTTGAGGGTTTATTTCCCTGTCTGCCCTGCTAAAGTGATTATCAA
>Ga0209755_10005576_pt1 | contig 14261 bp, 18 predicted proteins | sample TergutCo191P1_FD_187301 | JGI IMG/M metagenome (GOLD analysis project Ga0209755, IMG submission 187301) | Cornitermes sp. P1 segment gut microbial communities from Petit-Saut dam, French Guiana - Co191P1 (SPAdes) (version 2) | ecosystem: Host-associated > Arthropoda: Insects > Digestive system... | reverse complement strand
ACTATTACAAGAAAGTTTGTGTAAACTAGGGAACCGCCGTGTACCGAACGGTACGCACGGTGGTGTGGGAGGTCGGTCACTCAACTAATGGGTGACCTCCTACCCGATATATTTTTACAGTATTAGAGAGCTTGATATGTGGGCAAAAGACCGCGTGAAGCATTGCAGCAGGGGCTGTTCACTGAATTACCAATATTTACCGATTGAAGAGTGGAAAAAGCACACAGGATCCGTTGCAGCTTTCTAATGTGCCTTTTTGTTGGTGTTCATATAAAACCACCCCGCCCTTGAACTCAATAAATAAACGCAATACTGATTAATACTCACACCTTCTTGCCTAGACTTTTCAGCTAAAGTTTTGTGCAATGACTTTGGTATTCTCAACTTGAATTGCCCACTATAATCATCGGTATCGTTCGGCTCAGGTATAAGGAACCCGTCATCGATACAAGCCTCGAACCAGCACTTTTTAGCATCTTCAATCATTTCAAAACCACGTTCAATTGTTTCTGCGCAAGTGATACAGCCGGGAAGGCCGGGGCAATGCAAAGTATACCCGCCCTCAATTCTGTCTTCTATAACCTCGACTCTGTAATTGAGGTTCATGTAATAATCTACGTCTTTAATCATCTGTGTTCTCCTCAGCCAAATATATGGTTAATGCGTCTCTTACAAGTTCGACATAAGCTTTTTTATATTGTCAAGCTTTGAACTCTCTCGGCTAGTTTATCCCATTGGCTCAATTGCTTTTCACCTTTCTTTCACATGGATTATAGCATGGTGTCAAGCGTTATTTCTTACTTGCCGACATTTCACCCATATACCGATTTGGGCATACGGTACGTTTTTTTTGGAGGAAATAGATGTGCTTGAGCCGCCGTGCGTTCGAGAGATAATCTGCAAGATGGCAAAAAAAATCTGAGCGGCATTTATAATATGACACACTGTTGTCACATTTGTTAGGATATACTTGGGCATGACCTAACAATTCAAATATAGGAGGAATCAATGAAAAACAGTTTTTATCCGCTGGAACGCGCATATTAGTCCACGGATAATTGACTTTACGGGAGGATTTATGAGCAGACCAACAAAACCATACTCCGAAGTAAAGGCAATGCTCGGAGATGCAAGCCCGGCATGGGAGAAACTCGTGGGACAAATCCGCTTTCTATACGAAATAGATGAGATTTGGACAGAGGGCAAGCCTACCCACAAGCACTACAATATTCTGACTTTCAAACGAGGCGGGAAGTCGCTAATAACTCTTTGCGTGCGTGAGGGATTCTTTATTGTTAGCATAACCCTTGGTGCGAAAGAGCGAGAGACGTTTGAATTGCAGCGAGCAGAGTTTTGTGCCGAAGTATTAAAGCAATATGATGAAACACCTATTTTGCATGATGGGCTGTGGCTTGGCTGGGAAATACGAGATGACAAGCTAATAGATGACTTTATTCGCTTTTGCAAAATCAAACGTAAACCGAACCGCAAAGTGAACCCAACCAATACGAAAAAATGCGGTCAATTGGATATAGGATTATCCGGCAATGAAATAACAAGCATTATTACTTAGAGAGGGTTTCCAACTGGCAGAAATGACGGCAGACTATTCACAAGGAGGATAAAAAAATGTCAAATTCAGTATACTTTTGCTCTTGCAAGCTGAAAAAGGACACTTCAATCCCTGACTTCTTGCTTGCGGCTGAGAAGCTGAATAACGAATATATCTCAAAGCAAAAAGGCTATATCTCGTGGAAGCAACTTGTTGATGGCGAGTTGTGGCTGGACTTGGTGACTTTTGAAACAATGGAGGATGTGAAAAACTTTGTAGAATCATCGAATACCCCTAATGAGTTTTCCGAGAAATATTTTTCTCTAGTTGACCTCAATAGCTGCACTGAACACTTTTTTTCCGTTGAACGAAGTTACTGAAGAAGAAAAAAGTACGAGAACTAAGCGGAAAACTCTACGGAGCGTTTGTTGCCAAAAGTCTTAATGATTGTTATGCTCGGGTAAAGAGGTGGATTACGTGGACAGCAGTAAAATAGGGAAACTGATTTTCGATTTACGAAAAGAAAAGAACATGACGCAAAAGGAACTGGCAGATGCCTTGTATCTTAGCGACAGGACTATTTCTAAGTGGGAGCGAGGTGCGGGCTGTCCTGATGTTTCACTTCTCAGCAGGCTATCAGAAGTGTTTGGAGTCAACGTGGAACAAATTTTAGCCGGAGAACTCAACCCCAACGACAAGGATGGAGGTAACATGAGGAAAATAAAGTTCTATGTATGCACCGATTGCGGTAATGTCCTGTTTAGCACCGGGGATGCAGATATTTCCTGTTGTGGAAGGAAACTATCGGCATTGGCTGTAGATGCTGACAGCAATAAGCCCACAATGACCATTGAAGAAGTTGAATACGATTACTTTGTTACAATAGACCATGATATGACCAAGACACATTTCATATCGTTTGTCGCATATGTCGGATACGACCGGGTGCTGCTGATAAAACTATACCCGGAACAAAATGCCGAGGTGCGCTTCCCGCAGATGCACGGCGGCAAACTGTACGCATACTGTAATAAGCATGGATTATGGGAGCAAAAAATATGAGCGGGGCATTCGATTATAAAAAGGAATACAAAGACCTATATCTGCCAAAGGCGAAGCCGAGCGTGATTGATGTTCCCGAAATGGTCTTTATCATGGTAGATGGCAAAGGGAATCCCAATACGAGCGCAGAGTATAAAAACGCAATGGAACTACTCTATGGTCTTTCCTACTCTATAAAAATGACCAAGATGAGCGGCAAAACGCCAACTGGCTATTTTGATTATGTTGTACCTCCGCTAGAGGGGCTGTGGTGGGGCGAAACCGGGTATTTTGACGGCACGAATATCGCTGATAAGGATAAGCTGCGCTGGACATCAATGATAAGGCAGCCGGAATTTGTTACTCAGGAAGTCTTTGATTCTGCAAAACAAGCCCTAAACAAAAAGAAACCGGGGCTTGATTTGTCGATTGCGCGCCTCGTGCCGTTTTCCGAGGGCTTATGCGCTCAAATCATGCACATCGGTAGCTATGATGATGAACCCGCTACAATAGCCATTTTAGAGCGGTTTATATTGGACAATGGTTACGCAAACGATATTTCCGGAAGCAGGAGGCATCATGAAATATACTTATCCGACCCCCGCAAGACTGCCCCCGAAAAACTCAAGACCGTCATACGCCATCCGATAATCAAGCGAAGTGAGCGTCACGACCGAGCTTGCTCGGGCATAACCGAACAGGCGTAGATTGTATCTGTGATATAGCAAAGCGTTAAGAAAGCTGGTGATAATGTGCAATGGAACGAAAGGTTCAGTAGTGAAAACAAGCCGTCAGAAAATCAAATAAAGGAATTTGTCGATAGCCCCTTATGGGACGATTTGGATGATTTTTTGAAGCAGACATACAATGTCAAACCAAAAGTAGCATATAGCAAATGCTCTATGGATAACGGAATGTGGAAAGGCTGGAACGTGAAATACCAGAAAAGCGGCAAGTCACTGTGTACGCTTTACCCAAAGCAAGGGTATATCCTCTCGCTTGTGCCTATTGGTCCTCGTGAAATGAACGAAGCGGAATTGCTTGTAACATTATGCACGGAATACACACAGGAGCTTTTCAAACGAAGCGGCGGCTTAGGCGGCGGTAAATCGCTGGCGTTCGTGGTGGAAAATGAAACCGTATTGCAAGACATGAAGGAGTTGATTGCGCTTCGGGTTGCCTCACTGTAATGCTCTTTATTATATTGATTTTATCAGTTCGTTCAATAGGGCTAACTTCGACACAATACATCTACGTCTAGAAAAAAATTATTTCACTTAGCAAATATGACACACTGTTGTCACATTTGCTAAAGTATACTAAACATAAAATCTGAACTTTATCTAGGAGGAATCAGTCAATGGAAAACGAAAAATTCTGCCAAAGCTGCGGTATGCCCCTATCTGACGAAAGCCTGTACGGCAAAAACGCCGATGGGAGCAAAAACGAGGATTATTGCTGCCATTGTTACGAAAACGGACAATTCACAACGCCAAAGGATACCCTCAATGATATGATTGAAAGCTGTATTCCTTTCATTGTCGAAGACGGCGTTCACGCCAAAGACGAGGAAAGCGCAAGGGCGTTGCTAACTGAGTTTTTGCCAACTCTAAAACGCTGGAAAAGGCAAGGAATGATCATTACGTTTAGACTAAAAGAAGGTATATCGGCGGAGGACTTTTTGGCGGCGTCGGATGAAATCCAAGAACAATATTTGTCCAAATGCAAAGGCTTTCTAAACCGTCAACTCATGATAATTGATGGGGTTTGGACGGATTGGATTATTTGGGAAACAATGGCTGATGCCGATAATGCTATGAGTCAGTCGTATACAAACGAGTCATCAATAAAGTTTACTTCTATGATAAGCGAAGTAATGGAAGAATCGCTTTATCCGCTTGAGAGAAGCTACTGATATGAGCGAAGTAATCAGATGCTTTGGCGATACGCCAATATATCAAGACTACCACGACCGCGAATGGGGTCGTCCGGTTCATGACGACAGCAAGCTGTTTGAAATGCTTATACTTGAAGGTGCACAGGCAGGGCTGTCGTGGATTACTGTGCTGAAAAAACGAGACGCTTATCGTATTGCTTTTGACGGGTTTGACCCTAACATTGTTGCGCTGTATGATGATGCCAAAATCGAAGAATTGATGCAAAACGAAGGAATCATCAGAAACCGCTTAAAAATAAATGCCGCCATAACTAATGCAAAACTATTCCTTGAAGTGCAAAAGCGGTATGGCAGCTTCGATAAGTTTATTTGGGAATACGTTGATAATGCTCCTATTGTCAATAACTTGAAAAAAATTGAAGACGTTCAAGCTTCCACGCCGCTTTCCGATAAAATAAGCAAAGACTTGAAGAAAATGGGTTTTAAGTTCGTAGGCTCCACTATAATATATGCTTTTATGCAAGCTGTCGGCATGGTCAACGACCACATCACAGATTGCTTTGTTTTTGACGAAATAATTTCGCTAAATGCAAAATAGCTGCGAGCGCGGCAGACGTATGGCGATGTATCGAAGTTTCAATGAAGCTGCAAGGAGTTTTAATAGTAATGGACAAGCACGAAAACTTGCGATTAAGAGACCCCGGCGTGATACCGACAAGCGAGGTACTTATGCAAACGCTTGGCGACAGTTTCACTGCATACGAAATTTTCCAAGAGGAACTACCCGGATTGGAAATAGAACAACAATGGCAATGGTATACCCCGCATAAGGCATGGTTTGGCAGAGGGCAGCATTTTTGGACAACGCAGAGAGGAACGCAGAAAGAAAAGACCTTGTACTGGCTACATGTTTTTGATGGGTTCTTTAGCGTTGCCGTTTGGTTTAAGGAGAAAAACCGCACGGAAGCTATGAAAGCCAACGTCAGCGATGAAACACGCCAGCTTATTTATAATGCCGAGACTATGGGCAAAATGCCTACGTTCCCGGTGGTAATAGACGTGACTACGGTACAGCCGCTTGCGGACATTTTCGCGCTTATCAAATGCAAGAAAAACACAGAGCTGTAGCGTGATTTAGAGAAAGCTCAATCATTATAGCCGCTGTGAGCCTCTCTGCCGGCTGTACCGTTATGCCGGACGGTAGTATTGCTTCTGAGGTAATAGGTGATTTTATCAAATATTGCGACTTGCCGGCGAAAGGAATTAGGCTTGTCAATAGAATGCGCAGCGTTTGCATCCCGCTCAAAAAAGCAGTGATATAGTCCCGCAAATACCGTTGCGCAGTGGGACAAATTGCTGTATTATGGAGTCTGCCGCAATCTATAGAGTTAGCATTTTAGCGGGGGTGAATCACATTGAAAAAATATTTTTTATTGTTTACGGCAATACTCATCTTGGCAATTACATCGGCATGCACCAGTCAGACAACTAATGAAATGACTTTCGCGGAGGCGCGCAGCACTTTTGAAACTACGCTTACAAGGCAGGTGCAAAATGGCGCCTTCATTCCCGACCCGCCGGAAGGCGTTTTTGACCTCATCCACTATCCCTCCGAAGTTGGAGATTTGGCAGCATTTATATCAAGCAATCCGAATGATGGGCAAAGGCATCCGCTGATTATTTGGGTGGTCGGCGGCTGGAGCAATGGCATCAGTTCATTGCCTTGGTCTTATCCGCGCTGGGAAAACGATCAGACAGCCTCTGCATTCAGGGAGGCTGGTATACTTGTGATGTATCCATCATTTCGTGGAGGAAATAGTAATCTCGGATATCAGGAAACCTTATACGGCGAAATTGATGATATTGTTTCGGCATTTGAATATGCTGCGAAGCTTCCGTATGTAGACCCTAACCGCATATACCTTGGAGGGCATAGTACGGGAGGCACTCGTGTACTTTTGACAGCAGCTTATACGGATATATTCAGAGCGATTTTTTCCTTTGGTCCAGTAGATGAAATCAGACATCACAACCAGTCTCAGTTTACATTTGACATTAGAAATGCTGAGGAAAACAGGATGCGCTCTCCAATCTATTGGTTAGAAGACATAAATACGCCTACGTTCATTATTGAGGGTGCGGACGGCAACGCGGATGAAGTTAGAAGAATTGAGCGAGCTTCACAAAATACTAACATACATACATTTCTGATTGATGGGGCGGATCATTTTGATATCCTTGCGCCCGCAACCCTGCTTGCCGCACAAAAAATACTGCGCGATAATGGCAATGAAAGCAACATATCCATTACAACTGAAGAACTGCAAGCGGCTATGAGACAGCGTCCAACATCACCCATGCCGCCCATGACGCGGTACTTTGAAGATGTTGATGGGTTTAGTCTATTAATTCCGGCAATTTGGGGGGCGATGCCAATTAGGGAGAGAGGCTTTGCTGCGATGTCAGGGCTTCTTTTCTTCTCTGAGTACGCTGCTGATGCAGATAATTTTTGGGATTCCTCGGTAATGAATGTTGAGACGTTTGTACAGGATGAAGAAATGTCTTATTCGGAGTTTGTAGAAATAGTGGGGATATCACGGTTCGATGTAAGCGGCGGCGAAACTATAATAAATGGACGTATGGCATTTATCGCAGTATATGAGGACGAATATGATTTTAACACAATAGCGGCATTTCAGACGGATGAGTGGATTACTGTTTTTTTCTTCTGGCTACCAAAGGAGCATGGAGACTACGGTGCGATCTTATTTGAAACGATGATTAACAGCATTGAATTTACATAACAAGAGGCTTGCGAATGCGTCATTGCTTATACTACCGCATCAAATGTTTATCTGTTTTTCACCGACCAAATATCCTTTGCCACCAACAAGCACCTCATCAATGGCACTGCCACTTACAGAAAGGCGTACCGTTATTTCACTGGGACTATCTAGCGTATAACCTTGTTCAAAGACGTACTCGCTTTTTCTAATAATCTTATTCCGCCAAAGATAGCTTGCCAAAACACAATTACTAGTTCCCGTTGCACTCTCTTCGGGAACATCAAAAAGCGGTGCAAAGTTACGGCATACGATACGCTCTCCAATAACAGAAAAAGCGTGAATACCAACAACACCAAACTTTCGGCTTATGGAAGAAATTTCATCGAAATTTGGATTCATGGCTTCCAAGATATCAAAACTTTTGACGGGCAACATGATATCACGCAAACCGGTTGAGCCAATTTCAATTGGAAACTCTTCGCTTGCAACATTAATATCAAAACACTTTGCCACATCCGCCGTTGCCAGCGTTTCAAAAAATTGAGGTTTATTTTGCTCCATAAAAACCATATCGCCATCTAAAGTTACACTTAAATCGCCGCTTTTTGTTTCAATGATATATGTATCTTCGTCAAGTGCCAGTTTATCACGCATAACTATGAAAGCAGCGATTGTGGCGTGTCCGCAAAGCGGCACTTCCTCGGCAGGTGTAAAATACTCCAACTTAAAACCATTTTCTCCCGTAGAAATATATGCTGTTTCTGAAAAACCAAGTTGTTTGGCTATTTCTATTTTTTGTTGTTCATTTAATGCCTCGCCAAGTAAACACACGCCTGCCTTATTGCCGCCTATATTACTTTTGCTAAATGCGCTTGCAATAAATACCGTCATTTTTCAAACATCCCAAAATATAAATTCGTCATCCGCAACTTGTGATTATATCATGCAAGCAAAAAAAATGTGCGGCTTTATGCGTTTAGACACAAGTGGTGCGTAACGCCTAAAAGTTTATAATAATTGCAGTAGATTTTTTCGCTTGACGAGGCGAAAAATGAAAGAGTATCAGTGGTCTTTCGAGTTTTTTTAACGAAGTCAGGCGGATAATGACGCCGCAAGATTAGTATAGTTATTTTGAGAATGATGTACTAGCGCGCTTTGCTCCCACGGCTCAGTCAAATCTGACTAAATGCGCCACTGGCGACAAGTCGCGGATAGGGTTGCCCTCAATAGACAGATATCTTAAACTCGTAAGATATGCAAGCGGAGAAACATCACGTACCCGATTGTGATCTAAAAATAATGAAGCCAAATTTGCGAGTCCGGACAAAGGCGAAACATCGCTGATTTGATTGTTTTCCAATAAAAGCCAAGACAAGTTTGCAAGAGCTGACAACGGCGCGATATCTCTGATTTGATTGCCGCTCAATCCTAATAGTTCCAGATTAACCAAGTTACCCAACGGCGAAACATCGCTGATTTGATTGTCGTCCAATAAAAGCCAACGCAAATTCGTAAGAGCTGACAAAGGCGCGAGATCTCTGACTTGATTGCCGCTCAATCCCAAATGTTCCAGATTAACCAAGTTACCCAGCGGTGAAATGTCGCTGATTAGATTGTTGTCTAAATATAGTAACCTCAATCCGGTGAAATTAGAAATAGGTGAAAGGTCATGAATCTGGCTGTCGCTCAAGCTTAATGCCTCCAAGCTTGTGAGCTCGGAAAGCGGAGACAAGTCGCTGAACATATTGCTTATGCGACGGTCATGAATGTAATCATCAGTATCATCCTGCGCACCGCATTCGCATTCTGGACTGCTGAGCAGATGAAGTTCTCGCAAATTTGTCATATACTGCAAAGAAGCAATATCTTCGTTGGTCAAGCCACCGCCCCTCAATGAAAGAAACGTAAGCGAGGTGCCATAAATAGTATCTCTAATAAGGACAAATCCATCAGGAAGAGTATCTTCGTCAATGGGATTACTCTGTATTTCAACCTGTTGTAAATTCACAAGCTCTGTTAGTGTCGAGAAATCATGAACTTGATTGCCTTCTATGAATAGCCATCCCAAATTTTCAAGTGAAGATAAAGGGGATATGTCAACTATTAGGTTATTGCTTAACATCAGCGTGTCCAAACTCGTAAGGGAATATAACGGGGAAATGTCGCTGATCTGATTATCGGTTAAATCCAGCCACTGCAAATTCGTCATGTACTGCAAAGGAGCGATGTCATCATCAGTTAGCTCCATATCCCGAAAGCTCAGATATGTCAGTGTTTTCTCGTATTGGATATCCCTGATGTAAATATACCGGGACAATGCCGGGAAGTAACTGACCGGATTTCCTTGCATATCCAATGCTTGCACGTTTGTCAATGTAGTCAGCGGAGACCAATCGCTGATCATGTTTTCCCGCAAAAGCAGAGACTGCAAGTTCGTAAGATATGAAAGCGGAGAAACATCGCTGATTTGATTGCGATCCAAAAAGAGCTGAGTCAGGTTTGTCAGCCCTGATAACGGTGTAACATCGCTGATTTGATTTCCGCTTAGAATCAGCCCTCTTAGATTTGTCATATACTGCAATGGGATAATTTCTTCATCACTTAGCCCCAAGTCAATCAAGTGGAGCCTAACCAGAGACGTACTGTATTGCTCTCCTCTTATTGTGATATATTCCCCCATTTGCTCTGGTTGGTGCTGCTCGGAATCATTTGTAGAGAGCAGAACTTCTTCCTGTCCGCTGCGTAAGTCTGCGGATTGCTGACATCCTGTGAACACTGCGGAAACAAGAACAAAAACGAGAATTAGAAAAGCTGTTTTTTTCAAAATATACACCTCGTTTCATAAGTCGCAATATTTGATTTTAACATAATTCTATCAGAGAAATGCAATTATGCAAGGCTTTTACTGACTAAGTGCGGAAATTATCACTCTTGCAATTGTGTAGACGAAATGCGATAATGGTAAGCATCTTGTTCAAAGGTGGCGTTTTACGTTATAAACGGGTTTTTCGCCTTGATGAGCGCGATAAAGCCAAGCCTCGCAAAATAATTTTTTAAGGGAAAGGGGAACTACTGTTTATGGAAAGTACACCGGGAAAAAATTTTATAAAAGTTTCAAGCATTATAATGCTGATTGGCGGTCCGATAAGTGCCATTTCTTCCCTGCAAGGGATGGCAGCTTCTGCACAGTTTGACAGAGTCATTCCTATTGCAGTATCATGGAGTTTGGTCTACCTGCTTTTTCTTCTTGTAGCAGTATACCAGGTGTTCCTCGGCATCAATGGAGTCGCCTACTGCAATGTGCCGGAAAAAGCGGAAAAATTGCGGATACTTGGCACTATATGCCTGGTACTGGCAAGTATTGTTATGCTAGTTAACATGATTACATTAAGCCAGATAGGAGCAGGGACGAACGCCGTCACGTCAATTTTTGGACTAACTATGCCAATCATTTTTATGGTTGGCGCAGACAAAAACTACAGAGCACAGACTGAGGACAATCAAGACGAAGATCAAGACGAAGATCAATACGGCGACTACTAAATCACTGACGCAATACTGCCGGCGGTTGACTAAAGCCATGTTGATTGCTGAGAAAATAAACTTTTTTTGGAGGTTTTTATGGATTTTATAACTGAAAACAATCGTATCTACAGCGTAGATGCAAATGGGAAAGTCATTTCTGAGATTACTTTTCCTGAGGTGGAAAATGGGGTCGTGGATATTAACCGCACTTTTGTTGACTCGTCACTCAGAGGGCAAGGCGTAGCGGGCAAACTGATGGAGCTAGCCTTTAACAAAATTGATCAACTTAATAAGAAAACTGTTTTAAGTTGCCCTTATGCTGAAAAATGGGTCGCACAAAATGAGCAATACCAGAAATATCTCAAGTGAGTTTAGGTGCAGGGTCTGCTGCAAATACTACCTTGCAAGCAAATAAATCTGATAGATATCTTCTGATGTTAGTTTTCTGAAATTACCTACTGTACCGCCGCTATGCAGTACGCACTTTTCTGCCATTTCATGCAATCTATCTTCCCCTATTCCGAGATCACTCAAGCTAACGGGCAACCCCAGTGACCTATAATATGTCTTTAGTCTATTAAGCCCCTCGTGTATTACGCGCTCATCTTGATCCATAGCGTAATCGACGTCGAAGACTCTGCGGAAAAACTGCACAAATCGCGGCATGTCATATTTGCAGCAGTACCGGATCCATGCCGGAAAAATAATCGACAGCCCTGCGCCGTGAGCAATATCATAAATTCCGCTGATTTCATGTTCAATATCATGCGTAGCCCAATCCCCGGTGCGTCCGCAACTTAGCATATTATTGTGAGCAATTGTTCCCGCCCACATTATTTCAGCTTTGATGCTATAGTCAGTCGGGAAATCTTGAGCAAGCTTTGAATAGTGGATGACACTTCTCATTGTAGCTTCCAGTAAACGATCTGTTACGTCTACATCTTTGTCAGGCGTAAAGTAGCGCTCCATCATATGTGCCATGATATCAGAGCAACCACAGGCAACCTGAAATGGCGGCAAAGTATATGTGTATTCCGGGTTTAGTATGGCAAAAGCGGGCTTGAATAGATCTGTTCCGCAAGCTCGCTTAAAGTCTCCATCGTCATTTGATATAACGCTTCCATCCGAAGACTCCGAGCCTGCTGCCGGAATTGTAAGTACAACGCCTATCGGTACGGGAAGTTTTTCTTGCGTTGACGGATGAGCTTTTCCTATGTACATATCCCAAACATCTCCATCATAATAGACGCCTATGGCTATGGCTTTTGCAGAATCAATTACACTGCCTCCGCCAACCGCGAGGATAAAATCGAGGTTATGTTCGCGGCAGAGCTTTATCCCTTCTCGAACCAAGGTAACTCGCGGGTTCGGCTGTACTCCGCCTAGCTCAACATAGCTTATGCCTAGCTCCTGAAATGTTTTGCACACCATATCGTAGATGCCGCTTTTCTTAATTGAACCGCCGCCATAGTGAAAAAGGACTTTAGTTGCCCGTCCGGCAAGCTGCTCTTTGAGTGCATTTTCCGAGTCGGGACCAAAAACGCAGACTGTGGGTTGTGAAAAAGTGAAATTTTGCATAGTTTCGCCTCCTATAAAGATAAATAAAAAAATTTTTGATTCTGGTGAGCATAGTCTTACAATCAAGCACATCTTATCATTATATTATAGTACTCAATCCCTCGGCGGGTCAAGGCTTAGATAAAACGTTTACAATGTGCATGTGAAAGATAGTGACCGATAAAGAAAGATGTGGTGGAACAAAATTTGACAAAAGATGCACGGCAAAGAGAGCAAAAGCATAATAGCACCAATTTCGTTGTCCGCACAGCAGATTTAGGGACGTTAAATAACTATCTGTTTACAGTGATTTTTGCAAGGTATAATGATAAGTGGCTGTACTGCAGAGCAAGAGAACGCGACTCGTTTGAAACTGCGGGCGGGCACATAGAACAAGGGGAAACCCCGCTTGATGGCGCAAAAAGAGAGCTCTTTGAAGAAACAGGCGCTGTGCGATATGAAATAACACCCGCATTTGATTATTCTGTTCGCGCGAACACGGGGTACACCTGCGGACAGGTATATTTTGCACAGATATACGAGCTCGGCGAGCTTCCGAATTATGAAATGGTAGAGGTTGGTCTGTTCGATGTGATGCCGGATAAAATGCGTTTCCCGGAGATTACGCTGGTGCTTCATGAAAAAATGCAACAGTGGCTTGCTCAACAGCATATAAAGGATGACAAGCGCACATAGCTGATTAATTTTTGAAAGAGGGTGATTTTTGTGGCTGAAATTAAAGCGGAAGATATTATAATTGACGAGGAATTTTTGAGAATATTGCCGAGACTTGATGATTACACATTCTCAGGGCTTGAAGATAGCATTGTGCAAAACGGAGTTACGATACCTTTGGTTTTGTGGAATGGAATTCTCATTGACGGGCATCACAGGCTTGAAATTTGCATTAAGCATAACCTTCCATTTGAAGTGACGCATAAGGAATTTGATTCCAGGGAAGAAGCCCTTATTTGGATTATTACAAATCAAGTCCTCAGGCGTAATCTTGCGCCGATGCACTTGAGTTATTTCAGAGGAAGACATTATAATGCTGATAAAATGATTCAAGGGTCATTGCGTCATTCTTCTGCCGAAATTAAAAAAGGTCAAAATGACCTTTTTTACGGCACAACTGCGGCAAGATTATCAGATGTATACAATGTATCTCCAAAGACTATACAGCGTGATGCGAGAATTGCGGAAACGATTGATGCCATCGGCGATATCTCATCTGATGCAAAGAAGAAAATCCTATCCGGCAAAGGGCAAATAAGCAGAATCCGGCTTGAAGAGCTTTCTTCCGTGACAAGTGATGAGCTAAGTGAAACTATTGACAGCATTCTCGACGGCACCCATCAGAGGCATCGGCGAAGAGTCGGGGCTTATGAGCCTGACAAAATCGGCGGCGATGCTTCCGGGAAGAGTTCAGCTTCGCTTATGGTATTGGTGAGTAAATTGCTCGATGATTTTAATGACGGAATAAAGAGCCTGAATAATAAAGAAGACCCCGAGGAAGTAAAGCCTGCAATTAGGTCTCTTATTGACCTCCTTGAGGAGCTGTACGGGCGGATATAATTTGTGACAGTATGCATCAAAGACAGGCATGAGTTGTTGGGGCATACCGTAGGGGCGACCGTCCCTGGTCGCCCGCATATGGAATTGTCAGAACTGGGAGGTCTCGTAGATTCCGCAATTTTGTATTACACTGTAAATAATCCGGTTGTATTTGACAAATATGTAATTATGCCAAATCATATCCATATGATTATTGCTATCCCCAAGGAAGCGGGCGACCGGGACGGTCGCCCCTAGTGTGCCGAGTATGGCATAAATCTAAACGGTGAAAGTCCGTAGCGGAGGTACTCATAGCCAACCGCATAGCGAATCCCAAGGTGGGCATCGT
>Ga0209755_10005575_pt1 | contig 14263 bp, 12 predicted proteins | sample TergutCo191P1_FD_187301 | JGI IMG/M metagenome (GOLD analysis project Ga0209755, IMG submission 187301) | Cornitermes sp. P1 segment gut microbial communities from Petit-Saut dam, French Guiana - Co191P1 (SPAdes) (version 2) | ecosystem: Host-associated > Arthropoda: Insects > Digestive system... | reverse complement strand
ATGCTTACATATTCACCGTTATCCTCGCACAAAAACGCGCCGCCCCTTGCGGATAATTGCTTTACGGTCATGGCTTTCTTACCCAGCCGCTGACTCCAAAACGGGGTCAAAGTACAGTTGGCGCGCCCTGTCGCAGGGTCTTCGTCAACGCCGATATTGGGCGCGAAATAGCGGTAGACATAATCGGAATCCTTGCCCTCGGCAGTTACGATAACCCCAAACCTGTCATGCCCAAGTCCTCCGTCCGTTTTAAGCCGCCTAATCATGTCAAAATCAGGCGAAACGTTTAAAACGGCGTCCTCCGACTCCAACAACACCAGAATATCAATGGACTCCAAGCACGAGATGGGTTTTACCCCAAAAGCCTTTTCGATAATGGGATACGCGTTCGATTCCTTTGCGGAAAGCGACGGCAGGCTCATTTGAAGCATGTCGCCTTTGCGCACAACACTAAGTACGCCGCTCCATGTTTTAAAGCGCAGTTCCTGCGCGTTTTGCTCCGAGGATTCAAAAAGCACAAAAGCGCTTGCCATTGTCGCGTGGCCGCATAAATCCAGCTCAAGGGTGGGGGTAAACCATCGAAGCCCGTAATATCCGTCCTCTTGCTTTACAAGGAACGCCGTCCCGGGCAGGTTATTTTCCGCCGCGATATACTGCATAATGCCCCCGGGCGGCCAGCTTTGAAGCATACATACCCCCGCCGGGCTTCCGCCAAACAGCTTGTCTGTAAAAACGTCAATAACATGGTAATCCATACCCTGCCTCCTATCTGCTGCCCGTTTCCTTTTTCCGCATTGTCTCCTGTCGGTCAAGGTCGCTTATGAACACAAGAATCTGCGCCACAACTTCATATAACTCAGGCGGGATGTGTTCGCCAAGGTCCAAACGGGTTAAATCCTCAACCAGCGCTTCGTCCTTGTGAATGGGAATGTCAGCGTCCTGTCCTTTTTCAAGGATTTTTTCCGCAATCACCCCAACCCCCTTCGCAAGAAGCTTGGGGGCCATTTCATCAGGATTGTATTGAAGCGCCACAGCCCTTTGGCGGTGAAACAGCGGATTTTTTTTCTTGTCCATTATAACCTACCTATCGCGCTCTAAGTTTACACCCTCATGTCGAATGTGTATCGTTTTTGTGTGGGTGCGTCTTTTTGCGAAGGATTGTCGCCCGGAAAGGGTGAGATAATTGTGAAGGGATTGGAGATTCTTTTGTAATCCGCCCCGACTACACGGTTGCCCTTTGCGGCAAGCGCGTTTGACAACACGGGGAAAGCGGCGGTCAAACGTTTAAGCGTATAATCATTGTCTCCGCATAATTGAAGGCTTATCCCGCCATGGGATTTATTAATCAAAACCTCGACACGCCCAAGGTTTTCTGTATCCGTCGCCACAACCACCGCCACGGAATCGTCAACCGAAGGCGCCGAGGGGGACATGTGGACCTCCGCCAAACGCGGCTTGCCCGATATCACAAACGGAATCTGATAATATGAGCGGGTTCGCACAGAACCCATAAACGTAATGAAGTTCATCAAGTCCCGCATTTTATCTTTTATATCGGCGGGGGTATCCTCGCGGTTTAGTTTTTTTGCCGCCGCCGCATATATTAACTGATAAAACGCGCTGAGTGAAGCGGGGAAAACCCGTGACGCGGATTGGGACCCGGGCGCGACCAATATATCCTGCAAATCCAAATACGATATAACTTCCATCAAAAACCCCGGGTTTTTCAAAGCCCGCACCAAGGATTTTACCACATCAGGCTCTATCGGCATTTTTTCCCGCAACATAAAAACGGCGCAGTCGGCAAGCTCGCTTTGGGTCAATTCTTCCGACGCCTCACTGCTCATTAAATATGAAATTTTTTTCATTTCATCCGCTTCAACAGCCAAACCGCTGTCAATAATCGCGGAACCTATCGCCATCATTTCAGGGGTAGGCGGAATGCCCGCTCCGTCAAGTGTGGACGTAAGCATTTTTGAACGCAGTTCCTCCGGCGGCAGTTTTACGATTTCAAGCACAACCCTGCCATTAAAATCGTTTTCGCGCACGGAAAAAAGGCTCTCCTCACCGATTCTGGCCTCCGGTTGAACCATGGACCTTGCAGTGAAAAGGCTTCCCCCGGGAAAACGTATCGTCACCTTACCCGGTTGGATATCATGGATTACCGCCGAAAACCTTTCCCCCGGCTGCAAATTGTTAAAACCACCGCTTCTTTGACTACGATTTTTCACGACAAAAACTCTTTCTATGCTCCGGGCAAAGACCAAACAGGTCAAGCGCGTTTTTATGTGCCGCCGTACCGTAACCTTTGTGGGCATTAAACCCGTATTCGGGATATTTTTCGTGCATTTCCGTCATTATTTCGTCTCTTTTAACCTTTGCAAGTATCCCCGCGGCGGCAATCACATGGCTTTTTGAATCGCCTCGGACAATGCACACAACAGGCATATGACAGCGGGGCGGCGTGTTGCCGTCCACCAACGCCACTTTGGGCGTGACTGAGAGGGCGGACACGGCTTCGGACATGGCGCGCAGTGTCGCCTGCAAAATATTTATCCTATCAATTGTATCAGCGTCTATAATACCATAAGCATACCCAAGGGCGGCTTCTTTTATTTTTTTTGACAAAGCTTCCCTTCGTGCCGCGGAGATTTTTTTGGAATCATTAACCCCTTCGATTATCAACCCGTCGGGCAAAACAAGCGCGCAAGCCACCACAGGCCCCGCAAGCGGGCCGCGCCCTGCTTCGTCAATCCCCGCCACGGGTGATAATCCGCTTTCCGCAAAAATATCCTCGCAAATGCTTGGCGCGGTTAATATATTTCGTCGTCCCATTCGTCCTCCGTCAACGCCGTATCGTAGTAATACATGCCCTGCTTGCGCTCTTTTTTGTAACAATACACAAAAAAACCCACTCCCGTGATTGCGGCAAACACCAGTTTTGCCATGGGGGATATGGGCAGCGGGGTAAAAAATCCTTCAATTACGGCGGCGATAACCAGCATAATAACAACTCCGGGCAACAGTTCCGCGGCTTTTTTCGCGTGGATTACCAAGGAATGGCGGCGTGTATAGTCTCCCGGGATAACAATACCCTTGCCTATCATAAGGCCCGCGCCGCCGCAAAGGAAAATCGCCATAAGTTCAAGAACCCCGTGGGGCAGGACAAGCGCGTAAGCCGTAACCATATCCGCGCCGCTTTGGTGCAAAAAGCCAAAAAGCCCGCCAACCACAAGCCCGTTATATATCATTACATACAAAGTGCCAAGCCCGGCGATAAGCCCAAAGGCAAAGGCGTTAAACGCCACGGTTATGTTATTTGTCATTATCACAGCCGTCATAAGCGGATTATCCCAATCCACGCCGCCATCGCCGAAATCGGGTACTTCCCCCGCCATAAAACCTTCCGCCATTCCCGCGGGCAAAATATCACCCAGCCTGTGCGGGTTTTCCCCCACATAAAACGCGGCAAAAAGCATTCCGAGCGCAAAAAAAGCCGCGGCGATAATCCAATATGTTTCGGTTTCGCGGACGGCGTTCGGAAATACGCGCGTGAAATATTCTTTTATCCCTGAAAAACCGCTTTTTTCGCGCACATAAAAAAAATTGTGGGATACTCCCGCGATTTTGTTGAGGTAGGGCAGTGCCTTTCCCGTCGGGTAGTGGGTTTTTGCGTAGGCAAGATGATGGCCGGCAAGCCGAAAAAGGCGGGCAAATTCCCGCACTTCCTCAGCCGCCAGCCTACGGATTCCGTTTTCTTTAAGCAAGCGGTTATTATATGACTCCAAGGCTTTCCAATCCGACTCGTTTTTTTCAATAAAACGTGATTCTTTCATTGAGATTACAGTCCGGTTTGGTCCACAGCCATGTTTATAAGGTCACTGTACCAAGTCATCGCTTCTTTGTACGCGAAATGAATCTGGTCGATGGAGATGTTACGAACCAAGGCGACACGGGAAATTTCTTTCCAGTGACCATGTTCGTATTGTTGGACAAAAAACAGTACGCTGAAGAAATCGCCTTGATGGTTTACCAGCGCGTTAAATATTTGCGGAGGCACAAACACCAATTTGAATGCTTCTTGTATCGGCATATCAAGTACGACGTCAAGAACCGAGAACAGTCCCATAAGAAACAGGTTTTCGGAGGAAATTGCCATTTCAAAATGTCTGGAAAGATTTTCGCAGAACTTTGCGCGAATCAGTGACAGACGGGTAATTTCCGAGGGGCTGTCAACGCACAGGGCGTTTGAAACCGCTGTTGAAACCCATTTCTTAATTTCTTTCTGCCCAAGCATTGCCGCGGCTTGGTTTAGGTTCTTAATTTCCGAGCGCGCCTTACTTGCGGTGTTTACCAGCTTCATGAACTGGATAGCCAATGCGGTGTCCTGCCGCACGGTTCGGGTAAAGGTTTGGAAGTCAAAGTCGTCTTGGTTTACGATGTTAAGAAGTTGTATATAGTTGGTTTTTAAGGGTGAAAGCGCGTCTTTTTTTGCGTTTGATGGGATATGCACCTTATAGAAAACTCCGTCGAATAAGTTTATTCGCGAGTCTTTTGAAAGGACAATCTGGTCAAACACAGGTTTTTCCCCAATATCCGTAGCCACAATCGTGACGCGGGAAAACTCCTTTTTGACTTCGATTGACTGCTGCACCAACTGACTGAGCGGAACCTTTAAGAACATATAGTCAACAAAAGGTTCAAGCGGCCTGACTTCATCCATCTTTCCTTTGTAGGTTGCGGCGAACAAATATCCGGCGTCTGCGAGCTGTTTACACCTTTCCAGAACCATATCGTCAGGGATTAGCCTCTCGTCCAATACAAAGACAATCTTGCCCGGGTCCTCTTTTATGTTCCGGGTAAGGTCGGTCGCCAATTGAATTTGGCTTATCGGTATAAACACTGTCTTGTTTTGGGTTAGGGCATCCAAGCCTACTTCGTTCATAAAATCTATGAACGGGGAGTCCATGGCCCTGTCTAAGGGGTTTGACTTGGTGGATTCCAGTATAGCATTGCCATACTGCGCCGCCATAAGATACCCTTCCACAGTCATTGTGCTGGAAAAAAGCGGCTTGGGTACAATTAGTAGGTTCATGATACCCTTCCTTCGGACAAGGTTTTAGCCTTACGGCTAGATACGCATTATACATCAATGAATTGACTTAAACAACTATATCAAATACTTTGCGGGTGTTCAAGCCCCAATAACAAGTCTTGCAAGTTCCATCGGCGCAACGGGCTCCCCGCCTTTGTATACGCGCATACATCCCGCGCTTATTTCGTCAATCAACATAATGGTTTCTTCGTTTTTGCCGAATTCAAATTTTATGTCATAAAGTTCAAGACCTTTTTTTGAGAGGTCCGCCGCGATTATTTTCGCAATTTGCTTGGATAAATTTTTGCACGCCTTATATTCCACCGAAGTCATTATTCGGAGGGTGGTGAGGGCGTCTTGGGTGATTGGCGGGTCAAGTTTTTCGTCGTCTTTAAGCGTCACTTCAACAAAATGGTGCAAATCCGCGCCAAAGGATGTGTACGTACCGTATCTTTTAAGGAAACTGCCGCAGGATTTAAGCCTGCAAACAAACTCCAATCCCTTCCCGAAAATTTTAGCGGGCAACACACGCATTGTAGCCTCGGACAAATCACAGCCGAGATAATGCGTGGGTACTTTTTTGCTTTTCAACAGCTCAAAATAATACGCGGAAAGTTTAAGCGATTCGCGCCCAAGCCCTTCTATACTAAGCCCCACTGCGTTTTCCCCCGGGTCAAACACCCCGTCCTTGCCTGTGGCGTCGTCTTTCAGTTTCAAGGTGATTGTGCCGTCCGCGTTTTCAAAAACATCCTTCGTCTTACCTTTGTAAAGCAGCTTCATTAAAGCCTCCTATATCCCTGCGATAGTATAGATTTTCACATTTTATTTTGCTTGCTTCCTTATACAGCGGTTCGCGGGCGGCGTACAGGCTTCCCGCTTTCCGCGCCACAAACAGCACCCTGCCGCCTTTTGTGACATACCCGTTTTCGTCGCGCGCCGTGCCGCAGTGAAATAAATATGTGTCCGCGTCCAAGTCCTCAAATCCCGATATGGGGAAACCTGTTTCGTATTTTTCGGGATAACCTTTTGAAGCCATCACAATCCCCAGCATATGGTCTTTGTTCCATGTAAGTGTCGGGGTTTTGTCCGCGAGAATATCTGTTATCACCGTGTACAGGTCGCTTTCAAGGAGGGGAAGCACAACCTCCGCTTCCGGGTCGCCGAAACGGGCGTTGAATTCTATTACCTTAGGTCCTTCGCTTGTGGATATAAGCCCGGCGAACAATACCCCGGTAAAAGGGCGTCCTTCCTTCACCATGGCTTTTGCGGTGGGGAACAATATTTTTTCACGGGCTTCCGCAAGCACTTCCGCGCTGATTTGGGGTACGGGGGCATATGCGCCCATTCCTCCCGTATTGGGGCCTTTGTCGTCGTCAAAGGCGCGTTTATGGTCTTTTGCGGCAATCATGGGAAATACCTTTTCGCCGTGGACAAACGCCATGTATGAAAATTCGATACCCTCAAGGAATTCCTCAATTACAACGGATTTTCCCGAATCCCCGAAGCGTTTGTTCACCATGATATCCTCAAGCGCGCGGAGGGCGTTTTCTTTGGTTTCCGATATAAATACGCCTTTTCCCTCGGCAAGCCCGTCCGCTTTTAATACATAGGGCGGTTTTTTTGACGCGATATATGCCGCCGCCGCTTGGTAGTCGTCAAAGGTTTCGTGCGCCGCCGTTGGGATATTATATTTTTTCATCAAATTTTTTGCGAAGGATTTACTGCTTTCGATTATGGCGGCGCTTTTGTCGGGACCGAAAATCATCAGGTCTTCTTCTTTAAAATAGTCCGCAATGCCTCCGGCAAGGGGAACTTCCGGGCCCACCACAGTAAGGGATATACATTCGGATTTTACAAAAGCCGCAAGCCCGACAAAATCGTTGATACCGATGTCCACAAGCTCCGCGATATTTTCCATGCAGGCACTGCCCGGAGCCGCATATACCCTGTCTACTAGTGGGGAGCGGGCAAATTTCCACGCCAAGGCATGTTCCCGCCCGCCGCTTCCGATAATTAATACCTTACTCATACGCACCTCATTTTCGGGCGAACACAGTTCGCCCCTACGACCACAACGGACATGCGCGCGGTATTTCGCAGGGGGCGAACAGCGTTCGCTTTTTTAATGTTTAAAATGGCGGATTCCCGTAAAAATCATGGCTATGTTGTTTTTGTCGCATTCCGCGACGGATTCCGCGTCCTTAACGGAACCGCCGGGTTGGATTATTACATGAACGCCCGCCGCCGCCGCTTCCTCCACCGTATCCGGCATGGGGAAAAACGCGTCGGAGGCAAGAACCGCCCCCCTTGCGCGTTCCCCCGCGTCGGACAGCGCGATTTTTGCCGCCCCAACCCTGTTTGTTTGCCCCGGCCCAATGCCTACGGTCATGTTTTCACGGGCGACAAGGATTCCGTTGGATTTTATATATTTTACTACAGTCCATGCAAATTCGGCAGTTTTTAACTCAGCCTTCGTTGGTTTCCTTATTGTCGGGAAACTGAGGTTTGCGTCACGGAAACCCGCGCTGTCACTGTCCTGTATCAACAAACCGCCTTTGATGAATTGTTGGTCAAAAAACACGTACTGTGTATTTTTTGTTAAGCCAAGCCGCATATCGTTTTTTTCCAAAAGTCGCAGGTTTTTTTTCTTCATAAGGATTTTCACGGCTTCCGCGGAAAAAGACGGGGCTATCAGCACTTCAAGGAATGTTTTGTTAAGTTCAAGGGCAAGCGCCGCGTCCACTTCGCGGTTAAGCGCCACAATGCCGCCGAATATCGAAACGGGGTCGGCTTCATATGCCCGCGCATACGCGTGAAACAATGTTTCGCCAATGCCGACGCCGCAGGGGTTTTGGTGTTTAACCGCAACCGCCGCGGGGGTTCTGAACTCGCTTGCCAGCGCCAAAGCCACGTCCGCATCGGCTATATTATTATAGGAAAGTTCTTTCCCGTTTAACTGTTTTGCCGTGATTACCGAAGAATGCGGCAGCGGCTCCGCGTACAGCGCCGCTTGTTGGTGCGGGTTTTCCCCGTAACGCAGGTTCTGCTTTTTTTCATATGTTACGGTAAGCAACTCGGGATAGGTTTCCTCCGTTAAATATCCCGCGATTAACGCGTCATAGGCGGCTGTGTGGCGAAACGCCTTTGCCGCCAGTTTCCTTTTTGTTTCGGCAGAGATATCCCCGTTTGAAATTTCGTCAAGGATAACGCTGTAATCGGCGGGGTCTACCGCGACTGTTACATATTTATGGTTTTTTGCGGCTGCCCTAATCATAGTTGGGCCGCCGATGTCTATATTTTCAATGGCTTCGTCGTCGGTTACGTTTTCTTTTTGTATCGTTTCCTTAAAGGGGTACAGGTTGACCGCCACCAAATCAATTGACGTTATACCCAGCTCCGAAAGGGTAGCCGCGTGGGACGGGTTATCGCGGACGGCAAGTATACCGCCGTGTATATGGGGGTGCAGGGTTTTTACCCGCCCGTCCAAAATTTCCGGGAAACCCGTTACATCGGAAACATACAGCGCGTCAACCCCGCCGGATTTCAGCAGTTTATACGTTCCCCCCGTGGACACGATTTCATAACCATGCTCCGCCAACCCTTTCGCAAAATCCACAACCCCTGTTTTATCGGAAACGCCGATTATCGCGCGTTTTTTCATGGGCTTCCCTCCATGCTTGATAAAATTCCTGACAAAAACTCCACAACAAAAATATGCTCCTGCTCTTGTACCCTTCCGGCTAAATCCCCCTCGGTGTCGTCTTCATGCACCAAAACTTTTTTTTGCGCCAAAATCTCGCCTTCGTCATATGCCTCTGTCACCCTGTGGATTGTAATGCCGGTTTCGGTTTCTTTCGCCGCCAAAACCGCCTTGTGTACATTCTTGCCGTACATGCCTTTGCCGCCGTACTTTGGAAGTAACGACGGATGGAGGTTATAAATGCGGTTTTCGTAAGCTTTCAAAATTTTCGCGCCGATTTTTTTCATATACCCCGCAAGGAAAATTATATCCGCTTTATGTTCTGCCAAGGCAGCCAAAATAGCTTCGTCAACCGCGTTTTTATGTGTTTTTTTGCAGATATGAACAGTGGGTATTTTCTTGCTCTTCGCTATCGAAAGCGCAAGCGAATCAAGGTTATTACTGATTACAACCGAAACCCTTGCGTCAATTTTGCCCTGTTCGCACCCTTCGATAATCGCTCTCATGTTCGACCCGTTATGTGACGCAAAAACCGCGATATTTTTCATTGTCTGCGCTTCCCCTCAAACATAACTCCCTCACCCGACACAACCCGCCCGATGAGAGTCGCCTTTTCCCCCGCCGAGCGCAAAAGGGTCAGCGCTTTTATGGAATCCTCGGCTGATATGGCGATTATCATGCCCATGCCCATGTTAAACAGGCTGAACATTTCAGTGTCCTCAATACCGCCCTCATGTGCGAGGAACCGAAAAACAGCAGGGACTTCCCATGAGCCTATGTCGATTGCGGCGGCAAGCCCGCGCGGTAAAATGCGCGGGATATTTTCAATAAACCCGCCCCCCGTGATATGCGCCATGCCCTTTACCTTAATATGCTCGGCGGCACAAAGCGCGCGTACAGGTTTTGCGTAAATCCGCGTTGGGGTAAGAAACACCTCCCCCAAGGGATTTTCCAAATCAGGATACGTTTTGTTTAAGTCAAGCTTTTTTTCGGAAATTATTTTTCGGATAAGTGAAAACCCGTTGGAATGCACCCCCGAGGAGGCAAGCCCGATTAATAAATCCCCTTCTTTTATATCCTCGCCCGTGATTATTTTGCTTTTTTCAACCGCGCCGACACAAAAGCCGGCTATATCATACTCATCCTCGGGCATCATGTCGGGATGTTCCGCAATCTCGCCGCCCACAAGGGCGCAGCCCGACTGCAAGCAACCTTCGCCAACGCCTGAAACAATGTCCTCAATTACATCGGGCTCCACTTTCCCGCAGGCTATATAGTCCAAAAAAAACAGCGGAACCGCGCCCACTGTAATTATATCGTTCACACACATAGCCACTGCGTCAATGCCGATGGTGGTATGTTTTTTTGTTTCAAACGCAAGCATAAGCTTTGTCCCAACCCCGTCGGTGCCACTGACCAACACGGGTTCTGCCATATTCAGCGCCGACATGTCAAACATGCCGCCAAAACCCCCGATTCCGCCAAGCACACCGGGGATTTTTGTTTTGTCGGCATGTTTTTTTATTCGGGAAACAGCTTCGTATCCCGCATTAAGATTGACTCCGGCTTTTTTGTAAGCATCAGACATCATCAGATTCTCCTTTTGCCGCAAAATCATACAGTTCCGTTGGGTATGACCCGTTAAGGCACCCCATGCACAATCCTTGGCATTTTCCCGCGTTGGGAATGCCTACCGCTTTTGCCATGCCTTCCTCGCTTATAAAACTGAGGGAATCCACCCCTATCATTTCCGCGATTTCCTCCTGTGTATGCCCGTTTCCGATAAGTTCCTTCGCGCTGGGCAGGTCAATCCCGTAAAAACACGGGTATTTAAACATAGGCGACGCGACTTTCATATGGATTTCCCTTGCCCCTGATTCCCTCAACCTCTTTACAACCCGCTTGCTTGTTGTCCCCCTTACTATGGAATCCTCCACAAGCACAACGGATTTTCCCGCCACAATCGACTGCACGGCGGAAAGTTTTAATTTTACCCCCTGTTCCCGCAAGTTTTGGGAAGGGGAGATAAATGTTCTGGCGATATATCTGTTTTTAATAAGTCCGATTTCATAAGGTATGCCGCTGCCTTCCGCGTAACCTATCCCCGCCGACGTACCCGAATCGGGCACGGCGACAACGACATCGGCAAGTGCGGGTGATTCCTCACTTAGAATGCGCCCCGCGTTTTTCCGCGAGGTATGGACATTCACCCCTTCGATATTTGAATCGGGCCGCGCGAAATAAATATATTCCATACTGCACACCGCAAGGGAACTGTCCTCGGCGTACACTTCCGTCCTAAGGCCCCTGTCGTCAATAACAATAATTTCCCCCGGTGCGACATCGCGCACATAATCCGCGCCAATCGCGTTAAACGCGCATGTTTCGCTTGCCACAACATAGGAATGCCCAAGCCTTCCGATGGCAAGCGGGCGTATGCCCCTTGGGTCGCGGGCGGCGATAAGCTCATTTTGGGTAAGCAGAAGCCCCGCGAAACCGCCCCTTACCTGCAACAGCGCCCGTTTTACGCTGTCCACAAAAGTAATATGGTTTGCCCTTTTGATTAAATGCGCCACCAGTTCCGAATCGGAAGCCGATTGAAATATACTGCCGTAACTTTCCAAGCGGTTACGCAGGCTTGGGGCGTTTACGATATTCCCGTTGTGGCACAGTGCCATACTGTGTTTTTGAAAATGAAACAACAGTGGTTGTATAGCCGCCAAATCCGCCTTTGAACCGGACGCGTAAAGTACATGCCCCAAGGCGGCTGTGCCTGTCAAACCGTCAAGCGTTTGTTCCGTAAAAACCTCGGTAAGAAGCCCCGCGCCCTTGTGCCTTGCCAAGTTTCCATTATTTTTTACTACAATCCCCGCGCCGTCCTGACCTCGGTGCTGAAGGCTGTGCAGACCGTAATATGAAAGCCACGCCGCGTCCTCATGTCCCCATATGCCAAAAACGCCGCATTTTTCTTTTAAACTCACTCCATCAGACATTCTATTGCCTCACTCCATACTTTTTTCATTTTTGTCGTTAAGTTGTCGATTGCCACCGACCCGTTTATCCTTAACCGTAAATGACCGTCGTCCGTGACGCGGCCTATGGGCTGTAAACCCGTCAATTCCTCAAACGCTTTTTTATCTGTCGGGTTGACGCTTAAAATAAAGCGGGACTGGCTTTCGGCAAAAAGGAACGCCGTCAAATGCGCCGCTGATACGTCAATGTCCGCGCCAAGTGCTTCATTTTCAAATAAACATTCCGCCAAAGCCACGGCAAACCCGCCCTCGGATATATCATGCGCCGAACGCACAATCCCTTTTCTGATGGCGGAAAGCACAAGGTTTTGATTCCTTTTTTCCGTATCCAAATCAATGGCGGGGGGCGGGCCGAAAATTTCGCCGTGAATCATTTTTTGGATTTCACTGCCGCCGAAGTCGGGGCGCGATTCTCCAAGGAGATAAATCAAATCCCCCGCTTCCTTAAAAAAGGACGTTGTAATATCGTCCAAATCGTCAATCAGCCCCACCATACCGATGGTTGGCGTGGGGTAAACGGCGGTTTCGCCGCGCTCATTATAAAGGGAGACATTGCCGCCGATTACGGGGGTGTCGAAAGCCCTGCACGCTTCGCTTATGCCGTCCGCGGAGCGTTCCAGTTGCCAAAAAATCTCCGGGTTTTCCGGTGAGCCGAAGTTTAGGTTATCCGTAACAGCCAAAGGGGTGCCGCCGCTTGCCACGATATTGCGCGCCGCTTCCGCAACGGCTATTTTCCCGCCGATATACGGGTCAAGGTATACATAACGGCTGTTGCAGTCGGTGGTCATGGCAAGCGCCTTTGTGGTGCCGCGTATCCGCAAAACCCCGCTGTCGGAGCCGGGGGGCACAACGGTGCTGGTGCGCACCATATAGTCATACTGGTTATATACCCATTCCTTGCTTGCGATTGTCGGTTGTGCCAGTAAATCCAGCAGTGTTTTGTTAAAATCCGACACATTTATGTCCGCGTCGCGCGCTTTGAGTTTTGCATAATACTCCGCCTCGCGGGATGGTTTGTGATATTCGGGAGCCTGTTTCGCAAGGGCGTCGGCGGGAACCTCCGCGCATAACTCGCCCTTGTGGTAAATGCGCATTAAACCGTCGTCCGTAACTTTCCCCACAGTCACGGCGTGAAGCCCGTACCGCTCGAAAAGTTCCGTTATTTCCGCTTGGCTTTCGGGTTTTACAACCAACAGCATACGTTCTTGTGATTCGCTTAACATCATCTCGTATGCGGTCATGTTTTTTTCCCGTTGCGGCACCGTGTCAAGGTTCATTTCAATGCCCGTGCCGCCCTTGGACGCCATTTCGCAGGACGATGAAATAAGCCCCGCCGCGCCCATGTCCTGAATCCCGACAAGTGCAGGATTGTCCATCAGTTCCAAGCAAGCTTCAAGCAATAGTTTTTCCATAAACGGGTCGCCCGCCTGTACGGAGGGCCTTTTTGTGTCTTGTTCCTCGGAAAGTTCCGTGCTGGCGAAGGTTGCGCCGTGGATACCGTCCCTGCCCGTCGCCGCGCCTACATACATCACGGCGTTGCCGACTCCCGTTGCAATGCCCTTTTTTATTCCGTCATGTTTGATTAAACCCACGCACATGGCGTTGACCAAAGGATTTGCGGCGTAACATTTATCAAACTGGACTTCCCCGCCGATTGTGGGGATACCTATACAGTTGCCGTAACCGGAAATACCCGCGACGACTTCCTCAAATAAATATTTTGTACGCGCATTGTCAAGTTCCCCGAAACGCAGGGAGTTTAACAGCGCAATCGGGCGCGCGCCCATTGAAAACACGTCGCGCACAATGCCGCCGACACCCGTCGCCGCGCCTTGGTAAGGCTCCACCGCGGAAGGGTGGTTATGGGATTCGATTTTAAACACAACCGCAAGCCCGCCGCCGATGTCAATTACACCCGCGCCTTCCCCCGGCCCTTGCAAAACCCGTTCGCCTTCCGTAGGGAATTTCCTGAGGACGACCTTGGAATTTTTATACGAGCAGTGTTCCGACCACATGACGGAAAATAAACCAAGTTCCGTGTAGTTCGGCAGTCGCCCGAGGATGTCTTTCACCATTTCAAATTCTTCGTCTGTCATGCCCATTTGGGCGTATATTTTTTCTTTTTCAATTTCATGGGGCTGTATCATTTTAGATTCTCCCCCCTTCGTTGGCGCGGAGGTGGTGCCGTAAAATGGATTTAAACAGCGAAAGACCGTCGAAACCGCCCAACAGGGGTTCGACAGCCCTTTCCGGGTGGGGCATCATGCCAAGGACATTGCCCTTTTCATTTATAATGCCCGCTATGTTTTCCGCGCTGCCGTTTGGGTTATTGTTGTATGTGAACACAATGCGGCGGTTTTCTTTCAGGGTTTTTAAGGTTTTCTCATCGGCGTAATAATTCCCTTCACCATGGGCGATGGGAATGCGGATGGTTTC
>Ga0209755_10005574_pt1 | contig 14267 bp, 15 predicted proteins | sample TergutCo191P1_FD_187301 | JGI IMG/M metagenome (GOLD analysis project Ga0209755, IMG submission 187301) | Cornitermes sp. P1 segment gut microbial communities from Petit-Saut dam, French Guiana - Co191P1 (SPAdes) (version 2) | ecosystem: Host-associated > Arthropoda: Insects > Digestive system... | reverse complement strand
GTAGGTTTTCACTCTCAGAAAAGGTAATACCTCTTATTTTACATGAACAATATAAACAAAAATTGGATATATTTTTTCTCAAATATACTATTGAAACTACCTTCAATAAGCAGCGATTTGACTTTAGTAATAAAGCTGGAAAGTCGAAAATAAAGAATATATTGATTGATATTCCTATTGATACTTCTGGAGAATTTGATTTACTTACTCAAAGGAAAATCGCTGAAAAATATAATAAAGTAGAACAACTAAAGAATACCGTATTAAATGAATTAGAAAAAGTAAAAAAAATAATTATAGACATTGTGTAAGCAAAAGTACGCTACCTGTTCGGACGGTACGGGTTACCTGTAATGTTATGCGCCATTTACGCTGACGTGTTGAAAAGCACCATTTATGTTACCTTGACAATACTCTCTTTAAAATTATAATACTCTATAGAGGAATGAAAGAAATGAAAATAAATCTCTTTGCAGTAACCAGTATTGTATCGATTATTTTTGAAGACCAAAAAAGCCCTGTAACATATAGCAATCAAACATGTGGTTTAGCCTGCGATCATCCTGAGATAAAGGGATATCTTGTTCCCATTGAATTTCGCGGATATATTTTTAGAAATTTTATGACTCATGAATATGCATCCAGATGGGATTTGGATGATTCATTTTATGATGACGTACCGGAAATAATGAGACAGCTAAAGGATTTTTTTCGTGAAGATTACATTTTTGAACTTGATCAAAATAAAATTGACGAAAATACTGAAGCATGGATTCATCTCGTTTGTAAACGAAATAAACCTGCTAGTGGTTGTAGTATTATAGAAGGCTTTCCAGATAAGTTTTCTGCTGTATTAACATGGCCTAATAGCGATTAAAAATGTAATGTCTTAGATTAAATTGTCGGAAACTTAAATGAAAAGAATGGATAGACTATTAATATAGGTATTATTCAAAAACACAAATTGCATATAACAAACGATAACGGTTCATCGCCCTAAACTGGCGGTGTGTTTGTCCGGAACGTTATGTGAAACCTGGTTAAGAGTATTCTCCGCATTGACATATATATACCGTCCGGTATAATGTTAAAACGTGGAAGAAAAGAACGCAACAAAACAGGCGATAATGAACAGAGCCCTTGAGCTGTTCTCTGCAAAGGGGTATGAAGGCGTTTCTGTCAATGAACTTACGGAAGCCGCAGGTATCACAAAGCCGACTCTTTACTATTATTACAAAAGCAAGGAAGGGTTGTTTGAAGCTGTTTGCAATGAGCATTACGACAAATTAAACAAAAATATAGCGGAAACTGCTGTTTATAATTCTAATCCAGAGAATTATGACGAGGATGTTATTTTAACTCTTACCAGGGTAACAAACGCCTATTTTACATTTGCAAAAAAGAATGAGCTCTTTTTTAGAATTACACTTACGAATCTTTCTATGCCACCTTCATCCGCTGTTTTCAAAATTGTAGAAAAATATCATTTTACCCAATTTGAGGTTATCGACAGTATGTTTATGAATATGGCAAAAGCGCATGGCAATCTTAAGGGCAAAAGCAAAACACTAACATGGTCATTTATAGGAACGATAAATTCATATATTGGATTGAATTTTATAGGAGCGGGGCAGTTAAATGACAAGGCAGCAAAGGAGCTTGCTCGACAATTTATGCATGGAATTTTCGCTTAATTTTGATATAGGGGATTGACTTCTTTTGAGATTTGTATATACTTATCGGTAGGTATATTTAATTAACAAGTGAGAACTCCGAACATGAAGGGATTTCCAATTTTAGGTGAACGTCTATATTTACGATCACCCAGTATCAATGTTTGTTTCAGGACAATTATCAGGGAAACATTTGATAAAAAGGAGATTGAAAATGTTATAGAAAAGGTTTGTATAAAACACCCATTCCTAAATAGTTTTCTTGAAATTGATGATGAAAACGAAACATGGCTTGTATCTAAAAATGATCCTATGGGCATTGAATACTATAAATCAAATGAAATGGACTTTCTAACATGGTATAAAAAGACAGACAATACCGTTTTTGACTTTTCGCATGGGCCTTTAGTTAAATTTTGTGTAATTATGGGTACTAACAGCGAGCCTCGAAGAGGTGAAGCTTCCAGTTCAAATACTGAAATAATTATTTTAGGTCATCACATTATTGGTGATGGTATCGGCTATCTTAACCTCCTCAAAGATATTCTATTGGCTTTGGATAATCGCCTTGTATTAAATCCGCAAATACCACCGTATGAGGATAAAGACAAATACTTCAAGGATACTGTTCTTTTAGATACCGGAGTACATTTATACGCTTGTGGTCTTAATGCCGAATGGCGGAAAAGTCGTGTTAAGTTTTCAGAAAAGGAGTATCTTGATTTTTTTAAACAATATCGTAATAAGTATGTTCCAGGTCTTTATATGGCATCTGTTGAAGGAGATAATTCCAAAAAAATACTGAAAAAAAGCAGATTAAACGGTTTGACTGTAAATGAATTGATCGCTTCCGCGTTTTCTGTATCCGCAATGGAAACGCTGAATAGCAAAGAAATTCGTCTCGGAGTCGCCGTAAATATCCGCAATGAAATTGTTTCTGAACCTAATGTTTGCATGGGTAATTTTGTGACAGGAATTGCGGTGAAGGTAAATAATGATACATCAAAAGATTTTATTTCAAATGCTAAAGCTATTTCCTCATTATTAAAAGAGCAGTTATTAAATTTAAAAAACAGACATATGGTTGTTCATTTTCTGGGTGTTTTTGACAAAGATCTGCTGGAAGTAATAATGCCTGCGGCTTATGGTAATCTTAATCATCCAGTCCCAAAGAAACTGGCTGAATTGATTGGAGAGCAGACAGAAAATAAAGGGGTAGGAATTTCCAATCTTGGACGGTATAATTTTACCGGTTATAATAATTTCAATGTATTGGATATTCAATTTATTGAGCCGGCATTTCCTGCCAATCTATTAACGGTTGGGGTTATCACAGTAAACAATAAATTCAATTTTTGCCTTCGGTACAATGAAGGTGAAATTAAAGCGGATGCAATAAAAGTAATATGTGAAAACGCCATTAACTTATTGAGGTAAAAACATTGGATTTGATGGAGATAGCATACTAAAAAAACTGCTTTTTAATGAAGAAACAGGAAAAGAACGTTATGGTTTAATTCCAAAAGAAGCAGAAAAAATATTCAAAGAAAATTCTTTGGGGAATTGCTGGGACATAGCGATGGAATATTATGACAGTGAATTATATTATATTCAGGCGTTGGCAGTATATATTATAGGACTTATTGGAAATAAAAAAGCATTAAATTTTCTGAAAAGCACTGTAAGTAAAAACCCTTCGTGGCAAGTTCAAGAATTTTTGGGAATGGCATTTGACGTTTATTGCAAAAAAAATGGGTATGAAAGTTCATTGGAAACAATAAATGAATGGCTGAATAATAAAAATCAAAATGTAAGACGGGCTGTTACTGAAGGGTTAAGAATATGGACAAAAAGACCATATTTTGAAAATAATCCTCAAGCCGCAATAAACATATTGTCAAAACTAAAAACAGATGAGAGTGAATATGTAAGAAAATCAGTTGGAAATGCCTTAAAAGACATAAGCAAAGCATATCCTGAATTGGTAAAAAGGGAAATATCCAAATGGAAGATGGATACAAAGGAAATAAAGCAAATAAAAAAATGGAAAATGGATAACGACGTCAGTTGCCCGAATTGTTATGCGCAATGTCGGCTTGTTATGCTTGACAAAACTGGTTAAACGCGGTAAAAGCTTATACTCAGGCAGATGGAGATGCAAAAAGATGGTTAAAGTAATAAAAAATATTTCGGATAGGTTTTTAATAGAAAAGTTGCAAAAAATTGTAGAAAAACAAATGGCCTTTATTGGATCTCAGCATAATTCTGAAAAAATGTATTCTGCAATAGAAAACGCATTAAAAAACAGCAGGGCAATGTTTTTTGTTAGTGTTAATGAAGGAGATGAATATACAGGATTTGCGTTTTGCAATATTTGTTCAGGGCTTGAAACAGGAGCGGATTATTTGTGGCTGAATGAGATATATGTGGAAGCGGAATATCGAAGGAGAAGAATAGCGTCTGGAATAATCGAGTTTATTGAAAAATGGGCTGTGGAAAATAAAATAAAATATATAGCGACAATGACTTCAAGAAATAATGAAAAATCAAAAGGTTTATTCAATAGCATGAAATATGAATCGGAAGATATTATTTGGATAGATAAACATATAGAATAAAACTACATGCGGCTATTGTGCCGGATTAGGATTTATTGAATCGTTCTCTTTCCGCCCACAAACCAAGAGCGGGATTGGGAACAAAGAAGAAACGCTCGCCGTCCTTGTGGGTGTTCCAGCCTAACTTGAGTTTTGCTGTGTTATAACGGGAGAGGGCTTCGTCAAGGCTGCCCCATTCGTAGCCGACGGACTCTATTTCGGAGCGGCTTACACCGGGGCCGGGGCAGTAGCGTACAGTAAACCTGCCTTCACTTGAACCGTGGATGAGATGGGCCGCAACGCTCAAATTTTCGGCGGCTTCTTTATCTTTTTCTGCCAGTTCAAGAATCGTCTTGCCGGGTCTGTAACCGAACTTGCGGATGAGTTTGTCCACTTCCAAATCTTCGCCGAATCTTTCAAGGCCCGGCGCGAGGATCAGGAGCTCTCCGCCGTCTGCCATTGCCATGCGGGTTCGATAGACGGCTTTGTTCCCGATCCATGTTGTGCGGAATTCTTCGCGTTCCAGGTACACGACCGCTTTTTTTACAGGCTCATCCAGAATGTCAACATTTACCTGTCTGGACAGAGCGGCGGCTTCCTCAAAACATTCCCTGCCGAAGCCGATATAAAGGCCGCGCATTGCCAGGGAGCCATCGTTGCGGAGGCCCATGACGGTGAGGGCGTAAAGCACCGGCGGGAGCTGATTCCCGTAGCGGTTAAACCCTTCGTCAAAGAGGGCTCTGACCGGCGTATCGGTTCTGCCCATCATCCGCTCCATGCCGTAGGAAGCTCCGGCGAAGTGGCTTTTGTCAATTGCCTCTTTGCCGCCGGTTCCGACAAAAAGGTTTTTCGTGTGATTGGCCATGCCGATTACTTCATGGGGAACTACCTGCCCTATTGAAATGATCATCGAAAATCCTCCCTCAAGGAGGAGCTTGTTCACCTGTACCGGCCAATCGTATCTGACTTTGCCTTCCGTGGTTTTCTCTACCCAGCTTCCCTCAATGCGGCCAAGAGTTAATACATCATTCCGCCAGTCATGGACTTTGAATTTTTCTGCGGGTGTTCCGGGAAACATGCGCCGTATTTCCCCGGCGGTCAAAGGCATGTGAGTGCCCAGTGCGGGCATTACAGCCCCAAACCTGCCGCCTAACATCGCGGCGGCGATGTCAGTGAGGAAGCCTCCGCGAGAATGGAAGCGCGTAACGTCCGGGGGAAGGATCAGGACGGGGCCAGAGCTTTTCAGCCCGGTCAATGCCGCGGAAATGGCGGATGAAAAAAGTTCCCTGATTTCTTCATCTTTGAGATCGCAGCTCACACCGCCTGAGGCCGTAAGTATCATTTTTCTCTCTTCAAAAAAGTTCTATTTTTTTAAGATATCAGTCCCGAACTGGTTGACCATCAATGCCGCCTGATGAGTCGCGTCCAACGTGTCCCTCCAGAGACTGCTCTCCGGGTCCACACGGTTACGATGGGTTATAACCGTCGAGACAGGCAGATGCACAAATACATTGTTAACCAGGCCTATGATGAGTTTGGTTTTTCCGGCCATGGCCGCGTGAACTGCCGCATTCCCCAGACGTTCGCAGTAGATGGAATCTGTTGGGTTTGCCGGCGCGGAGCGGATGATGTAACTGGGATCGATATATTTCAGATTGACTTCTATCTTTTTTTCGTCGAAATACTTGTTTATTCTGTCGCGCAGATAAATCCCCACATCGGCCATTTTCAAATTTCCGCTGGCATCATATTTTTTATCCGTCAGCAGTTGTTCCTGCATAGCTCCTTCGGCAACTACTATGACCGCATGACCACGCTTTGTAACTCTTTCTTCCAGGTGAGGGAGGAAACCGTTATACCCTTCCAGGTTAAAGGGGACTTCAGGAATAAGAACAAAATTTACCTCATGGCTCGCGAGAGCTGTGTGGGCGGCAATAAAGCCGGATTCGCGTCCCATAACCTTTACAAGGCCGATGCCGTTAATGGCTGAGTGAGCTTCCATGTGAGCCGCAGTTACCACTTCCACAGCTCTGTCCACGGCGGTATCAAAACCAAAAGATTTCTGAATCAGGGCAAAATCGTTGTCAACTGTTTTGGGAACCCCAACCATTGCAATCTTAAGCTTTCGCTTGTCAATTTCTTCGGCAATTTCCAATGAGCCGCGCTGGGTTCCGTCGCCTCCTATTGTGAACAGCATATTCATGTTGAGTTGCTGCATGGCATCGACGATTTTGCTGACTTCTTCACCGCCGCCGCGTGAACTTCCGAGGAAAGTCCCGCCAAGTTTATGAATGTCGTCAACAATTTCCGGAGTCAGGTTTCTGACGCCGTACTGATATTCCGGCAGAAAACCTTTATAGCCATACTGAACGCCGGAAATCCGGTGTACTCCGTAACGGTACCAGAGGCAGCGTGTTATGGCCCGGATTACGTCATTCAAGCCGGGGCAAAGTCCGCCGCAGGTAACAATCCCGGCGTGTACATGGGCAGGCGTAAAATAGATCATTTCCCTGGGGCCGGCGGATTCCAGCAACTGGCTCTTTTTGAGGGGCTGCTGAGCGCCCGGTTGAACATTCGTTTCCAGCCGGATAAATTCCTTATCTGTTACATAATTGGCAACTTTGTCCCCTCTTATGGTGGACATGATAATTGGTGACTTGTTGTTACGTTTTCCCAATTCCTCTATCGTAAAATCGTTTGCAGCGCTCATAACTCCTCCTTTTGGTTCTTTTATTCTATTTAAGTTTAAGTATACTCTATTAATTATACTCTGTAATCCTTCTAAATCAAGATACGGCTTTCCCTGATTTTGTAATCAGAGCTTCAGGATTACTCCTATAACGCCTGAGGCTAAAATATATATAATTGGGTGTTTTTTAAACTTGTAAATCAGGAAAAACATAACCGCGAAAATCAACGCCTCTTTCCAGCGGATGAACTGATACCAAACCGGCGCGGCGGAATTCCATAATGCGAGGGCAATGGCCCCGAAGGCGGCAGCGGACAGAAGGCCGGCCGCGGCGGGTCTGAGACCGGCGAACAGGTTTTTTACAATGCTGCTTTCACGGAAGGCTTTTAGCATCCTTGCAACTATCATGATTATGATGATTGAAGGAGCCGTAAGGCCGAGTGCCGCCGCATAAGCGCTTGGAATCCCAGCGTAATTAAAGCCTGTATAAGCGGATAGGTTCGCGCCTATGGGGCCGGGCAGGGATTGCGCTACAGCGAGCATGTTTCCAATCAATTCCCTGGTCAGCCAGCCGTCGGAATGATCGGCCATTTCAAAGAGAAACGGCAAAATAGCGTACCCGCCGCCGACTGAGAAAAGGCCTATTCTGAAAAAATCGGCAAAGAGGTAAAGAGCTTTCACTCTTTGGCCTCAGGGGACTCGGATTTTTTTTGCCTGTAAATTATAAGCCCGGTCAGACCTGAGAGCGCCACAAGAAATGCCGGCGATCTTACAAAATCCGGCAAATAGCCGCCGGGAAAAATTGAGAGCGCAAAAACAATGAGGAAGACCAGCAGTGTTTTAATATCCTTAAAGACGCCCTTCACAAGTTTAATTACCGTATCCAGGATCAATGCCGCAACCGCAATGCGTATACCGGCAAACGCGTTTTTGACGGCCGCTATTTCCGAAAAATTGTTGATGAAAAGCGCAATTAAAGTGATGAGCGTAATGCCGGGAAGTACAAAGCCAATCGCCGCCAAAAAGCCGGCAAAAGCGCCTTTTTGCTTGTTGCCGATAAATATTGAAAGATTCACGCCTATCATACCCGGCATAATCTGGGACACGGTGTAGTAATCCATCACCTCGTCCATGGTTATCCAGGCTCTTTTTTTTATAAGCTCCCGTTCAACTACCGGAATAATCGCGTAGCCTCCTCCGAAGGTGAACATTCCTACCTGCAGAAAAGTCCAAAGGATTTTGAGATATTCTCTCATTTTGCGCTGTCCTGTTTGTTCTCGGGCGCTTCTATTGAAATGCGCAGTTCTTTCAACTGCTCCGGGCTTACGGTGTTAGGGCAGCCGTCAAGGAGTCCCTCCGCAAAGGAATTCTTCGGGAAGGCGATAACCTCTTTTATGGAAGTTTCACCGGCCATGAGCATCACCAGCCTGTCAATGCCGGGAGCGATGCCCCCGTGAGGCGGCGGTCCGTATTTGAAGGCTTCGGTGAGAAAACCGAATTTTGATTCAGCTTCGGCAGGATCGTAACCCACGATTTTGAAAATGCGTTTCTGCAGTTCCGAATCATGGATTCTGATTGAGCCGGATGCAAGTTCAAAGCCGTTCAGAACCAGGTCGTATAGGTCGCCTTTTACCGCGCCGGGATCATCTTCAAGAGTTGCCAGATATTTTTCCTGTGGAGAACTGAACATGTGATGAGACGCTTCCCACTGGTTTCTTTCTTCGTTCCATTCAAAGAGGGGGAAATCCACAATCCATGCGAAGGCGAATTTCTGGGGGCCGCTCTCGCAGATACCCAGATCCCGGCCGAGTTTGGAACGCACCGCGCCAAGTGCTGTATTGGCAATCTTCCGCTTGCTGTCCGCAACAATGAGGATGATATCGCCCGGCTTTGCTCCGAGGTTTTTTGTTATGTCGCCGGCCTGTGGCGCGAAGAACTTCGATACTCCGCCTTCCAGGTTGCCCTCAGCCCCAACCTTCATCCATGCCATGCCTTTTGCCTTGTAGATTTTTGCCGCGGCTTCGAGCCCTTCAATCTGCTTTCTGGAATACTCAATTGTACTCCCGCCAACCTTGCCGGGAGCTACAAGCGCCTTTACCGCGCCGCCGCTGACAGTGATACCTTTTGCCGCCGCCGCTGCCTTCTCGGCCTCGCCTGCGGAAAGAGCATCCTTGAAAGCCTGAAATTCCGCGGCCGAAACGTAGGGAGAGAAGTCCTGCATGGGCATGTCAAATCGCAGATCCGGCTTGTCGCTTCCGTAAGTTTCCATGGCTTCATCGTAGCTGAGGCGTTTGAAATGAACCGGCAGCTCATAGTTCAACGTTTTTTTAAAGATGTATTTGAAAAGACCTTCGGTCATTAAAAGCACATCCTCCCGGCTGACAAACGACATCTCAATGTCGATCTGTGTAAACTCAGGCTGCCGGTCTCCCCTGGCGTCTTCGTCCCTGTAACAACGGGCAATCTGAAAATACTTGTCAAATCCGGAAACCATGAGAATCTGTTTGTAAAGCTGGGGGCTTTGAGGCAGGGCATAAAATTTGCCGGGGTATAAGCGCGAAGGAACCAGATAATCCCTTGCGCCTTCCGGCGTTGAGCGGATGAAAGTCGGAGTTTCAATTTCATAAAAACCCTGACTTATCATATATTCCCTTGCGGCGAAGTTAACATCGTTTCTCAGTTTTATCTTCCGCTGCATCGAAGCCGAGCGGAGATCAAGATAACGGTACTTGAGGCGCAGCTCTTCCCTCGCGCCGGATTCTTCATCCACCGGGAAGGGCAGTGTATCGCAGCGGCTCAGTATGGTTAGTTTTTCCACGGCTACTTCAATTTCACCTGTGGGCATATCCGCGTTAACCATAGCGGGCGGACGAAGGCGGACAAATCCTTCAATCGCGAGGCAGAATTCGTTTCGCAATTCCCCGCACAGCTTCGCCAGTTCCACCGGAACCTCGCCTCCGGGGAAAGTAGCAGGATCTACCACCGTTTGTGTGATCCCGTATCGATCCCTGAGATTTATGAAGGCAATTCCGCCGTGGTCCCGTTTCCGGTGAATCCATCCGTTCAGAATCACCTTTTTCCCGTCATCGGCTTTTCCAAGATCGCCGCAAGTACATGTACGCTTCATTAATTCCATATTGTGATAATATCAATCACAATGATTATCCGCAATAAGCCGTTTAATGGGGAACACATTCCGGAATCTGATCTGGCAGAGCCGCTGTAAAACAAAAAAAGACGAGGGTTCTTGTATATCACAGCATATAGCGTAGTCACCGGACTTATGTTGCCACGAAAAACCGCTAGATGCTACCTGCGTGTATTCTTAGGAAGCCACTCTGCTTCTTCACCGATTGACCGACCACACCCCCTTTCAATATTCTGTTTGTACCCAGTTCATACAAGATATCAGAAGCCTTGAAAAAATCCTGCAGGTATCATTATTTTGAGATGTTATTATGAAAATATAGAAAAGCCTTATGACTAAGCCTATATGTTATTCAAGTCCTCTTTTTTTGGCATTAAGCTGAGTCTATTGCTTGAGCCGGATTAGCGCTATTATTTATTCCTGCCAAACTACGATAATCCCAATCGAAAAAACGCTTATAGGTACTGATTATTCCATAGGTTATATCATTCTCATCATAAACAATAACTTCTGCATTTATTCCGAGAACATTAAAGGTTTTATTAAAAAGAACATCCACTTGGTCTCTGATTTCTTGATTTGAACCATGTTTAACGCCTATTATCATCGTTACTTCATAAATTTGATCGCTTTCCAGTTCCTCATCAATTACATCAATATAGATCAATGATACTTTTTCCATAAATGGATTTTTACTAGCTTTGTCAATTTGTTTATCCTTTGACAAACGACTATTAAATTCGTGAGGAAATGCAGCTCTGGCATAACGCCTTGAAATCCAGTTTATTATCTGTTTGATATTATCTTTATTTAAGGCGATTGAACCATGTTTGGGATTTACTTCTTCAAACAATTCTTTTGTGATGACTATGATATCATGAACACTAAAACCAATTACGCTTTGGTTATGCTCTATCTGAAGTCTTCTTGGGTTTTTGCCGTAAAGGAGATTGCCATCTTTTTCTTTTTCAAAGCAGCCTGCAAGGAAAGCAATATATGGTTCATCATCAATCTTTTGGTGTAATATATCACAAGATTGGGAAATAATTACCAGTAAATCCGGAATTTGATCATTGAAAGATTTATACCTGTACGGATTTTTTATCAACTCTTTAATAGCGGATTTATCGTCAATGATGGCTCCTTGAAGCCAACATTTTTCCCAGAAATAATTTGAGTCATTCACCTCTTTGCATACCCCTTTATATCAAGGTACTTTTGAATTTTGTGACCTATATTTTGCCTCTGGAATTTTATCAATTCTCCTCCAACGTTCCTTTGACATTTCATAGATGGTCTTTGACAATTCTACAATTTTGTTTTTATCAAAATCGTCATCAAGAAGATATTCAAAAAGGCTCTTGTCATAACCTTCCAATACTTCATTTGCATAAATATGGAAAATTTGTTGAGATGGTTCCGGATCAACTTCAAGAACAACATCAGATAACCTTTTAATTTTTTGGTAGTTTTCACTGGAAATATTTTTGTTATCAAACCAATCGTAAATACTCTGTCTTGTTACATCAAAAATTTTACCAAGTTTTGATTTAGGGAAATTAAAAAATGTTGAAATAAGTAAAAGTTGCTCGCGTGGGGTTAGTACGCTAATAGTTTTTTTTGTAATGTGGATAGATGCTAAATGTTCTGGAGTTAATAAATCATGTACCAGTTGATGTATAAAAATCGGGCTTGATACATATTGTCTTGCTATTTGATAAAGGAATATTTCCGGTATTCTTCTTTCCATTCTATAGTTTATTGCATTTGTCATTGCCATTTCTTTATCCCTTCCTCCGAAATAACTGAATTATGAAAACTATCTATAATCGTATCATGTAATCGGAAAAACATTTCTTCAATTATTTGTACAATACGAATGTTAGGGCCTATTGAACCAATCCAGAAGTGATCCATATCAACCATCGCAATGTCATCATTTGGTTCTACTTTTCTTCTTGTAGTTGGTGCTGAGAGCATGAGATCTGGCGGAAGATCCGAACCTTTTTCCCCCCGAAATACCCTGATTGCTAGCTGTCCCTCAAAATTACTTGCAGGTCTAGTATTGCCAAGTAGTGAGATGGAATATTGCTTTTTATCATCTATATATTCTTTACATGTCATACTCCGTAATCCTGGCCGGAGGTAGGAATCAATATCATCATTGGGAAATTGCTTTTTTATTTGATCTACATACCTCAATCCAAGTCTGACAAAAACTCCAACTTTGTCATGTTCGGTAATTTGTAAAATGTTCCCCAAAATGTTGATGAAAATCCCAATAAAGCCCTCAAAATTTGTGTAGCTGCTGGTTTGTAAAATTACTTGTTCCTTGTCAACTAATATCATTGAATCAAGAGCTGGACTTTCAAAACGCCACTGTGTTATTGCTGTCTGCGTTATACTTACTGAGCCAACAGGAGGTATTTCAAGGGTGAAATTCTGTTGTTCTGAATAGACCGGATACCCATTTTTTCTTAAAAAATCCTGAATCTGAGGTATATACTCTTTTATTGTCAGAATAGGGCTAAACCGTACCTGGGCCAGTACCAAAGCCAGAGGCTGTTTGGAAAGGGGTTTATAGAGACAATTTCGCTTTGTTGACATATGCTTATACTTTACACTCCACTTTACAAAAAAACAATAGGCTTGATAGTTACAATATCGCCATATTTAGGTTTCGTTTTAGTCTATAAATTTATATATATGGGGGAAGTCTAGGTTATCTGTTATAGTGTAGGTGTTTTGAATAATAGATACTGGTTTGTTGGAGCTTTAATTTCAGATGGCCATAATATCAATCACAATGATTATCCGCAATAAGCTGTTTGTAGAGAAATGGCTCAATTTATGCTTGATAAATGAGATTCCTTATATAATAATTTGCTTTTATAAAAACCAGTGTTTGACACCTTTGTGCCTGATCGCACAGGAGGATAATGTATGTACGGCGCTATAATCGGAGACATCTGCGGAAGTATTTACGAATACAAAAATTTCAAGGCAGACAACCCGTCCGATATCCCAATACCCGGCCAAGGGTGCTTTTTTACGGACGATAGTGTACTAACCTGTGCCGTTATTGACGCGCTTTTATCAAGGCGGAATTATAAAAAAGCGGTATATCACTGGGCGAACAAGTATCCAAAGCGCGGATACGGACAAAGATTTGTTAGTTGGCACACATCCCTTTTTCCAAAGCCTTATAACAGTTATGGCAATGGCTCGGCAATGCGGGTAAGTGCCATAGGTTGGGCATTTGATTCAATCGAAGAAACCCTCGCCGAAGCAAAATGTTCAGCCGAAATCACCCATAATCACCCGGAAGGCATAAAAGGCGCACAGGCAACAGCGGCTGCCGTCTTTTTGGCGCGCGAGGGAAAATCCAAAGAAGTTATCAAAAAATGTATTGAAGATACATTTGGCTATAATTTGCAGAGAACACTTGAAAATATCAGGCCAAAATATGTTTTTGACGAAAGCTGCCAGGGCACAGTACCTGAAGCAATCATTGCCTTTCTTGAAAGTGACGATTATACCGGCGCAATTCAAAACGCCATTTCTTTAGGTGGTGATGCAGACACCCTTGCCTGTATAACAGGCGGCATTGCAGAGGCCTATTATAAAAAAATCCCGGCTGATTTGATTGAATTCGCAGACAAGACTCTTTCAACGGAAATGGTTGAGTTGTTGGGGAAATTTTATCAACTTTACTCAAAGTCTTATTTTGCGTGAGGTGAGTTATTAGCAATCCTATACACTGCGGCTTTTTTCCCCGAGACGAGAATTGAGATGGTTTGCTCTATGGACAGATCTTTTATTTTTGATGCTGCGGTTTCAAGTTCCTGGCGTGCCGCGCTGAGTATAACAGAGCGGCCGCCGTTTTTCAGGAGCTTTGAAAAAAGAACAAGCGTCTCTTCATAAAATTTCTCAAGCGGGATTTTGGTTTCCCTGTACATTCCCCACGGTGGATCGGTGATGATCGCGTCAAGACTTCCTTTAGGAATGAAATCCGGGAGAGAAAAAACATCCGCTGAGCGAATCTCACAGCGGTCGTTTTTCAATGCAGGTCTTGAGCCGGTTATTTTTGTACAACGGGGATCCAAATCTGAGGCAAGAAACTTTCCGACATGGAAGTGTTTCAGTGCCGCTTCAGGAAT
>Ga0209755_10005573_pt1 | contig 14267 bp, 7 predicted proteins | sample TergutCo191P1_FD_187301 | JGI IMG/M metagenome (GOLD analysis project Ga0209755, IMG submission 187301) | Cornitermes sp. P1 segment gut microbial communities from Petit-Saut dam, French Guiana - Co191P1 (SPAdes) (version 2) | ecosystem: Host-associated > Arthropoda: Insects > Digestive system >... | reverse complement strand
ACAAGCCGCGGTTTCTTCAAGAATGCGGCGCACCCGCAGACAGGCCTTGCCGCGGATTATTCAACATTTTCAGGAGAACCTACAGGTTCTCAGAATTATTTTGGATACGACGCGTTCCGTGTCGCAATGAATATAACTATGGACTATGCGTGGTGGGCGGCTGACCCGTGGCAGAAAACTTTTGCTGACAGGATTTTATCATTTTTTCACAGTAAAGGCGTTAATACATACAAAGCCCTGTGGAACTGGGACGGCGCAGCAAGAAACCCGCACGGCGATCATTCTCCCGGTCTTGTTGCGTGTAACGCTGTTGCCGGTCTTGCCGCAGCGCACGAGAGGGCATGGGATTTTATTGAAGATTTCTGGAATATCAGCATGACACCTAACACGTACCGCTATTATGACGGCTGCCTTTATATGTTTGGAATGCTGAATCTTTCAGGAAACTACAAAGTATATCTCTCAGGCGGCACATACGCCCAGAACTCAAGTATCAATCCAACAGCCGCGGTTTTTTACAAAGCCGCGAACAAACAGGAAGACATTCACGTAACAATGACGCTTAACGGACATTCGCTCACAAACATTCAAAACGGCGCTGTAACGCTTGTGCCCGATACGCATTATACCGTAAACGGAAATGAAGTAATTCTTTTAAAATCATATCTTGCGGGATTGGCAATAGGTAAAACCACGCTAACTTTCAATTTCAGCAAAGGGCCTGGCAGCAATTTTGAAATTTCTGTAGAAGAGGATATGGAAAGCGCCATGAAATTATCGTATAATTTTTCCGATGCATTTAATGCAGGCGGCATTGTTCATTCAGGCGCAAATAATCTATTGATAACATGGGCTGATGCGGACGGAGCATTGCAGATAACAAAATCAAATAACGGCACAAATTATTATATAACCCTTCCTTTTAATTTAGGAACCGCTGCTTTATCAAATTATAAATTAGTTGTAACGATTAGAGGCGTAAGCGGTGATTATGGTAATAAACCTTTTGCAGCTTCTATAAGCGGCGGCGCTTCTTTAGGCAGTATAAGCAATTCTTCTCTGGGTACGTCATATAAAGATGTAGAATTAACTTCCCTTCCGGCCGCAACAGGTAATATAAGTATTAATTTTAATTTCATAAATAATAACGCGAATACTTATACTATTCAAATTAAGGAGATTAAGCTGGTTTTGAAATAGTAGAAACTGTCATAAAACGGCAGTTTTTATTTGGATAAGATGCGTTTAAATGCTGTATGTATATTGTAAAATTATTAGAAAAAAGGTATAATTAATTCTTAATATGAATAATTACCATTCTACACACCATATTCCGCAAATTTCAGTGTAAAAATCACACCTTTTTCTTGACAAATCTCTAAAAGAAGTTACAATATAGAGTAAAACTTACAATATAGAGGTAAAAATGTACCGTTCACCTATAGAAAAGCTTGAAGCATGGAAGAATTCAAAAAGCCGTAAACCCCTTGTAATTTATGGGGCAAGGCAGGTCGGTAAAACATGGATTATGAAAGAGTTTGGCAAAAAGTTTTATGATTCTACGGCCTACATCTCTTTCGATTCTGACAGCCTTTTTAAAAACATCTTTGAAAAAGATTTTAGTATCCCCCGGATAATTCATGAACTATCAATCGCGGCAAATGTAAATATTACGCATAACACTCTAATCATTTTTGATGAAGTGCAGGAATGTCCGCGGGCGCTTACGTCGCTTAAGTATTTTAATGAGGAAGCAAGTGAATACCATATTATCGCGGCGGGAAGTTTGCTTGGAGTGATGACATTGGAAGGGACAGGTTTTCCGGTAGGCAAGGTTGATATTTTAACGATGTACCCAATGTCATTTTATGAATTTTTAAATGAGATTGACGAACGCTTTTTACAAACAATTAAAACGCTTGATTTTCAAACAATTGCCGTATTTCATGATTCAATAATCGCTCTTTTAAAGCAGTATTATTTTATCGGCGGAATGCCCGCGGCTGTAAAAAAATATTCTGAAACACGCAATTTTGACGAAGTGCGTGATGTGCAAAGAACGATTATCGATTCGTATTATGCCGATTTCGCGAAACATATTCCGTCATCTTATATCGCTAGGACGCGGGATATCTGGGAATCCGTTCCCGCGCAGCTTGCAAGAGAAAATAAACGTTTTTTATATTCCGAAATGAAAGAAGGTTCGCGCGGTCGTGATTACGAACAGGCTTTAAATTGGCTCGCGGATACCAACCTGATTATTAAATTGCACAGGGTCAGCCTGCCTAATATGCCGTTAATCGGATATAAACAGCCGTTGATTTTTAAGCTCTACATGAATGATGTAGGACTTTTATCCGCGCGTACCGGAATGGATTTGAAAATTTATATTGATGATAACAACAAAACTTTCTCTCACTACAAAGGAGGAATTTCCGAACAATTCGCGTTGCAGGAATTAATTGCCGCGAATGATAAATTGCCGATTTATTACTGGGCAACCGACAAGAATACCGCAGAGATAGAATTTGTCATACAATACAACGGAGAAATAATTCCGATTGAAGTTAAGTCCGGTAAAAATGTAAAATCAGAAAGCCTTAATACATACAGAAATGAATTCAAACCTAACCGCTCAGTCCGCGCCGCGCTGAAAAATTTCGGAATTTCTGACGGGTTATATTCTGTGCCTCTTTATATGCTAGGGAGTTTGACGGAAATATTAAATACGGATTTAGCGTTGGGGTAATGTAAAGTAAAAGTGCTATTCGTATAAGACAGAGGTGTCAGGCGGGAATCGGGCTTGCAAAATGATTGCTAGGAGTCTGCTACAGAGCCCTGACCATAAAAACCACATAGAGTAAATATGTTACAACTTCCTACCCAAGCTGCTTATTAACATAAACTTAATTAATAGTATATTTTAATATCGGTTTTTATGGTCATGTCTCTTCCGCAGGGAACAGCAAAATTCATTTTGCCAGCCCGCTTCCTGCCTGCCACCTCTGCCTCATACACGTAGTGGTTTACTTTACATCACTGACATAACGGGATAGAAAGCAATGGATTTCAAAACGTTTTAAATTCTATCGCTTATTACCTCGTCTGGTTTTAATGATGTAAGGTGAACAACTACTCGTATGCAACAGGACCGGCAGGGGTGCCGGCGGCAACATACGGCGCGGGAGCTAGGCGGTCGCTATAGTAAATTAATGATTTATGAGCTACCACTGCGCGTAAATAAACTCAAGCCGTCAGGCGCCGTCGGTGCCCCTGCCGGACTGCTGCATACGGAGAGCGTATTAACTTTACACTATTGTCAACGCTAAATCCGTATTTGCATCCTCACACAAAAAAGTCCCTGCCTTCGCCGCTTTTGATTTTCTCTACATTCTCAATCGTTTTCTTTTTTATTTTATCGTTACTAATCTGCGGTATCTCCTGTTCGATAATTGCAGCCGCCTTTTTTCTGAAGGTATCGTCTCCGTAGTCCATTGAGTATTCGCATAACGTCATGAGAGCGTTGGGTAGGCATACATTTCTGATTTGACCGGATTTAGCGAGCGACATGAAGCGGTCGCCGGTTCTGCCGCCGCGGTAACAGGCTGTGCAGAAACTTGGAATGCAGCCGTCGTCAATCAGTTCTGTGATGATTGAAAGAGCGCTTCTGTCATCATTTACATGAAATTGTGTTCTTGCTGCGGAGCCTTCCGCAGTGTGCTCCTTGTTTTGATTTTCGCATTTGTTTTGTTCCCGTTTCATGTAGCCGCCGACTTCTGTGCTGGAGCCTGCGCTGAGCTGCGATATTCCCAACTGAAGCAGTTTTTTTCGCATTTCATGGTTTTCTCTTGTGGAAAGGATCATTCCCGTGAAGGGAACTGCTATTCGAAGGCATGCTACAATTTTCGCGAAGGTTTCATCATCTACAACATTTGGAAATTCGTCAATGTTCATTCCTGCAGCAGGACAGAGGCGCGGGACAGAAATTGTGTGAAAGCCGACATTGTATTTTTTTTCTAAATGTTCATTGTGGAGTAATAGACCCATTACGTCAAAATAAGGGTCTGCAAGTCCGAAAAGAACGCCCCCTCCTACGTCATCAATTCCCGCGTCCTGTGCGCGATCAAAAGCGTTCAGGTGCCATGCAAAATCTTTTTTTGGACCTGTTAGGTGAACATGATTGTAAGACGGCTCATGATATGTTTCCTGAAAAAGTATGTAAGTGCCGATACCTGCGCTTTTTAATTTACGGTAATTTTCTGTCGTGGTTGCGGCGATATTGACATTGATCCGCCTGATTTCGCCGTTTTCAAATTTCATATCGTAAATTGTTTTAATACATTCCAGTATGTAATCAATCGGGCATTCGCCGTCATGCTCCCCTGCTTCAATGGCAAGCCGTTTATGTCCCATTATTTCGAGTAACTTCACTTCCCCGCGGATTTCATCCATCGTTAATTTGCGCCGTGTAAAGTTATGTCCGTGATTAAAACTGCAATAAGAGCAGCGGTTAACGCAGTAATCGGATACGTATAAAGGCGCGAACATTACAATTCTGTTGCCGTATATCCTTTTTTTAATATTTCCGGCTATATCAAATATGCGCGTAACATGTTCAGGTTTTTCAGTCCGCAATAAAGACGCGATTTCTCCGTGGGAAAGCGTTTCCCCTCTTTCTGCTTTATCCAGCGCTGCGTTGATAAAGCCGTTATCCGCAACTTTTCCTTCTTCAAGCAAATTTTCAATATAATTCTTATCGATAAAGTTTTCACAATTTTCATTCATAATAAAAAACTCTCTGTCTCCGTGGCTCTGCATGCATCAATGTGAGCCGAAAATTTCAAGGCTCCGTTCAAGTATCCCCTGAATGTGAGCGATTGTTATGCCGTAATTTGTAAACGGGATATTTTGTTCTTCCGCGATACAGCGGCGGTGCTGAATTTCGCGCTCATTCAGCATACAACCTCCGCAATGAATAATCAACTTGTAAGCCGTTAAGTCAGTCGGAAAATCTCCGCCTGAACAAAAAGAAAACTCAGGCTCAAAATCACAATGTTTTTTTATCATACGGGGAAGTTTTACAGTGCCGATATCGTCGCATTGACGATGGTGTGTGCAGCCTTCGCAGATAAGGATTTTATCGCCTGAGCTTAAGTTATCAAGCGCTGCCGCTCCTTTGACGGCGGTTTCCAAAAAGCCTTTGAAGCGGGCGAAGAGGATCGAAAATGATGTCAGCGGAACATCGTCAGGAACAATCGCCGCCGCTTCTGCGAACACCTGACTGTCTGTTATTACAAGCGATGGTTTTTTCTCAAGTTTTTTCAGAATGTCGGCAAGTTCGCTGTCCCTTACAGTCAGCGCGCATGCTCCCGCTTCCAGAATATCGCGTATCATCTGCTGCTGTGGAAGGATAAGCCGCCCTTTGGGAGCCGCTTTATCAATCGGAATTACAAGCACAATCAAATCAAGAGGATTGATAAGATCGGCGATAAGCTTTTTGTTCAATTGAGAATTGAGAATTGAGAATTGAGAATTGTTTTGAGCGAAGACCGCGATTGTTTCCTTTAAATTATTTATATTGAATCCGGTTTTTGCGCTTACAGGGATGATTTCGCTTTCTCTCGCCATTTTAACAGATTCCTGAATAAAAGGTTTTATGTTATCCGAATCACATTTATTCAAAACCATAATAAAAGGAATCTTTTTAGAAGTAAAAATACTGATAAGTTCCGCTTCTGCGTCGGAAAACAGCGATTCTGAAGGCAGTTCTCCGTCAAGCACAAGAATTGCGATGTCGGTTTTAGTTAAAACTCTTTTAGCCCTGTCAACCCTCATTTCACCGAGAGTTCCCTCATCGTCATATCCCGGAGTATCAATTATAACAACCGGTCCCAGCGGAAGCAGTTCCATTGCCTTGTAAACCGGATCGGTTGTCGTTCCTTTAATGCCGCTCACCAGCGCCAAATTTTGCCCGGTAACGGCGTTTACAAGGCTTGATTTTCCCGCGTTGCGCCGCCCAAAAAAAGCGATGTGAATTCTGTTTGCCGAAGGCGTTTCATTCATTTCCATAAAACTATTATATATAAATTGAATGTTTTATAAGAGTCTTTAAATGCCGATAATTGAAACAATATGGTTAATTTACTCTTTTTTCTGAAATTTAAGTCCCAACTGCGAAGGACCCGGCCGGATATTGTCAGGCAGATTGATGATTCATTGATTCGAACAATTAATGATGCCGGCGGAAAAATTACAGGCGACCGGTTTATTATATCCGCGGTTTTTAATGAAGATACAATCGGCTTTTGGCTTGATATGTATATTCTTATTGAAAATCTTGATAAGAATATAAAAACTTCTTCTGAACTATTCGGATATTCGCTTGTGTTGTGCGGTGAAAGTCCGTCATCCCCCGAATTGCTTTGCCGTTTTCTTGCGAACCATTCAGGCGTTTTTGTTGATGAAAAAAACGCGAAGAATTTGGCGCCGTATGCATTTTTTTTTAAACCTTCTGAATGGCTAAGCGAGGTTAAGTTACGAAAATACGGATGTAACAGCTATTTAAAAATAAATGAGTTAAAAACATTTAAATCTGAAAATAGTGATGAAATAAATACTGATTTTATTATTGAAAAAATTGATATGGAGAAAGGTAAGAATGTTCTTGTTATCGGAAAATCTAATCTGCCTCTTAGAAGCAGTTTATTAAAATACTGTAATAATATAAATGATAATTTTCCGGCGTTAACTGTCTGTTTTGAAACCGCAGGCATAGGGGCTCTTGTTGACGTATGGTCTCTTAATATCCGCTCTTTAGGAAACGCTTCCGGCGGAACTGATGAATCGGCGGATTCCGAAGAAATTGATTCTCTTTGGGAATATTTATTCCATGAACGGGTACGGGAGGAAGTATCTGAATACGTTGGGCGGTGCGTTAAACGCTTTTTGCGTCTTGTTATAAATTATTATATCAATGCCGCGAAAGTAAGAGTGCAAATTCCTGTTTTTGCTTTTGAAAGCATCCATATAGCGGAAAGCAGACCGATGAAATTATTATTGGAAGTGTTATCTGAATATATAACAGATGATAAACAGGTATTGCTGATATTGGGCAGCGCGGAAGAATGTTTATCAAAGGAAAGATTGCGTGATTGGGAAAATATTTTTGCAAAAATTATTAAAATTGAAGGAAGTAATTATAATATTACGGTTCCGCGCCTGTCCGCGGACCTCTGGGAAATTATTTATGCCATATCTCTTTTTAACCGTTATTTTTCCCCTGAGCTTTTTTTAAGGCTTTTTGAGGAAGAAGAAAAAAATCCTGTAATGATAACCAAAGCGCTTTCAATACTATATTCATTAGGCCTTATTGATTCAATCAGAGAACCTCGCCTTATTAACAGGCAGTATGCGGATTACGCGGTAAAAGCGCTGTCTACTTCGCAGGGAGCGGCTTCCTTTGGTTTTGATGTAGATGTTACTCCTGGTAAAAATAAAGTTGAGCGGGTTAAAACAATAGTCAGCAATCGCATAATAAATTGGGTTGTTAAACGCAATCTAAATCCGTGTTTTCGTCAGTTATTAATAATTGCGAGTCTTGGCGAAGTAAAGCAAATTGACGATATGCTGCTGTTAAAAGCCTTAACTTCAGATATTGTAAATAATACGGTATCATTAATTGAATCATCAATAAAAAACGAGCAATTTTATGAAATTTTAAGCGTAAAATCCGCTGTAATATACCATATTTACAAAACATCAAAAGCGTTAAATTCGGGGCAATTCAGTGATATAGAAATAGCGTTTAACGATATTAAAACAGAAGCTTTTACTGCGGAATTTGAGGCGTATCCTGTACTTAACGCGCAAATTATTGTAAATTTTTGCTGTTATTACCTGTGTATGCATGATGAAAAGGAAGCAGTAAACAAAGCGAAAGAAGCTATTCTGCTTGGGCAGAATAAAAATTCGTATTGTCTTCCGCAAAGTTATCGTCTTTTTGCCCTTGTTTGCCTGTCAAAACAGAGAATTAATGAAACTGTTGAGTATTTGAACTTTGCGCTCGCGGCGGCGGAAAAAATCGGAAATTACCACGAGCTTGCGATCTCCGCGTACTATGCCGCCGCTGTACAATTTTTATTCGGCGATATTTATACTGCCGCGAACCTTGCGCGAAAGTCCGTAGAGCAGTCGCTTGCCGCAGGTCATCCTGACTGGGCGGATCGTTCACGTTTTCTGGAAGGCCGCCTTGAATTCGAGCTGGGGCATTACGGCAAAGCGCTGAATATTTTTTCAGAATTGTGTGAGCGCCCGTACGGAAGCATGACTAAAGAAAAAGAAAATCTTATATCTGCGTGGATATACCGCGCCAAAATTTATTCAAAAGAAAATAATTTAATAAAACCTGACAATATAGACGCTGATTTATTCGAGATTGAAGAAGCGTATTTATCCGGCAATTACAAAAAAGCTTTATCGCTGTCAATGTCGTTTAACAATCCTTTTAAAGAGGAAATTTATTTATTTACTGAAAAAGCTGATTGGCACAGCGGTTTTGCCCAATGTGAACATTTATATTTTACCCCCGGCGAAATTCAGTTAAGAATAATCTCTGCGTTTCATTATTTATCATTAAGCAAAATTACCACTGACAATGATGAAGAAAAAAATGAAGAGGCTATACACGGCATTCAAGAAATTCTTAGAAATGAAAAATTATGCGAAATTGATCCGTTAGATTCGTTTTATTTCTATGCTAAATATAAAATACTTGAACAAGCGGGAGCGCATACTGTTGATTTAAGTACGGCTGTAAGCATGGCATTTAAGCGGCTGCAGCGCCGCGCGGGGCGAATTGAAGATATTGAAACACGAAGGCAATACCTGAACGGTTCGGTATGGAACAGCGATTTAAGCCTTGCTGCGAAAAAATTTATGCTTATATAGAGTCTGTCTATTGACACTAATTTTCGCATTTCTTATAATTGAAAAATAATGGCGGTGTAGCTCAGTCGGTAGAGCAAACGGCTCATATCCGTTCGGTCGCAGGTTCAAGTCCTATCGCCGCTATTTTAAATCCTGATTTGTTGTTTTATCAATGAATCAGGATTTTTATATTTCTTTTAATCTATACAAATGTTTAGTATAACAACCTAGTTGAATTTCTGTTATATATCTGGTAAATTTCTTTGTAAGAGTTAACGATGGAAAAATTATTAAATAAACCTTTAATTATTATTATAATTATTGCGGCAATCACTGTATTTTTGGGGATTCAGCTGCCGAAGGTGGAGCTGGACAACAATAATCTTCGTTTTTTACCTAACGAAAGTCCTGCTAAAGTTATTTCTGAATATATTGATGAAACTTTCGGCGGACAGGTAATTATTCTGGTCGGGCTTGAACGTCCTTTCAGGTCTGTTTACGAGAAAAACTTTTTACAGCGTATTCGTGAATTTTCATCTGCTGTTGAGGGCGTTGATCTTGTCAAATCGGTTAATTCCCTTATGTCAACGCAGTATATTACAGGCGAAGGCGACAGCATCATTGTTTCGGATCTTGTGCCTGATGATTTTTCGGGAACTCCCGAAGAGATAGCGGAGCTCAAACGCCGTATCGCGTCATGGGATCTTTTCCGCGGATCGCTTGTTTCCGATGATCTGTCCGCCACCCAAATTCTTATAACTCTTGACGCGGATTTCGCCGATGCCAGCACACCGGCAGTAGCAAACAGCCTTTTCGGAATTAAAAAGATAGCGCATGAAATTTTTGACGGAGAAGCGGAAGTTTATTTTGCCGGGCAGACTGTCGTTAACGCCACTATCAACGAATCAATAATTGCAGATAACGCGCTTCTTCTTCCGCTTGCCGTTGTTGTGGTTCTCGCCCTTCTGTTTTTTTCATTCAGGCGTTTAATTTTTGTTATTCTGCCGATATCAACCGCTGTAATTTCAGTTATTTGGACTGTCGGGTTAGCCGCAATGTTCGGCGTAAAACTTTCGACAATTACAACCATAATGCCGATTATTTTGATAGCTGTCGGACACGCTTACGGTATTCATGTTATTACCCATTATGTTAAAGATGTCCGCGAAAAAATTCTTTCAATCGAAGAGCATCGTTTATTGGTTATTGATTTGATGAATAAAATGATTAAGCCTGTTTTTCTTGCGGCAATTACAACTATAACAGGTTTTATATCATTTTGTTTTACGCCGATTGTTCCGATGCGGGAGTTCGGCTATTACACAAGCATCGGAGTCCTCGCTGTTTTTATTCTGACTGTGTTTTTTGTTCCGGCAATGCTGCTGCTGCGAGGACCGGGAAAACCCCGTTCTCATGAAAAGCAGGAAAAGAACGACAGCGAAAACGATCATATCAGCAATACCATTGCTAGTATTTTTCTTAGTATCGCGAGAAAAAAGAGGACAGTGCTTGTTTCAGTAGTAGTTATTATTTTAATTTCTATCTTCGGAATTTCAAAAATAATTGTTGATAACTCGGTAGTAGATTTTTTTCAGAACGAAACCGACATTAGCCGCTCTGATCGTTTTATCCGCGAAAAATTCGGCGGTTCAAAAGATTTAAACCTTGTTGTTCTTGCCGATACCACAGAAGAGCTGCTTCACCCTGATGTGTTAAAAGCTGTAGACGATCTCTCTGACTATTTGAATAACCGCGTACCTGATGTGGGGAAAGCGGTTGGTTTTACCGATGTTATCAAGCGTATTAATCAAGTATTTAACGCCGATCAAAGCCCTGATGGACTTCAGCCGTCTTTTAGTTCTTCTTTTCCTGCGGAGACTGACAGCTTTGGTTTTGGCGGATTTGGTTTTAACGATGATTTTGCTCCGCCTCCGCAGACAGGAAATGTAAATAACTATACTTCTTCAGGTCCCGTTTGGGAGAGTATGAGCGCTGCGGAACTTTTAAAACTTATGGACTTGTCAACAGGAGTTTCGTCTAACATGAGCGCTAACGATTTAGTGTGGGAAATAAAACGCCTTACAAATTATGAGGGCGCTTCTTATTATGAAATTCCTTCCGATCCGGCGCGTTATGGGAAACAAACGCCTGAAGATCTTCAGAGGTTTATTGCGAATTATCTTGTGCTTCTTGCAAGTTCCGATGAATCAAATTATTCAAATGATCCGTTTGAACCGACCGCGATAAGAATGATGATGCAGTTACGCACAACAGGAAGCGGCGATACAAGAAAAATTATTGACATTATCGAAGACTATATAAAAATAAATTTTCCGAAAAATGTTCGCATAATGATTGGCGGCGGCGTAACTCAGGAAATAGCGATTACCGATTTAATTCTCAATTCACAGATCATATCGATTATAATATCAGTTTTTATGATATTCATCATTGTTTCGATTGCCAATAAATCATTTATGGCGGGAATTATCAGCGCTGTTCCTCTGATACTTGCTGTTTTGTGTAATTTTACGGTGATGGGATTACTGGGAATCAAACTGAATCTGGGGACGGCTATTATCGCAAGCCTTACAGTCTGTATTGGTATTGATGACGCAATTCATTTTATAGAATTTTTTAAACGGGAGTATAAAAACGGAGAAGAAGGAGCGCTCCGCCGTACATTTATCGCCTGCGGAAGAGCGATATGCACAACCGCCATGTCTGTCGGTATCGGCTTTGCGGTTCTCGCGTTTTCAAAATTTAAAATTCTCGCTGAATTCGGTTTGCTTACCGCTCTCTGTATGCTGTCAACAACGCTTGTTAGTCTTACGATTCTTCCTGTTATGTTCGCAGTAATTAAACCAAAGTTCATATACGGAGAAAAAAATAAGTAACTTTTCATCAAATTATTAATTATATTATTTATGGAGGATATTATGAAACGTTTTATATTAGCCGCTTTTTTATTGTGCGGATTCGTTTTTCTTTACGCGCCGCAGTTGGACGCGCAGACAGCCGATTCCATCATGGAATCCGCGAAAAACCGTATCAGCTCTGATACGGTCTCATCACGCTCGCGCATGGTAATTACAGCGAAAAACGGAACTACGTCAGAGCGCGTTATTGATCAATATTCAAAAGACGGACCGAACGGCGCGCGCACAGTGATTTTGTTTCAGAGCCCTGCCAGTGTCAGGGGAACTCGATTTTTAACAATGGATAAAGCGTCAGGCGGATCGGATCAATGGATTTTTTTACCGAGCCTCGGCAGAGTGCGGCGTATTGCATCTTCGGAAAGCGGCGGAAATTTTATGGGAACCGATTTTTCTTATGACGATATTTCATCAATGGACAGGAGTGTATCGCTTGACTCTCACACTTTGTTACGTGAAGAAAATGTGAACGGAAAAGCCTGTTATGTGATACAATCTGTTCCAAAAGACAGCTCATATCAATATTCAAAAACTATTACATGGGTTGACAAACAAAATTATCTGATTTATAAATCAGAAATGTACAACCGCAGGGGAGAACTCGCGAAGCTCATGGAAATGTCGGATTACAAGGATATACAGGGACGTTTATCACCCATGCAGACAAAGGTATCCACTGTCGCAGCCGGAACATCGACAACTATATTTATGGAAGCCATGAAATATGACGATCCAATTCCTGAAGGAGTTTTTACATCGGCGTATCTTGAAACAGGAAGACTTGCGAATTAGTGATTTAGGAATTGAAAATTAAGAATGAAGAAATGTAAATTCAAAACGGAGAAGTTTGAATGGTGATTGTAAAAAAAGGTATTTTTGTTTTAATTGCAGGGCTTGTAATTAATAATTTTATTTACGCGCAGGATTTTGGGTTTGGATTTGGCGATGAAGACGGGATATCCTCAGGTAAAAGCGCCGCCGCGTTTCCCGTTTCTATAGGCGGAAACGTATCTGCCGCTATTATAGGATATTTTGATGAAATGTCTGATGCCGCAGAAAATAATGACGCTAAATATATTAATACAAGAGATATGTTTTTGTTTTCAGGAAAGTTGAATTTTCACGCGCAATCATCTTTTGCGGAAGGCGTAATTAATCTAAAACTTGTACCAGCTCTTGTGCCGGTAAGTATTGACGAAGCGTATATCCGCGCGTTTTTCGGAAACTTTGATTTCTCCGCAGGATTGCGAAAGATAACGTGGGGCAAGGCGGATCAATTCGGTCCTCTTGACGTTATTAATATGCTTGACTCAACAAAAATTTTTATTGAAATGGCGGATAACGATAATATTAACGACGCGAAACTTTCAACCCCTGTTATTCACGGTTCGTACAGATTCGGTCAATTTTCAAAAATAGAAGGAATAGTTCTGCCCAGTTTTGAAATTGTCAGCATGGCGGTTTCTTCTGCCCTTGACGGCTCAAATGAATATTTATCTTTGGTAACCGCTCCTGTTTCAGAAAGATGGATACCGAAGCAAATGAATGCTCTGAATGTTATGCTAAAATACGGCGGTGAATTAAAAATGCCGGATACTTCCAATCTTGATTATGCGCAGGCTGGGTTAAGGTTTACTACAACAATTGGGAGCGCGGATATAGGTCTGCAATATTTTTACGGGAGGCTGTTTCAACCTGTTGTAAAAACAATTTTTCATCCTATTGATCCAACAGATCCTTCATTTGATCCGACTATGCCGCCGGCTGTCAGTCATATTGAATTTATTTTTAACAAGTATCACCAATTCGGGCTTGATTACGCGCAAGTGCTTGCTGGTTTTAATATAAGAGCAGAAGTTGCGGCTAACATTACTGAAGATTTAGACGGAGATGACGGCTTTGTTTACAATCCTTCAATTGGCTGGTCTCTCGGTTTTGACCGCGATCTTTTTCTTGGCATCAATTTGAATCTTCAGGCAAACGGAAGCGTGCGGCTTTTTGATGACAAGGTTGGAAGTGACAATCCTTTTGCTCCTGATTATGACATTGAAGCCGGTACATCAATGACTGCGACCCGTCTTACCGGAATGCTCTCAAAAAAATTCCTTCGTGATGAACTTGAATTACGAACCGCAGTTGTTTGGGGCATAGATGACAAAGACTATGCGATTATTCCTGCGCTAATTTGGACAAAGGATGATTTACGTGTCGCTTTATCAGGCGGTTTTTTTCTTGGAAAACCCGAAGGGCAGCTCGGTCAATATAAGGATAATAATTTCCTGAAGGTTTCAGTAGCGTATTTATTTTGAAAAGATAGATACGAAAGAAGATTTCTCACAGAGACACAAAGGCACAAAGATTGCTAAGATCATGTTATGTTTTTTTTCTTCTATAATTGCTCTAATT